>ERZ773190.2977-NODE-2977-length-12080-cov-3.931393_pt1 | contig 12080 bp, 9 predicted proteins | sample MGYA00511111_ERZ773190 | MGnify/ENA primary metagenome ERZ773190 (study PRJEB29015, sample SAMEA2737777) | human gut metagenome | biome: human gut; feature: human-associated habitat; material: faeces | place: China | collected 2012 ... | reverse complement strand
GACCACTTCGGCGCTGCTGATCGCCATGGCCACATCGCTCAAACTGCCGCTGTCGACCACCTACGTCACCTTCATGGTGGCGATGGGTTCGTCGCTGGCCGACCGCGCCTGGGGACGCGAAACGGCCGTTTACCGTATTTCGGGCGTGATGACCGTCGTGGCGGGATGGTTCGTGACGGCGCTGGGCGGCTTCATCATCGCCTACGTCGTCGGACTGGCACTCGTCTACGGAGGAACCGTCATGCTGATCCTGCTGACGGTGCTGGCGGGCTACATGCTCGTCCACAGCAACTTCATCAAAAAGACGAAGAGCGCCGAAACGACGACCGCCGTCACGAACGAAAACGTCGTCGAAGAGATCGCCACGGTGGTCAGCTCGACGATCAACACCGCCACCCGCATCTACGACCGCACGCTGCTGGCCGTCTTCAAGGAGAACCGCAAGGTGTTGCGCGACCTCAACCGCGAATCGTCGGAACTCTACGAGCGGATGCACGAACGCAAATACCGCATGATGTCGACGCTGCGGATGCTGCGCGAGAGCGATCTCGACACGGCGCAGTACTACGTGCAGGTGGTCGACTACCTCAACGAACTGACCAAGGCGCTCACCCACATCGTGCGCCCCGCATACGGCCATATCGACAACAACCACGAAGGGCTGACCCGCGAACAGACGACCGATCTGATCCGCGTGGGCGACGAAGTGGAGGCGATCTACCGCCGCATCAACGCCATGCTCACGACCAACGACTTCGGCGACATCGACCTGGTGCTCTCGATGCGCGACCGTCTTTTCGAGACCATTTCGGACGCGATCAAGAGCGAACTGCGGCGGTTCAACACCTCCGGCAAGGGGAGTACGAAAGCCAGTATGCTCTACCTGACGATCCTCAACGAGACGCGCACGATGGTGCTCCAGCTGCGCAACCTGTTGAAGGCACAGCGCCACTTCCTCGAAACGAAGGGCGTCATCAAGAGCTGGCTCTATTACGCCAAATAAGCGGAATCATTTCGTATCTTCGGCTGACGCCTCAGATACTCCGGTCTCGGCAAAACGCAAACGAGTTTGCTTTTGCCCTCGCTTATCCGTATCTTTGTCGGGCGCGTCCCGAAACCGGACCGTTCACCGCAAACGGTCCGGTTTTTTCATACAGTGCGAAGCCCGCCGCACATGCTGCGGCAGGCGAAACGGAACGCATCGCACGCTGAGCAACGAAACAAAGACGACATCATGGATATAGCCAAGACCAAACGGCGCGAAAACATCGCCGAATACATCCTCTACCTCTGGCAGCTGGAAGACCTGCTGCGGGCGCTGCAATTCAGCCCCGAAGCCGTTCACTCCCAGCTCATCGCCCCCCGCAACCTCTCCCAGCCGGAGCAGCGGCTCTATCTGGAATGGTATATGGACATCGCCGACCTGCTGCGGCAGGAGGGCAAGGAGCGGCAGGGGCACCTCGACCATACGCTGCACCTGATCGCCGACCTGCACAACCTCCACCTGCAACTGATGAAGCTGCCCGCCGGGGCCCGCTACCGCGAACTCTACGCCCGCCTCGAACCCGAACTGCCCCGCCTGCGCGCGGTGCTGGGACGCAACGAGACGAGCGACACCGAACTCTGCTTCCGGGCGCTCTACGCGGCGATGCTCTACCGTATCCGCGGCGAAGGAGGCCAGCAGGCCGTCGCCGACACGGTGGAGTATATTTCGCCCGCGATCGCCGAACTCGCTTCGATGTACGGCAAGGTGGAGCGGGGCGAGATCGATCTCTTCGAACGGGAAAAATAGCCGCAGACTGCGGCGAAGCGGAAACTGCCCTGTCGCATGGAAGAAGGGGTTGTCGCTGGCTGCGACAACCCCTTCTTCGGATTACGGACTCTTAAAAACGGCGCAGGCGCAACCCCGCGGCGTCGGACGGCTCGCCGCGCAACCCCTGCGACGGCAATTCGCGCAGGTCGGCCACCGAGGAGAACCGCGCGAGGGTGCCACGCGGAGAACCTGCGTCGACCGACAACCGTTTCTCTATGCTCCGGCGTTCCGGACGGAAGGCGCCGAGCGAACCGTGACGGCGGCTGCGCACGGTTTTCGCTACCGTACCCGAAGCTGCTGCGGAGGTGGTGAAAGGTTCCGACTCGAAAATCTTCGTCGTCCGTCCCCCGTTGTAACCGAACGCCACGGCGACATAGGTCGTCGACGGTTCGAGCATATCCGTGAAATCTACGGTACGATTGCCCGAATAGAGCGAATAATCGAATAATCCGTATGCTTTGAGAATATCCATATAGACTTCGGCATAAGCCTCCTTGCCCTCGTCGTAGGCCGTATACTCATCGTAGACGAAGACGTCGGCGAAATAGACCTCGTCGGTATTCGACGGCGTTACGTCGAATTTGGCGCCCGAAGCCGTAACGTCGCGGACGTTCAGGCCGATCGTCATCGTCGAAGGAACAAGTTCGGAGGTTCGCTGCACCGCGCTGGCGACCTCCGTCGTGCGTACGCCCTCGGTGCTGACGCCGAAGACGACGGCCACGTAATCGGTTCCCGCGTCGAGGTCGCCCATCGCCAGATCGGCGTCGGTGTCGACCGTCACGTCGCCCGTCCAGATGTATTCGTTGCCGGCCCAGTCGATCTCGTAGCCGTTCTCCATCTCGATGAAGGCGTCCGCAATGGACGAAGGCGTATTTTTGTCGAACAGCTCCTTGCTGCACACGCCGATATAGTAGCGCGTAGCCGCATTGGACGGCCGGACGGAGATGTCGAATGCCGTCACGGAGACATTCCGGAAGGAGATGCCGAACGTGCAGTCGTCCGTCGGAACGAACGCTTCGGTACGCACCGTCTCGCGCGTCACGCCCGTCAGCGGCCTGCCCTCTTCGGTCAGGGCGAACGCGTAGACCACGTACTCCGTATCGGGCGAAAGTTTCGTGAATTCGTAGCCGTCGGGGCCGATCGAGAGAAAGTCGGTCCAGTCGAGATCGTAACCGCTGGCCTGGTAATAGGCCGCCGTCTCTTTCAGGTCGGCGACCACCGAAGCGACGATTTCGGCGTCGGTACCCCATGTGTCGAAATCGGCCTTCGCCGCCAGATCGAAATAGTAGAAGCAACCCGTATTGGAGGGCGTCACCTCCACGTCGCAGGTCGATTCGGTCTCTTCGTGCGCAATGGCGAACTCGCAGGAGAAGGGCCCGGTGCGGAACTCGGTCTTCGAGATCGCCGACGTGGCGACCCCTTCGGCTGTCATACCGTAGGCATAGGCGTAATAGTCGGTGTCGGAAGCGAGTCCGGAAATCGTCTGTTCGCCGGTGGGGCCTGTCGTAAGGAACATGTCCAGCATCTCGGCGAACGTCTTTCCAGCCAGGTCGGCCTGCCCCTGTATGTACTCGATGTCGCTGCGGATATAGTCGGCCTCGGTCGCATAGCTGTCGAAAAGCGACTTCTCGACCACCATCGGAACATAGCTCGCGGTATCGTCCGACGGCGTCCACGCCACTACGGCGCTGCTTCCGTCGATACCCGACACCCGAATGTCGAAGGTGAGTTCCGGCGTTTCGGGCGCCGGCTGCAAGAGGGTCACCACTTTCTTCTCAGCACCCTTATAGGTCAACGCGACGTTGGCGATGCGTACCTCGCCCTCGCTCGGATCGAACGAGAAGCCGATCCGGCCGGAAACGGAGTAATCGAACGAATGCACCCACGCATCGGTCGTCGAAGCGGCGATAGCCTCGCCCTCGACCGGATTTTCGACCTCGTATTCGAACCACGACGTTCCGCCTTCGGGCGAAACCGAAAGGGGCGACGCTGCGACCGCCTCCGGAAGTTTGATAACGGGCGCCGGCGCCTCGGGCGGTGCGGGATCGTCGGTGTCGCTGTCGCTGCAACCGCCGGTAAGAAGCGCCGAAGCGGCGAACAGAAAAGTCAAAAAACGTTTCATAGGCAAAATGGATTTTATGTGGCGGTAAAACGGGGCTTTCCGAAACGCCCGTCGCCCTGTCACGGTTAAAAACGATCGATCCGCCGTCCGGCCTGCGGTTTCGCTCCGGAACGGCTTGCGGCCGGATTCGGGATCGGGCACACAGGCAAATATAGCGTAAAATAATTTATATCCAAACATCGTAACCCATTGCATTTCCAGCAGTTGAATTACACTTCCGAGCCGAAAGCAGCGGTTTTCGCACGAATCGGAAGGAAGAATCGGGATTGTCGGGGCGGATCGGTCGCGGACGGAGCGATCGGGTTACGGATCGTAACCTTTCGTTTTTTCGATCTTTTCCGGAATCATCCCCTTCCGTTCCGTGCCCGAATTCCCCTTTTACTGCGGGATACCCCTTTCCGCCGGAGCATCAGTCCGTTGACGGCGGCTGTTCATAAAATGTTGATAGGTTTTCCCTGCGAACGGCTGCGGCGCTTGCAAAAGCACTATATTTGCATACAAAGGATGACGGTTCCTTGCCGCCGCGTCATGCGGCGGAGGGATGAAAAGGGAACGCCTGTGCAATTCAGGGACTATCCCCGTAGCTGTAACTTCCACGACAAAGGCCGCACAATCTCCGCCACTGCCGCCAGCGGGCGACGGGAAGGCGTGCCGGCCGGAACGAGTCAGAAGACCTGCCGTCCTCCCTTCGTTCGGAGCTTTCGGGTCGAAGAGCCAGACGATGCGATCTGCCCTGCGGGGATTATCTGCCCGTACCGGCGCGGTCGCTGTCGTATCGCATTCATTCCCGCAACACCGCAGCCGAAATCGCCCTTTCCGACCGTGACCGGTCACGGAGCATCCGTGCGCGCCGGAAGCGCCGCAGAGGACGATTCGACAGGGATTGTCGCCATGAAGGGCGGAGAGGAGACTCTCCGTAACGCAAGTCCGACGGGATTTCATGCCGACGCCCGACCTAAGATAAGTCACCCCCTTCCGTCGGACGCATGTCAACTATGAGCAGTTCCGAAATTTTCATCACCAAGCGCGACGGCAAACGCGAGCGTTTCTCGATCGACAAGATCCGTGCGGCCATCGCCAAAGCCTTCCTCTCGGTCGGGAGTTTCGCCACCGACGAGATGCTCACCCAGATTCTGGGACGCATCCGCGTCGCGGACGGCACGACCGTCGAACAGATTCAGAACCAGGTCGAGACGGCGCTGATGGCCGAACGCTACTACAAGGTGGCCAAAGCCTACATCATCTACCGGCAGGAACATACCGAAGACCGCGAAGTGCGCGACAAGCTGCAATTCCTGATGAACTACTGCGAGGCCAAGAACCCCGCCACCGGCTCGAAATACGACGCCAACGCCAACGTCGAGAACAAGAACATCGCCACGCTCATCGGCGAGCTGCCCAAGCAGAACTTCATCCGTCTCAACCGCCGCCTGCTGACCGACCGGTTGAAGGAGATGTACGGCAAAGAAGTCTCCGACCGTTACCTCGAACTGCTCGACCGCCATTTCATCTACAAGAACGACGAGACGTCGCTGGCCAACTACTGCGCCTCGATCACGATGTATCCGTGGCTGCTGAGCGGCACGACCTCGATCGGCGGCAACTCGACGCGGCCGACCAATCTCAAATCCTTCTGCGGCGGCTTCGTCAACATGGTCTTCATCGTCTCGTCGATGCTCTCGGGCGCCTGCGCCACCCCCGAATTCCTGATGTACATGAACTACTTCATCGCGCAGGAGTTCGGCGAGGACTACTACCGGCGCGCCGACGAGGTGGTCGACCTCTCGCGCCACCGCCGCACGATCGACAAAGTCATCACCGACTGCTTCGAACAGGTGGTCTACTCGATCAACCAGCCCACCGGCGCACGCAACTTCCAGGCCGTCTTCTGGAATATCGCCTACTACGACCGCTACTACTTCGAATCGCTCTTCGGCGAGTTCCGTTTCCCCGACGGGTCGCGCCCCGACTGGGAGGGGCTGTCGTGGTTGCAGAAACGCTTCATGAAGTGGTTCAACGCCGAACGGCTCAAAACCGTGCTCACCTTCCCCGTCGAGACGATGGCGCTGCTGACCCGCAACGGCGACGTGATGGACGCCGAGTGGGGCGACTTCACGGCCCAGATGTACGCCGAAGGACATTCGTTCTTCACCTACATGAGCGACAACGCCGACTCGCTGTCGTCGTGCTGCCGCCTGCGCAACGAGATCCAGGACAACGGATTCAGCTACACGCTGGGAGCGGGCGGCGTCTCGACCGGTTCGAAGAGCGTGCTGACGATCAACCTCAACCGCTGTATCCAATACGCCGAGCGGCAGGGCATTCCCTATCTGTCGTTTCTCGAAGAGGTGGTCGACCTTACGCACAAGGTGCAGCTGGCCTACAACGAGAACCTCAAAGAGCTGCAACGCAAGGGAATGCTTCCGCTCTTCGACGCGGGCTACATCAACCTGTCGCGCCAGTACCTCACCATCGGCATCAACGGCCTGGTCGAGGCGGCCGAATACAAGGGGATCGCCATCGTCGACAACCCCGACTACGTGCGCTTCACCGAGGAGATTCTGGGGTTGATCGAGCGCTACAACCACAAGTACCGCTCGAAGGAGGTGATGTTCAACTGCGAGATGATCCCCGCCGAAAACGTGGGCGTGAAGCATGCCAAATGGGATCGCGAGGACGGCTATAAGGTGCCGCGCGACTGCTACAACAGCTATTTCTACGTCGTCGAGGACACGACGCTCAACATCGCCGACAAGTTCCGCCTGCACGGCGCGCAGTACATCTCCCACCTCACGGGCGGCTCGGCGCTGCACATGAATCTCGAAGAGCACCTTTCGCAGCCGCAGTACCGCCACCTGTTGCGCGTGGCGGCGCAGGAGGGATGCAACTACTTCACGTTCAACATCCCCAACACGGTCTGCAACGACTGCGGACACATCGACAAACGCTATTTGAAGGAGTGTCCCCGCTGCCACTCGACGAACCTCGACTACCTGACGCGCGTGATCGGCTACATGAAGCGCATCAGCAACTTCTCGCAGGCGCGGCAGCAGGAGGCTGCGCGGCGGTATTACAACCGTCCGGAACGGATCGAGGGCGGCGTCGAAGAGCGCAGCGTGGCGGCACCGCGACGCGACGAATAGACGACGGCCATGCTTCGTTACACCGACTACGACATCGTGTTCCGCGAGATCCCCGACGAGACGACGCTCGCCGTCAACCTCGCGGGATGCCCCAACCGCTGCCCGGGCTGCCACAGCCCGCAGTTGCAGGAGCCGATCGGCGAACCGCTCACCGAGGAGGTCGTGGAGCGGCTGCTGGCGCGCTACGGCGCTGCGGTCACCTGCTTCTGCCTGATGGGAGGCGACGCCGAACCGCACGAGGCAGCGCGGCTGGCGCTCTTCGCCCGCCGGCTGCGGCCCGCCCTGCGCACGGGGTGGTACTCCGGACGTGCGGCGTTGCCCGAAGGGTTCGATCCGACGGGAGTTTTCGACTACGTGAAACTCGGCCCCTACATCGCTGCGCGGGGGCCGCTCGACGATCCGGCGACCAACCAGCGGCTATGGCGCATCCGGCCCGACGGCCGGCGCGAAGATCTCACGCCGCGGTTCTGGCGCAAACGAGGCTGAAAAACCGATCGGGGAGAGCATTGCTCTCCCCGATTACGTCAGACCCCGTCTCCGCCGCCGATCGCCCCTCCTCGAACGGCCGGCGATGCTGCGACCGCCTGCGGACAGACGCCCCGCGAGCGGCCGAACAGCGGACAAACAGACGAGAGAATCGGGCGATTCGAAAAAAATGCTTACCTTTACGCCCTGTTTTACAGGATTCGACGCCCGAAGGCTTTGTGTCCGGCGTCCGGTAACTAAAACTGAAATTTATGTCATTCAATCTGTTAAAAGGGAAGAAAGGAATCATTTTCGGCGCGCTCAACGAGCAGTCGATCGCATGGAAGGTAGCCGAACGCGCCGTCGAGGAGGGCGCCGAGATCGTGCTGACCAATACCCCCGTGTCGCTGCGCATGGGAACGCTCAACGAACTGGCGGCCAAATGCAACGCTCCGGTCATCGCGGCCGACGCCACGTCGGTGGCCGATCTGGAACACCTCGTGGACGAGGCGATGAAGCACTTCGGCGGGCCGTTCGACTTCGCGCTCCACTCGATCGGCATGTCGCCCAACGTGCGCAAGGGCCGCACCTACGACGACCTGGACTACGATTACCTGCAAAAGACGCTCGACATATCGGCCATTTCGTTCCACAAGATGATCCAGGTGCTGCGCAAGAAGGACGCCCTGCGCGAGTGGGGTTCGATCGTGGCGCTGAGCTACATCGCCGCACAGCGCACGCTCTACGGCTACAACGACATGGCCGACGCCAAGGCGCTGCTCGAATCAATCGCCCGCAGTTTCGGCTATATCTACGGCCGCGAGAAGCACGTGCGCATCAATACCGTGTCGCAGTCGCCGACGCCGACCACCGCGGGCAACGGCGTGCTGGGGCTCAAAGACCTCATGGAGTTCGCGGAGAGCATGTCGCCGCTGGGCAACGCCTCGGCGAACGACTGCGCCGACTACGTGCTGACGCTCTTCTCGGATCTGACGCGCAAGGTGACGATGCAGAACCTCTTCCACGACGGCGGCTTCTCGTCGATGGGCATGAGCCGCCGCGCGATGCGCACCTACGAAAAGGGGCTGCGCTTCGAGGACGTACACGAGCATCAGTTCCCCTTCGGCACGGGCGACAACAAGGAGGAATAGGGCTTCGGCGTCGAACGCAAGCGGGGCGGCTGGAGCCGCCCCGCCGGTTTTATCGCCCGTATCCGACTATTTCAGCCGCACGACGATCTCGATGGGATAGTGATCCGAGATATAAGGCACGCCGTAGTCGCCGTCGAGCGTGCGGTACGACAGGCACTTCATGTTGCGCACGAAGAGGTGGTCGATGACCATCGAGTTGGGCGCCTGCCCCCAGCCGTTGTACGTTCCCTTGCGGTCGGTAACGGGGGCCTTCTCGCGCGCCGGCGTCATGAACTTTTTGAGCGGGTCGAAGATCCGGTCGTCGATCGTCGAGTTCAAGTCGCCGCCCACGACGACGGCCGCCTTGCGGCCCGCGATCTGCTGCACCTCCCGCACGACGAGCTTCACACCCTCGCGGCGCGCCACCACGCCCTTGTGGTCGAGATGCGTGTTGAAGTAGTAGAACTCCTTGCCCGTGGCCTTCTCGCGCAGATGCACCCACGTCATCGTACGGTTACAAGCGCCGTCCCAGCCGCGCGACACGCGGTCGGGAGTCTCGCTCAGCCACAGGTCGCCGTGATCGAGCAGATCGTAGCGGTCGCGCAGGTAGAAGACGGCCATGATCTCGCCGCCCTCCTTGCCGTCGTCGCGGCCCACGCCCACGCGGCCGTACTGCGGAAGGTTCTCCTCGATGTACTTCACCTGAAAGAGGTAGCCTTCCTGGATGCCGAAGACCGTCGGCGCTTCGCGTTCGAGCATCCGCAGCGTCGCTTCGCGGCGGTGTTCCCAGCTGTTGGCACCGTCGTCGGCCACGCCGAGGCGGATGTTGTAGGAGATGATCTTCGCTTCGCCCTCCGGCGTCGCATCCGCGACGGGAGCCGCAAAGGCGGCGGCAGCGAATCCGGCCGCGGCCAAAAGAGTGAGAATAGATGTTTTCATCGATATTTGGATTGGTTTCGAATCAATATTTGTAGCGAATCCACCGGAACATCTCGCGCAGCGTCGGTTTCTTGCCGTACATGAAGATCCCCACGCGGTAGATCTTGGCCGAGAGCCACACCATCCCCACGAACGCGGCGTAGAGCAGCACGAGCGAGAGGACGATCTCCCACGTCGGGATGCCGTAGGGAATGCGCGCCATCATCACCACGGGCGAAGTGAAGGGGATGAGCGAGAACCAGAACGCGAGCGGCGAATTGGGGTCGTTGAGCACCGACATCTCGACGATGACGGCCAGAATGATGGGGATCATGATCGGCGTCTGCAACTGCGCGGCGTCCTGTGCGTTGTCGACCGCCGACCCGACGGCCGCGAACATCGCCGAATAGAGCAGATAACCGCCCACGACAAAGAGCAGCAGGTAGCCGAACAGCATCGCCAGATAACTCACGTCGGTAGCCAGGGCGATGGCGCCGAGCGTTTCGGGGTCGAAATCGCCCGCCGCGGCTGTCGCCGCACCGCCGCCCTGCTGCAAGGCCGCGGCAGCCTCCATCGCGCCGTCGGGCAGCACATGGGGCATGACCGCCGCACCCGCACCGCAGACCAGTACGGCCCAGATGAGCACCTGCACCACCGCCACGGAGGCCACGCCGAAGATCTTGCCCATCATCAGTTCGAAGGGTCGCACCGACGAGACCACGACCTCCAACACGCGCGACGACTTCTCCTCGATGACGCTCTGCATCACCATGGCGCCGTAGATCATCAGGAACATGTAGAGCACCATGCCGAGCCCCAGCCCCACCATTGCGGCGACGGCCGACGAACCGGACGAAGGCGAACCCTCGTCGTTGCGGACGACCTGCATCTTGACGTCGGTCTTGACGTCGGCCAGAATCCGGTCGAGATCTTCGATCCGGTAAGCGCGCAGCTTCTCGCGTTCGAGCACTTTCGCGATCTGGCCCCGCAGATTCTCTTCGAGCATCATCGACGAAGCGGAATTGGCGTAGAGCTTCACGTCGGAGGGGTTCGCCAGTACGTCGGCGCCGATACAGAGCACGCCGAACTTGTCGATCATCACGCGCCGCGCCGTATCGACGGGCAGGTCCGACGTTTCGAAGCGCACCTCGTCGCTGCTTTCGAGATGCTGCGCCACCAGTCCGCTGCGGTCGATCACGACGATGGTCTTGGTCTGGCCCGAAGCGTAGCGCATCATCAGCGCCGGCGCCAGCATCAGGCCGAGCATCAGCACGGGCATGAGCAGCGTGGTGACGATGAAGGATTTTTTGCGGACGCGCTCGTTGAACTCGCGCGCCACGATCAGCCATATATTCGACATGAAAAATAGTAAATTGTTTACGGTCTGCAACGAGCCGCCCACGGCTCTTATCTCGAAGCCACCCTTCGAGAAGGGCGGTTTGGAGGGATTGTCTACATATCTTTATAACATCTTTATAATGACCCGTCTACGGCTCTTATGAAGATGTCGTTCATCGACGGAATCTGTTCGGCGAAGGAGCGCAGCGCCACCGTCTCGTTCGCAGCGGCGATCACACCGCGCAGCGCAGCGTCGTCGGCGACGTGAACCGTCAACGACTGCAATTCGGGAAGCCCCTCCGTCGAGGCGTGCAGCACGACGGCCGCCCCTTCGGCCGGCAGGTCGCCGCCCGACGCCACGACCTCGCAACGGCCAGCGAGCGCACGGCGGAGCGCCGCTTCGTCGCCGCGGTATTCGAGACGGAAAAGATTCTGGCCGTGCCGGCGGCGAATCTCGTCGACGGCACCCGAAAGGATGTTGCACGAACGGTCGATGAGCGTGATATGGTCGCATACCTCCTCGACCGACGACATGTTGTGGGTCGAGAAGATGACCGTCGCCCCGCGGTCGCGCAGCCCCAGAATCTCCTCTTTGAGCAGATTGGCGTTGATCGGGTCGAAGCCCGAAAAGGGTTCGTCGAAGATCAGCAGTTCGGGTTCGTGCAGCACCGTGACGATAAACTGCACCTTCTGGGCCATGCCCTTCGAGAGCTCCTCGATCTTCTTGTCCCACCAGTCCTGGATACCGAACTTCACGAACCACTGCTTGAGCCGCACGACGGCTTCGCGGCGCGAAAGCCCTTTCAGGCGTGCGAAGAAAACGGCCTGTTCGCCGACCTTCATCTTCTTGTAAAGGCCACGTTCCTCGGGCAGGTAACCGATACGGTAAACATCCGCAGGCGTGATCTCGCGGTCACCGAACAACACGCGGCCGCTGTCGGGCGCCGTGATGCGGTTGATGATGCGGATCAGCGTCGTCTTGCCGGCCCCGTTGGGGCCAAGCAACCCGTAGACCGAACCTCGGGGGATTGCGAGCGATACGTCGTCGAGGGCCTTGTGCCCGGCGTATTGCTTGGTGACATGTTCTACTGTGAGTAAATCCATGGTCGCTGAGAGTTATTTTTAGGGTTTGTTCGGCGACAAATATAACA
>ERZ773190.2975-NODE-2975-length-12085-cov-2.937406_pt1 | contig 12085 bp, 11 predicted proteins | sample MGYA00511111_ERZ773190 | MGnify/ENA primary metagenome ERZ773190 (study PRJEB29015, sample SAMEA2737777) | human gut metagenome | biome: human gut; feature: human-associated habitat; material: faeces | place: China | collected 2012 ... | reverse complement strand
ATGGGCTGGTGGAAGGTCAGTACGATGACCTCCTGGCTGATGATGCAGCAGTCCCACTGCTCCCATGTGAACTGCTCGGTGTGGTCGGAGGCGTTCCACTCCCGGATACCGGAGGCGGTGAAGGTGACGGTGCCGTCGGGACGGTTGTCCTTCCGGAACTGCGTCCAGGACTTGCGATAGCCCATGCGGCCCGCTTGATAGGTCCAGAAGGTCACCAGTGACATCACCAGACACAGGAAGAACAGCACCTTCAGCTTGGCATGCAAGGCCCAGACCAGCACAGCGGCCAGCGCCGTCAGCACCGCAAAGGCGATGCACTGGAACAGCAGGCGGCGGCAGGTCTCCGTGAAGGGCTTGACCTTGACGGTCCCGCCCCGCTTCAGGACGCTGCGGCGGCCCGCCAGCCCCTGAGCCACGTCAAACAGCCTTGCTGGATCCTCCGGCAGGTGATAGTGCAGCTCAAAAAACTGGGACATGGCGCTTAACCCTGCTGCAATGCCTGCTCCAGCGCTGTGGCCAACTGATCGGGACAGGAGGTGGGCTTGAAGCCGCACTGGATGCCCCTCATCCGGCGGATGGCCTCCTGAGCGTCCATGCCCACCACCAGACGGCTGATGCCCTGCAGGTTGCCGTTGCAGCCGCCCTCTACCCGGACGGCCTGAATGGTGTGGTCGTCGTTCAGCTCCACCGTCATCTTCCGGGAACAGACGCCCTTGGGGATATACGTATAGGTCATAGTGAAAAACTCCTTTGTGAATTGGTATCTGAACATCTTATTTTAGCAGAATTCGCAGAAAACTGCAAGCCCTCTCAGCTGTTGCGGGAACATTTTTCGGCGTCGATGGCCAACACCACCATCAGGGCGCACAGCCCATCCCGCCCGTCGGCCACGTCGATGACATAGGTATCCGTCCAGTGGAGCAGCTCCTTGGAGATGGCGGCCACCTGCCGCTGCCCGTCTGTGATCGCATACTCCCAGCCCATGAAGTCCCCCTCCACCTGCCAGCCGTTGAAGTCCAGCGTAAACAGTGGGCGCACGATGGTGAACTCCTTGCAGATGGTGCCGATGCAGGCGTCTCCCAGATACAGGTCGAACTTCGGCAGGAACGTCAGTACCCGCTGCTTCACCGTGGCGATGTGCCGCCCGTCTGCGTCCAGAATGTGCAGACAGTGACCCCAGGCCAGCTGCCCCTCCACCGTATACACCACATCGCCGGTGTCGTAGTCATAGATATCGTAGCTGTCAAACCATGAAAACAACCTTTGTTTAAACAATAGCTTCATAACTTTTCACCACTCTCTCCAACAAATATAATAGTTTCTTTATAAGTACCATAATACCATGCCAGAACACATAAAAAATATACTAAATTTCATTTTTCACATTGGAACCTGTTTTTTATCTGTCCGGCTGTTGTATATATGGAGGAATCTTCATACAACTATCGGATTTTGATATGGCTAAAATGCAGTGGCTACAGAATAAAATTTTTTAAAAAGTGATAATACATGCATGATAAAAGGTGCCGCAAAGCGACACCCTTAAATATGTACTGATATTTATTTTTAGTCCAAACTATTCCTCATCCAAAATTGTATCAAGAGCGATAAGTTCTCCCGGTTCAAGTGGTTGAATAATAAACGGTGAATGGCTTACACTTCTTTAAATTTCGAATGCTTGGACAATGCCATTGTCACTACAAATCCAACAACAAGTGAGATCAGAATTCCGATCATATAATTCAGCATTCCGCCGGACTTGATGCATACGAATCCGATGATTCCTGCTGCTCCCGGGGAGATATTCTGAACATTTGTCAGTGTCACATAAGCACATCCTACAGCAGAACCGAACATTGCTGCATAGAATGGATATTTCATCTTCAAGTTGACTCCGAACATTGCTGGTTCTGTAATACCAAGCAGTGCTGAGATACCGGAAGAAACTGCGATACTCTTCATCTTCTTATCCTTTGCACAGAACATTGCTGCCAGTGTTGCTCCACCCTGAGCCACATTGTTGCATGCTGCGATTGCAAAGAGGAAAGATCCGCCTGCTGCAATCAACTGGATATCAACCGGGAGAAGACTGTGGTGCATTCCTGTCATTGTTAATGGCGCATAGATAAATCCGAAAATAAATCCACCGACAACACCTAATGTATCATGGAGCCACAGAATACCATTTGTAATCCAGTCTCCGGCTGTACGCATCACTCCACCTACCACTGTAAATGTAAGGAATGCTGTTACGAGTACGGAAAGTGCAGGTGTCAGGAGGTTGTCCAGATATTCCGGAACTACTTTGTGAAGTTTCTTCTCGATAAATGCAAGGATTGCTGCCGCTGCAAGTACCGGAAGTACAGTTCCCTGATATCCAACTTTCTCAATTGTCAGCGCTCCGATATGCCATACCGGAACCGTTCCCTCTGTAATGGCTGTACCATAAGAATATGCATTCAGAAGATCACCGGATACCATGATCATTCCCATAACTGCTCCAAGATAAGGATTGCCACCGAACATCTTTGTTGCTGAGAACCCTACAAGGATTGGCAGGAATGCATATGCTGCACTTGCAAATGTGTTGATCATAGATGCAAGATCTGCAATATTCGGATATACTTCAACAAGTGACTTTCCTGAGACAAAAAGTCCTTCTGCTGTCAGAACATTGTTCAGACCCATCAGAAGACCGCTGGCAACCAGTGCCGGAATAATCGGTACGAATACATCCGCCAGCATCTTTACCAGTTTCTGTAACGGATTCATCTTCTGGTCAGCAGCCTTTTTCACTTCATTTTTTGTACTTTCTTTGATGTCTGCATACTGAATAAAATATTTGTATACTTCATCTACTGTACCACTTCCGATGATGATCTGGAACTGACCGCCTGTGGAAAACTGTCCTTTTACAAGCTCTGTCTTGAGAATTCCATCTACATCTGCTTTGCTCTCATCTTTTAATACCAGACGTAATCTGGTTGCGCAGTGAGCCGCGCTGATTACATTTTCTTTTCCGCCTACCAGACGCAGAAGTTCACTTGCTGCATTCTGGTAACTCTGCTCTTTACTCATTCTAACTCCTCCTGTAACTTCATTTCTTTTCTATCTCAATCAGGATTTTCTTAGTACCATCGTTGTACTTGAAAAGTCCTGTCTGATTCTTGGTATTCGGATTCCTGCATACATCAGTTCATCCCCGCCGTACTCCTGCCCGGTCTCACAATCTGTGTAAACTGCATCCGGATCCAGTCCTTTTAATCGGATTACCGGAACCCTGTAGGCTGAGCGTGCAAGGATCTGCACGTGAGTGAAGATGACTTCCATTCCATCTTCTGAAACAATATTCCAGGCACTTTGATTCTCCTGAAATGAATCCGCCAGCCGGTAATAAGTTCCGAACTGTACGGTTCTTCGTCTCCTTTTATATTCTGCAATCTGCTCTCTGACTTCTTTCTTCTCTTCTTTTAAAAGCTTCTTCAAATCCAGTTCATATCCAAGATTGCCTGCTGCCGCCACGGCAAATCTTGTAGCAAGCGGTGTGGTCCGTCCGACCTGATGATTCGGACATGCTGACACATGCGCTCCCATTGTAACTGTCGGAAACAGAAAGCTTGTTCCATGCTGGATTTTCAGCCTGCAGACCGCATCTGTATTATCGCTGGTCCATGTCTGTGGCATGTAATAAAGCATTCCTGCATCGAATCTGCCACCTCCACTGGAACAGCTTTCAAACAACACCTGTGGAAAACGTTCTGTCAATGTCTCCATTACCTGGTAAAGTCCAAGCACGTAGCGGTGTGAAAGCTCTTTCTGATTTTTCCTGTCAAGATAAGCACTTCCAAGATCTGTCAGATGCCGGTTCATATCCCATTTCACATAACTGATATTTCCCGGTACCAACACCTTACTGACTGCATCGATCAGATATTCGCAAACTGCCGGATTCGACAGATCCAGTACCAGCTGATGTCGGCTGAGTATTGGTTCGTAGAGCGGACTTCGGATCACCCAGTCTGGATGCTCTCTGTAAAGGTCACTTTCCCTTGAAATCATCTCCGGTTCAAACCAGATTCCGAAATCAATCCCCTTCTGTTTCACCTTTTTGGCCAGGCTCTGCAGGCCATCCGGAAATTTCTTCTTATCTTCCGTCCAGTCCCCCAAGGAAGTCGTATCTGTATTTCTTCCCTTGAACCAGCCATCATCCATCACCAGAAGTTCGATTCCAAGCTCCGCTGCTTCTTCCGCCAACGTCAGCATTTTCTCTTCATTGATCTCAAAATACATACCTTCCCAGCTATTCAATAGAACTGGCCGTTCCCGGTCTCTGTACCATCCCCGGCAGACGCGCGTTCTGTATAACTTATGAAATGTATTCGACATTCCGGAAAGTCCATTTACACTATAGACCAGTACAGCCTCCGGTGTGCAAAAGCTTGTTCCCGGTGCAAGCTGCCATCCAAACTGATACGGATTAATTCCAAGCTGTACCCTGATTGTTCCATACTGTCCACACTGAACACATCCATAGAAGTTTCCACTGTAAATCAGGTTTACTCCAAGCACTTCCCCTTGCTCTTCCGTAGTCCCGGGACTTAACAATCCGATAAATGGGGTTGCCTGTGGGCTGCTCGTTCCACGACTGCTTTCAATCGTGACTGAATCCGCACACAATGGACGTCGATACACGTTTTTCTCTTCTGTATGTGCACCGGATAATGTCAGTACATCATATTCCTGTGTTGGAAGATCCATGTTCATGCTTAAGAATCGACAGATTTCTATCGGTTCTGTTCCGTCATTGATCCATTTTGCGAATCGTGTGACCACTGCATCTTCATAGATGGTGTAATATAACAGAATTCTCTGATTTCTCACCTTATCCTGAAGCGTAATCTCCAGTGTCATTGCCTCGGTGTCCGCATCAGTATAGACATGTGGCAGGCCATCCGGAGCGATCTTTCCACTCAGAATGCGATAGCCGTTATAGAAAAATCTTGCGTTTTTATCTCCATTTCTATCTTCTAGTTCGTAAGCTGGACTTCGGAAGTCCCCCTGTCCGGACTCCGGAAATTCCCTCAACTGTGTATCCAGAGAAAATGTCCTGTCTTCCGCTATCGGATTCGCACAGAATCCACGGTCGTAATAATAATCCTTGATGCCGCTGTGCCATCTCTTTATTCTTTTTCCGTAGTAACAATGCTTTAAATATCGTTGTTTTTCTACTTGAATCACATAACTGATCTTATCGTTGTATAGATGAAAAACCTGCTGTTCTTCCTCAAAACTGATCTGCATTCTATTCCTCCACTCTCTCATTCTGCTTCATTTCATCGCTTGACTAAATGCATTATAACTTCCATCTCTTTTCACTTTCAATGGTAATGCAGATTAGTGAATGGTAATTTCTTGCTATTTTTTATTGATTGCTATATTATAATATCGGATATAAAAACCCAAAACTAAGATTTCTACAGATTGTTTCGTGTTGCGCCCTGCAATCTTCATTTATTTTGAAAGGAGTACTTTTTATGACAAACACAAAATCATCTGCCCAACCGCCTTTTGATTCCGTCGGTTTTCATATAACCTCTGCGCTTCCCCTCCAGACACTTCGTGGAATCGGCATGCATCACATCACTTCCCATGACTATCATTGGGATAACCGAGTCCGCAAAAACTCTTATGTATTACTTCAGTACACGATTTCAGGAAAAGGAAGTTTCCAGACACCAGACCATACCTATCCTCAACAGGCGGGTGATCTCTTCCTTGTTCAAGTACCCGGAGACAGCCAATACTCATTACCCGATGATTCGGAATGCTGGGATGTTCTTTATCTAGAATTTTCCTCCGAGTGTCTCCCTCTTCTCTACCACATTCATCAATCCTGTGGACCTGCTTTCCACCTGGAAGCATCCAGTACTTTACCTGAACAGATGAAACAGCTCTATGCTGATGCGATTTCCAATCAGTTAGCATCGGTATTTGATAATTCCAAAGCGGCCTACGCTTTTCTTTTAGATCTGGCAGATTATGCATTGGAACACCCGGCACTTTCTTCACCTCGTGTTACACTGGCCAAGAATTATCTGGATTCCAATTATTACAACACGGATCTGAACCTTGACGAAGTCGCTGATGCCGTCGGGCTGTCCAAGTATCATCTTTGCAGAGAATTCAACCATCTCTATGGAATCTCGCCCGGAAAATATCTGGCGAATCTGCGTCTTCAGAAATCCTGTGCGCTTCTTTTACAGAACCGCCAGCACACGATTGCCGAAATCGCCTCCATGGTCGGATTTTCAAATGATAATTATTTTTGTAAGGTCTTTCGAAAAGCTTTCGGAACTACACCAACTCAATATCGGCTTCAAAATCAGAACTATGATCTTGTCCGCGTTCTCCATGATTCGCATCCCAGGATTCCATCTGATAAATAACCGCCTCATATGGTCTGAGTTCTGTAATTTTTTCCGCGGCAGGCGTATCTGCATAATTACTAAGCATGACCTGCCCGGCTCTCTTACACTGTAACTTTCTTGTCTTCTCATGAAAATTACAGACAATCAGCCATTTTTCCTCCTCCAGCGTTCTTGTATAGATATAAAGGTCTTCATCCTCCGGGAACAGCAGTTGATAAGTTCCGTATACCATAACTTCATGTTCTTTCCGAAGCTGAATCAATTTCTGATAATGATAGAAAACGGACTCCGGATCCGCTAATGCCTGTTCTACATTGATTTCCTTATAATTTGGATTGACTCCGTACCATGGAATTCCTTCTGTAAATCCTGCATTCTTTTCAGCATTCCACTGCATCGGTGTCCTTGCATTATCCCTCGCCTTCGCCCGGATTGCATACATGGTCTCTTCCTCTGTGAATCCCGCTTTCAGGCGTTCTTGATAAATGTTCTGTGTCTCAATATCAGGGAATTCATCAATCGTCTGAAATGGAACATTCGTCATTCCAATCTCTTCCCCCTGATAGATATACGGTGTCCCCTTCATTCCATGAAGCAGTGTCGCAAGCATTTTTGCAGACAGGACACGATAGTCTCCGTCATTTCCCCAACGGGAAACGATTCTTGGGAGATCATGATTATTCCAAAATAAACTGTTCCATCCATGACCTTCTAACTCTGTCTGCCATTTGCTGAAAACACACTTCAGATCCGGCAGATAAAGTGGTTTCAAATCCCATCTTTGTCCGCCCGGTTTCTTATCCAGCTGAATCTGTTCAAACTGGAAGATCATACTAAGTTCTTTTCTTGCCGGATCAGTATATAATCTTCCGATCTCCGGGGTCGCCCCCCAGCACTCACCAACCGTCATGCTGTCCCTGTGACCAAAGGTCGCTTCGTTCATCTCTTGCAGGTATTTATGAAGCATCGGCCCATTCTCTTTAATCTTCTGATCCGGTATCTTTCCAATCAGATCAATCACATCCATACGGAAACCTGCAATCCCCTGATCCAGCCACCAGTTCATCATGTCATAAATTTTCTGCCGCAGCTTCGGATTCTCCCAGTTCAGATCTGGCTGTTTCTTGCTGTAAAAATGCAGATAATACTCATCCGTCTCCGGCGAATACTCCCATGCACTTCCACCGAAATTTGACATCAGATCATTCGGTGGCTGTCCATCTTCACCTTTCCTCCAGATGTAGTAGTCCCGATATGGATTATCCAGGCTTTTCTTTGCTTCTATGAACCATGGATGTTCATCTGATGTATGGTTCACTACCAGATCCATAATGATTTTAATATCATTATCTTGACATTTTTGTATCAATATCTTCATATCTTCCATTGTTCCAAACTCCGGGTAAACCGTACGGTAATCAGAGATATCATATCCATTGTCATCCTGCGGCGACTGATAGATTGGACAGATCCAGAGTACATTAACTCCCAGTTTTTTCAGATATTCAATTTTCCCTGTAATTCCTGGAATATCCCCCATTCCATCCCCATTGCTGTCCGCAAAACTCCGAGGATATATCTGATAAACGACACTGCTCTGCCACCATTTCTTCTCCATCTTATGTCCCCTTCTTGCTTTTTTTATTCGAACCAAGTATAATACAAAAAATAAGAAGATACTTTCATTATTTTATCAAAAAATAACACAATATTATGCAACAGTTCAGCCATGCGGCTGTATAAGGACAGACTATCGTTATAAGCTCGCTTATATAAAATAGTCTGTTCTTATGCAGACATAGGGCAGACGCCCCTAAGCGAGGATTCGTCACGCAGTGTCGAATTCGAGCTGCATGGCTGAACTGTTTCACTACAAGAAAGGAGATCACTCATGTCACGTTCCTTAAAAGAGACAAATTTTCACGGAACCCCTATGTTCCCCTTACAGATTTATTCTCATAAAGATAAGAACGGTTTCTATTCCGTTACTGCCCACTGGCATGAGGAACTGGAATTTCTCTATATTGAGGAAGGAACTATGCACGGAATCATTTCCGGAACCCCCTATGAAATGAAAGCCGGTGAATTCTATTTCATCAACTCTGGTGAACTGCATGAACTAAGCGCACACAACCATTCCCTGCATCATGCAATTGTTTTCGATCCCCAATTACTTAATTTTGATTTGTATGATGCCTGTCAGCACAATTTCATCCAGCCAATCACACAGAAGAAACTGCTCTTCCCAAACAACATCTCCAGTGCTCTCAGTCAGGAAGAACAAGAAAGTCTCCGACAGCTTTTTCTTGAATTGATCTGTAATTACCACTACCCGGAACAATGTGCACTTCTCAAAATTAAGATCTGTCTTCTACAGATTTTGGAACTCTGTTTCCGCACAGAAATTCTTATACAGAACCAGACTACCGGAAAGCAGCTCTCCTCCATGAATCAGCTGAAGGAAGTGCTTGATTTTATCCGGTCACATTACGCCGAAGAAATTACATTAAAAGAACTTGCTGACATTGCCTGCATGAGCCCGACCTATTTCTGCAGATATTTCCATCAGGAGATGGGAAAAACACCGTTCGCCTTCCTGAATGAATACCGCATCAAAAAAGCCGCCATCCTTTTGGATGACAGCTCACTGTCTGTTTCTGATATTGCCATTAACTGTGGATTTGACAACATCAGCTATTTCATTCGTAAGTTCAAAGAATACCAGGGAATCACCCCCAAAAAATACAGAAGCCGGAAGATGCCAGAATAATATTTCTTTATTTGAGAAAAATTCAGCAAACAAGTAGCAAGTACAACATTATAGGGATCTTTAAAAGACAAAGATGACCCAGTAAGTGGATGTAATTAAAGAAATAGTATGATATCATGTGAATAACAATCGGAATTGATAAAGGAGCATCTGCATGAAACGATTATTATGTTCGCACTTTTCAAGTGTAGGAAATTTGATAAAAAAAGAAATTGAAAAAAAGGACTAATTTTTATGAACAATGTAAAAGAGAGAATCAAAATATTTTCAGGAGCGCAGCTTAAATACATCGCTTTTCTATCCATGCTTATCGATCACACAAACAAAGCGTTAATCTATCCGAATTTGGATGGAGGAGCATTGAATCGGTTGAGTGACTTTTTTGATATTTTAGGAAGAATTGCATTTCCAATATTCATCTTCCTTCTCGTGGAAGGCTATTTCCACACAAAGAATAAATGGAAGTATTTAATTACACTTCTTGTATTTGGAGTGATATCAGAAATTCCTTTTGATATGTGTACAACAGCTACATTTTTTGAAGTCAACTGGAACAATATTATGTTTACGTTAGCCTTGGTGCTTGCCATGATCTGGCTGATCGATGTACTCAAGGAAAAGATGGCAGCATTGCCGAAAGCTTTATGGTATTTCGTATCATTTCTCATTGTGACAGTATTGTGCTTTGCTGCAATGAATCTGGGATTAGATTATGAACACCATGCTGTGCTAATCGGATATTTCTATTATATTTTTCATGACCGACAGGCACTTGCGATTCCATTTTCCTATCTTTCCATGTTTAAAGAACCGTGGGCTTTGCTTGGATTTGGCCTGACACTTACTTATAATGGAGAACGTGGAAAACAAAATAAGTGGTTTAATTATCTTTTTTATCCAGTACATTTGCTGATTTTAGGAATTATAAGAATGTGTCTTAAGATTTGAATATGAAATATTTTTGCTTACAACATTGAACCCATCGACTATAATTCTCGAAATCCAAGAATTATCTTCTTACAATTCCTTATGTACAATGTTTATTCTCCTTCAAAATACCTATATACTTATCCTATCAAGAAAATATAGCCTGCATGCAACTTAAATATCAACACAAGCGATTTTCTTGCCTTTGCAGACTATTTTCTTGATGGGTTTGTTGTAGACTGGATGGTTCAAGATCGAATCAATAAAGCAAAGCAACAAGTAAGAGAAGCAATTCGAAGAACAGAGAATATCCTTGATCAATTAAAGTGCATGTACTAAGAGAGAAACGGCAGTTCCTTTGTAGAGTCAACCTTGCTATCGTCTACAGTGACAGATTCTACCTTTGCTTTCTTCTCTCCACATCCAATGATTGATGTAGAAATCATCATTGTTGCCCAAAAAATTGCTACAAATTTCCGTTTCCATCTTGAAATGGATGAATTTTCTCAAATTTCGCATGAAATTCAGCAATATCTTCAATTGAATGATTTGCCTTTTTATTAATCTAGGTTCATTTAGATCCGTCTTTTTTTATTGTTTCAATCTCTTTTCTCTGCTCTTCACCATCCATTAATAATTTAATTCCTACAAACAGAGCACTACCATATAATCCACTCTGGATTACAAAGCTCCAAATGGCATCCGGCAGACCATCTGACAAATATCCTAAAGCTAATAATCCGAGAAATAGTATTAGTTTTTTTAATAACACTCTAACCTTTTTACTCATGAAGATCTCCTCTAACCAAACAAATGTACTAATTCAAAACTATAAGATGCGTTACTTTTTACAAGGAGCTTATGAACAGTAATACCTGTTATTGTATCTATCTACAAACATGCCTTTCCACTCTTGAAATCCAATATTTTCTAGTATAAAATATTCTCGTTAAATTCTTGACGAATAGCAATATAACAACGGCAGTTCTCTTACTGTGTTACCATTCACAGCAAGAGAGCTGCCGAATTACAAAAGAATAAGGAGTTATATCATGGACAATCATTTTAACACTCCCGCAGAAGTCATTGATCTAAGTATCAAGGCCTGCGAGAACAAAACCCGGCTTCCCCTTGGAAAAATGATTCTGCTCGGCATCATGGCCGGCGCGTTTATCGCTTTCGGCGGTGCTACAAGCAGCACGGCAGCACACGCAGTAGAAAATGTTGGCGTAGCAAGAGCTCTTGCCGGATGTATCTTCCCTGTCGGACTGATGCTCATCGTATTTCTCGGCGGCGAACTTTTCACCGGAAACTGTCTGATCATCATGGATGTATTTGACAAGCGTGTCGCATGGGGCGGATTATTCCGAGATCTTTTCATCGTATTTTTCAGTAACCTGATCGGTGCTCTTTGCGTGGATCTGCTCATTGTATACAGTGGAAACCTAAACTACTCAGGCGGGCTTCTCGGTGCTTATACAATCAAAGTTGCTGTTGGAAAGATCGCAATTTCACCACTGCAGGGAATCACTTCCGGAATCTTATGTAATATCCTGGTATGTCTTGCAGTACTGATGGCTACTTCCGCAAGAGATATTGCCGGTAAGGTATGGGCAATTTTCTTCCCAATCTGTGCCTTCGTAGTCGGCGGATTCGAACACTGCGTTGCCAATATGTTCTATATCCCGGCTGGTATCCTTGCTTCACTTAATCCGGCTTACGTTGCGAAAGCAGAAGAAGCTTACGGAATTACAGCTGAACAGATTGCGACTCTGACACCACTTCACAGCCTTGCAAACTTTATTCCGGTTACACTTGGAAATATGCTCGGTGGTATGATTTTTGTCGGACTTCCGCTGTATCTGATTTATAAGAAAAACTGGGAAACGAAAAAAAGAACCTGAAACAAATCAGTTTCAGGTTCTTCAGAGGCGCAGACCGGATTTGAACCGGTGAATCA
>ERZ773190.2960-NODE-2960-length-12155-cov-15.281157_pt1 | contig 12155 bp, 10 predicted proteins | sample MGYA00511111_ERZ773190 | MGnify/ENA primary metagenome ERZ773190 (study PRJEB29015, sample SAMEA2737777) | human gut metagenome | biome: human gut; feature: human-associated habitat; material: faeces | place: China | collected 2012 ... | reverse complement strand
TATAGGTTTCTTTCGCCCTGCTGATAAAGGACTTAATATCCTCAATGCTCTTGGCATTGGCTGTGGCAATCATTTCCGACATTTCGATAATCCAATGCCCCTGCATTTTACGGTACACATTGTCATCGTCAATCTTTTTCAGGTCATCGGAGAACCATTCATCTTTGACTGCCAGCAGACGGAAGAAAGTGGACTTTCCTGCACCCTGTCCACCCACAAGGCAGAGCATAACTTCAAACTTACAGCCGGGTTTGAACACTCTGCTGATTGCTCCCAACATGAACAGCCGTAATGCCTGATAAGTGTACTCGCCTTCCTCTGCTCCGAGAAATCGGGGCAAGGCATAGCGGATGCGTTCTGTTCCGTCCCATTCCAGACCGTTCAGATAATCTCGGATAGGGTGGTACTTGTTGCTGTCAGCGATAATGGAAAGGGCTTTCTGTATTTTCTTCTCGCTGGTCAGACTATATTTATCTTCCAGATAGAGCATGAGATAATTTAAGTCCGTGTCGGTCAAGGTCGCTGTCTGCTTGCTCCACCAAAGCGGCTTCACAATGTCGATACGCTCGGTAAGAATGTTATATCTGACAGCACCTTGCAGAACGGGGTCATTCTGAAAAACGGTCAGACAGTTGCGTATGCTGTTCTTGATTGCTCCGTTATCGGTCAAGTCCAGACTTCCTCTGACTTCTTCCACGGTCATGCTCGGCTGTGTGTCCTGCAATTCGCTGTTCAAGTTTCATCACCTCTTTTCTCTGCTCGGCTACAAGAGCTTTCTTTTCTTCGGGAGTGTCATAGAGAAGAATATCCAGCAGGTATTCGATATAGCTTTTCTTCTCCAATGCTTCCACAAAAAGCGGGTGCCACACTTCATCCGTCCGTTGCGGTGCGTATTGCTTTTCCCACTTCCTCAGAAGATGGAAGTAATCGGACAGCACCTTGTAGCAGTGATTTTATTCCTGCTGATATTTCTGCTCCGGGGTAGGCTCTCGGATTTTCGGTCTGATTGACGGTTTCTGTCTGCTGTCATAGCTGATACCAAAATCATCAGCTATCTTCATGGCGGCTTCTTTGCTCGGCAAGCCAAACAGTCGGGAAACAAAGTCAACTGCGTCTCCATCTGCCTGACAGCCAAAGCAATGAAAGCGGCGGTCAAGTTTCATGCTGGGGTTCTTATCATTGTGAAAGGGGCAGACCGCCATTCCGTTTCGTCTAATACGGATTCCATAGCGTTCTGCCGCCTGTCGGGTTGTTACATTCTGTTTTACTGCTTCAAATAAATTCAATAGGCATTTCCTCCTGAAATAGAAAAAGCACCTGCTATTTTCCAAATGAAAACGGCAAGTGCCTGTTAAAGTTCCATATCCTGTTTTTTCTGCTTGGGTGCTTTCTGCACCTGTTTCTGTTTCTTCTGTTCCTGCTCATACTGCAAGCGTTCTTTGAGAGAATGCTTCGGCTCTGGCTGTTTCTCTCCCGTCTGTTCCGGCGATAGAACCTTGCTAACCCAGTAGCGAATATCTTTCATCGGCTTCAATTCTTCATTGACTGCGGCAAGCTGTTCTTTCAGATCAGCGTGAGTAGTCCGCAGACCGTCATATTCTTTTTGCAAGGCTTTCAAATCCACATTCAAATCAGCACCATGCTTTTTCAGAATGCGGTATGCCTTATTAAAAGCGGTCAGCTCGTCCTTATGACTTTCGACATAGGCTTCCTTTCGGATTTTCCAGCCGATTTTGATATACTTGTCATGGACTGCTTTATGCTTTTCACAATCAGCAACGGCGGTCTGAATGGCGGTAATGGCTTTCATGCGGTTAGCGGCTTTCTGCATATCTTCACGAATGGCAGTAGCCTTTTCACTCACCCCTTGCAGGGCAATGTCCAAATCTTCCAGCGTGAAAAGCTCATGCCGTTGTAGATAGACGGTCGCTTGGGAAATGGTTTTCAAATCATCGGTCGTGCCTTTCTGCTGTCCGTATCTCGACCATTCGCTACGCTCTGCCTTTCGCAGATTCAGATAATCACGCAGTAGAACGGCAAGGTTCGGAGAAGCATTTTTCTTTTCCGCTTCATTTTCTGCAATGACTTCTTTGGTGGCTTCCAGAATGTCAGCAATCCAGTCACGCAGACTTTTGATAGTGCTGCGGATAGCGTTCATCATGCGGTTGGCGGCTTTAATGTCTCGGTTGAGATTGCCGATGTTGGTGGCAATGCCTTTTCGCTCCAACGCAGAGACAGCCGTTCCCATGTGGACTGTCGGGATAATGTCAAGTCCCTGTCTTTCATAGGAACGCATATCAATCCGTTCTGGACTTCCGGCAAGTTCCAGATATTTGTTCTGAACAATTTCCCAACCATGCCGCCATTCCTCGGCATGGTACTGTTCGTTCCAGTCAACGGTATCTTCCTTATGGCTTTTCCATCTGCCGGATGGGAGCTTGATACGCTCGCCGTTTTCGTCAAGGTCATAAACCTTGCGGCTCTTAGGCATCCATTTTCCATTTTCATCAATGGCTCGCATGGTCAGCATGAAATGGCAATGGGGATTGTGTCCCGGCGGATCGGGGTCATGGATTGCGAAATCACAACACATTCCCTTTGAAACAAACTGTTCCTCGCAGTATTCTTTGACCATCTGCGGTAACAGCTCCATCGGGACTTCTCTGGGCAGGGCGGCAACAAACCGTCTTGCAAGCTGTGAGTTCCATTGCTTTTCGATTTCTTCAACGGAGTTCCAGAGGGTTGCTCGGTCTGCATATTCGGGTGGAGCATTTGGGGGCAGCATGATTTCCGTATAGACCACTTCTTTTTTGCAAGTGTAATTCTTGGTTTTCTGGTCATACTCGGAAAACAGCTTTTCTCCGGCTTGGTAGGCAGCTCCGGCAACCGCAGAGTTGCCTTTGCTTCGCTGAGTGATTTTGATATTGAAGTGGGGTACTGGCAATTTGTGTGAACCTCCTTTCGGTGCAAAAAAATGACCGATACTTTTCAGCAGCGGTCAGGTGGTGGAATATAAACTTGCTGTCGGGGAATGATTGCTTGCAATCGTTTCCCGGCGGCAAGTCCACAAAGGGGTAGTTGGCAAAGCCAACGCAGGGGAAGTGTAGCTTCCCCTGTATGATTGGAGCAGACTGCGGAAATCATCAGCTCCCTGCAAGGGGCTTTCGGCAGAACGCAATGCACAACCTTTAGGTGGTGTATAATTGCGCCCTATTACAATAGGGTTGGGACCGGATATGGTAGCCAGCCATATTCCATTCCAACTCGTACCTAAGTTACAATAAGAGAGTAATCGGCTGACGCATTGCGCCCTGGGCAGTTACGCCCGCAACAAAGACAGTTCGCCATCTCTCTTGTTGTAGCATTCGTTTTAAGCAGGTTGAGCCACCGCCAAGCGGAGCGTTCGTGTCACCCAATAGATTGAATCGGCAACGAGTAAAGATGGATTCCGGTTGCAAATACAAAAAATGGAGGAAAGATCATGAACGCAGTAGGCATTGACGTTTCCAAAGGGAAGAGCATGGTTTGTGTTATGCGCCCCTTCGGAGAAGTGGTACTCGAACCTTTTGAAGTTTTACATACCGCCCAGAACCTGCACGATCTGGCGGAGAAGCTCAAAGCTCTGGACGGAGAGACACGCGTTGTTCTGGAAGCCACCGGGAATTACCACAAACCGGTTGCTTTCGTTTTACACGATGCGGGCTTATTTGTTTCCGTAGTCAACCCTGTTCTAATTCACGACTACGACAACAACAGTTTAAGACGTGTCAAGACGGACAAAAAAGACGCTGTTAAAATCGCCAACTATACGCTCGACAAGTGGACACGGCTGCGGCAGTACCTTCCAGAAGATGATACCCGGCTGGCTTTGAAAAATTGTTATCGCCAATACCAGCAGGCCGTAGCGATTCGTACTATGCTGAAGAATAATCTGATTTCATCTCTTGACCTGACCTTTCCAGATGCAAATAAATTGTTTTCAAGCCCCGTGAAGAACAATGGGTGCGAGAAATGGGTCGATTTTATTGGAGACTTCTGGCACAGCGAGTGCGTTTCAAGTCTTTCTGCGAATGCTTTTGCCAAAAAATATCTGAAGTGGTGCCAGAAACACGGATACGTTTTCACTCGTTCAAAATCGGACGAGATCTATGCCTGTGCCGTTAATTCCGCTTCTCTTCCGAAATCGCCCACCTCAAAACTCCTTATCCAGCAACAGGTCGCTCAATTGAAAGCCGTATCTCAGTCAGTTGCTGCATTCCGGCAGGAAATGCTTCGCCTCTCTCAGCAGCTTCCTGAATTTGACACCGTGATGGAAATGTACGGCGTCGGCCCTTCTCTCGGCCCTCAGCTGATGGCCGAAATCGGAGATGTCCGCCGCTTTTCCTCCAAGAAATCTCTCATTGCTTTTGCGGGAATTGAGCCGCAGCCAAACGACTCTGGCAAGGTCGTTGGGAATGACAAAGGAATCAGCAAAGTTGGTTCAGCAGTTTTGCGAAGAACACTTTTTCTGATTATGACTGTTATTTTGCAAACACAGCCACAGGATGAACCTGTTTTTCAGTTCATGAACAAAAAGCGCTCAGAGGGAAAGCCCTACAAAGTTTACATGATGGCTTCGGCCAACAAGTTCTTACGAATCTACTACGCTAAAGTGAAAGCTGTAATGGACTCCGAACGCTCACAGTAAGCATGGATATTTGTTTTTGGACGTAATTTCCTCTTGAGCCTGAGCTAAATCCAAAGAACCACTTAGCTGGCGCAGCGAACCCTTGACAAACCGAAGCATTCAAATGCTATCCTGATTTTGCGAGGGCTGGCTGGGCTTGCTTTGCTATCCCCTCCGTCGCCCTCGCTGTGTTTTGACTAGCATTTGAATGCTGTTTGTCATGGGCAGCGGTTGGTTGGCGAATTTTCTTATTTTAGGGCTTGACTTTTATTAGCAGGTCTTTTTCCAAAAGGGTCTTTTAGCTCCCGTTCGGCTGCCCCAATTCCTTTCGGTTCGCAATCAGCAAATCCAACTTCTTTTGAACCGCTTCGCTGTGAAAGATGAAAGTCAAAAGCTCCATCACATCATCATCGGTCAGAGTGGTCGGCTCTTTCAAAAAGGTTTCCAACATTCCGGCACGAGTGCAAAGGCGGTGGGTTCGCTCACTTCGGGTCAACCTCTTTAATTCGCTCTGCAATCGCTTTTCCTTGTGCATGGCTGCGGTCAGCTTTCGCTCGACCACATATTTCTCACGCTCCAATTTTTCCAGTTCTTCTTTACTCATAGACAAGCTCCTTTCGCAATAATGGATAAAACAAAAGCGACCAACTTTTTACGGTTGATCGCCTTTGGCTTAGACAATACTTATAACTATTTTTCTATCTTTGCAAGTGTATCCTCTCGTATAGCTTGTCGTAATGTAGTAAGATATTCTGAAAAACTCACTCGGTCATCTGCATAAGTCAAATTTAATTTATACTCTTTCGGAATCCATGTAGATAAATCAGAAGCGTTATGCTGAATTAAAGCTTCCAAGCTATCAATAGCTTTATATATCTTAGCTTCGACAGTTTTTCTTTCTGTCATCTCATTATATAGAGCTTTCATTTCTTCTGCATAATAAGACGGTAACGTATCTATCCAGTTAAATAGTAAATTTTCTTCTATATCCTCATGCACTTGCTTTTTATCAAAGGTAGGAATGTCTCCTGTAAAGCATTCACCCAAATCATGAATAATACACATACGAATAACTTTATCCATATCAACATCTGGAAACTCATCCCGCATAAAAAAAGCCATCAGCGTCATCATCCAGCTATGTTCTGCTACACTCTCGTGTCTTCCTTTCGATGTATAGCAATGCCTTGTCGTATCTTTTAAACGCTCAGCGACACTTAGCGCATTTAATAATTCTCTGGAATTCATAATTTTACCTCCACATTATCAAATTACATATTCATTTTCTCTTACTCCATATAATCTATCTCCGGTATCTCCATTATACGGCAGTAAATACCCATCTTCTCTAATTCCGTCTGCCATATGGACTAAAAATAGCTTCACTTCTGGATGCTCCTTAAAAATTCGTTCTATTCCAGATTGACATCCGAACATAATTTATAATTGCAGGACTATGTCCTTACTCGAAGTATATCATATCTGTATTTCTAATTCAACATTGTACACCTCATATAATCTGTATTTTTCAGCTAACAGCCAAAGAAAACATCAAGTGCAGACCCGACATTTTGACCGCAAATCAACCCAAAATGCTACATCATTCCATCTGGCTATTGAAACCGTTTTGCTTGGCGTTCTCGCTTGCTTTTCGTCTGCGTTCCTCGCTGTACGGCGGTTGCAGACGGATAGAAAGTCTGGACTTGTCCAGAAGATAAGTCACACCGCCTTGCTCATGGGATTTTTCCAGTCGGCAGAGATCGGGGTGCTTTTTACTGAACAATGCCAGTCGCTTTCGCAGGCTGGCATTGTAGGTGTAGATACTGGCTGTGTCCTCGCCCTCATTAAAGAGGATGATAGTTTCTTTTTCATACTTCGTCAGCTTCGCCATAACTTTTCTCCATGTGATGATTCCAGTAGCTATCCATAATGACTGCCTTGTGCTGGTAGTATTCCTGCATCTGCAAACGCAGATTGTAGTAGAAACGACGATACCATTTGTCGCACTTCTCGTCACTCAGCTTGACCGACAGCATATAGAACAGTTTCTTTGCCGCCGGATCAGGAGTAAGGGCAGCTACATAACGCAAACGCTCAACCGTTGCTTCACGGTTCGGACAGCCAAAGGTATACAGGGTTTTCATTTCCTTCAGGTTCATTTTCATTCAAAAGTCCTCCTTGATAGTTGATAAAATAAAAGCGACAGATACTCAGAATAGAAATACCTGTCGCTTTGCTCACGATATTAAATTGTTGGTTCTGCACTTGACTTTTTTACTTAAAGTCGGGCAGTTCGTATATCTCTTTCATCAGCAGAACGCCCATTGTAAAACCATACTTGAAATGTTCCTCGGTCTGCATAGTCTGGCAGTCTGCAAAATTGTCATTGAGCTTATCCAGCTTCGCATAATCTTCTTTGCTCAATGTCTGCTCAAAGTATCGCATGATGTCTGCGATTGCCTGTCCTGCTTCCCGAAACTTCTCTGATTTCGGTACTACCGTTTCTGCCGGATAAATCTCTCCATTGAAGATTGCTTCTAAAATCATAAATTCACGCTCCTTTCTCAGCAGTAAATCAGCTCGCCCTTGATGGCTTCCTCAGCCTGTGCAACACAAGCGTTCATCTGGCGAACCCATTCGATTTGATTTTCGGCTTTGAGCTGCTCCGTCACGCCGTATGCCTTTGCAAGCTGTGGCACGATGATTTCCATACGCTTCTTGGCGGTTTCCTCAATCTCCGCACAATGCTCATAGAGAGTTTCATTCAGCACCATGTCGGAGAACAGGACTGGATTAGCCAGTCGCAGATACTCCTTTCGCATCCGTCCCCACTTGCCAAGACGGATATTCGGATTTTTCAGCTTGATGTCGGGGATGTAGTAGTCTCCACATTTGATAAAATTCAGTTCCATATTCAAGCACCTTTCTTTCTGTGATATTCTTCCCTGCGTTTGGCAAGGGTAGTTTCATAGCGTTTGATTGCATCGGGGTCTCCGGCTTCTGCATCGGCTTTCATTTTCTGATAGCTTCTGACAGTAGCTTGGCTCTGATACTTTCGCATTTCAGCCAGCTTCTTTGCTGCTTCTTCATCGGTCTTGGCAAGCTCTACAAGGGCTTCACGCTCTGCCTGTCGCTTGGCAGTTCTTGTCCTCGTGTATTCAGCCTTGCGTTCTGCCATCATAGCGGCATATTCGGGGTCTGCCGCCATGCGTTCTTCCTCACGCTCCTTTTTTCGCTGTCTGGCTACGGCTTCTTTTTCTTTCAAGGCTTGCCATTCCTCGGCGGCTTTCGGGTCTGTCTTGGCGGCTTCTTTCAGCTCCTTTCGGGAAAGTTTCTTTTGCCTGTTGGCTCGTTCTGTCCGTTTGCGTTCCGCTTCCAGTAGCTTTTCACGCTGTAAGCGTTCCTTTTCTTCCATTTGGGCGATATAGGCAGGGTCGGCTTCTCTGGCTTCCTTGATTTTCTGCTGTCTGCGGTGGTTTCGCTCACGCTGCAAGGCAAGTTTGCGTTCATATTCAGCAATAGCTTCCGGGTCTCCGGCTTCAACAGCTTTCATCAATGCTGCTTTTTTCTGTTTCTGAACCTCTGCGGCTCGTTTCGCCTTTTCCTGCTTCTTTCGCAACTGCTCGGCTTCGATGGCGGCAATGCGTTCTTCTTCGGAAACAGTTTCAACAGGGGGATAGTAGTTGCCGATGAAGTTGAAATAAATGTCGATATTCTGCTGACGGTAAACGGTGCGACCACCTGTGGCTTCGTGGACTTCCACTCTGTCAATAAAGGCATAGAGCATGGTGTCCGTCAGTTCCTCGCAGTTTCGGTACTTGTTGACTAAGGCGATAAAGCGGTTGGTGTCGATTTTCTCAACTTCTTCCTCTTGTATCTGTCCCTGCAATTCCTCAACTCGTTTTTCCAGCATAAGCTGTTCTTCATCGTACTGCTGTATCATTCGCTGTGCCTGTCGCTCCGGCAACAGACCGCTGATGGCACTGTCATAGAGCTTCTGTATCTTTGCATCCAGTTCAGCCATTCGTTTCTTGGCTTCGTCAATTTCCTGCTGTCCGTTGTTGGCTGACTTGGATTTGCTCTCATTCCATACGGTCTTGAGCTGGGAAATAAACTCTGCTTCGTTCTCAATGACATATTGGCTGACCGCTTTGATTGCCTGCAAAATCGCCGCTTCCAGAGCAGAGGTTTTAATGAAGTGGGAAACACATTCATTGTTCTGATTTCGATAATTGCCACATTGAAAAGCAGAATCGGAATCATAATGTTTTCCGCTTTGCCTTGCTTCGGGGCTGATGAATCCCATTCGTGAACCACAATCCGCACAATAGATCATGCCGGACAAACGGTGGGAATAAGTTCCGTTTGCGGCTCTCGGTTTTGCACGAACACGGAGCTTCTGGGCAATGTCCCATGTGTCTTGGTCAATGATGGCTTCGTGGGTATCGGGGAATATCATCAGTTCTTCCGGCGTTGCGGCTCTGCGTTGCTTTGTCTTGAAGTTCTCACAGATGGATTTGCCCAACACGGTATGACCGAGATATTCCTGCCTGTCCAGAATATGACCAATCGTATTTGCGTTCCAACGGTAAGGGTCGCTGAAGCTCCTGTTTCTGCAATTTTCGGGGAAATACTTTGCCGTATATGCAGATGGTATCAGCACCTTTTCTTCGGTCAGTTGTTCCGCAATCGCCGTCACGCCCATACCTTGACAGGCAAGACGGAACACCTTTCTGACGATTTCAGCAGCCGGTTCATCCACAACAAGGGTCTGCTTATCTCCGTTGATACGCTTGTAGCCATAGGGGATAGCACCGCTGCACCTTAGTCCCTCTTTCATTCTGGACTTAAAGACAGCCTTGATTTTGTTGCTGGTGTCTTTGGCGTACCACTCGTTCATGATATTCAAAAACGGTGTGAAGTCATTTTCGGTTGGATTGGCACTATCCACATTGTTGTTGATAGCGATAAAGCGAACACCCTTTTTCGGGAATACAATCTCTGTGTAATAGCCGACTTGCAGGTAATTTCTGCCAAACCTTGAAAGGTCTTTTACTACCAGAGTGTCCACCCGTCCGGCTTCGATTTCTTCCAGCAGGGCGGTAAAGCCGGGGCGGTTGAAATTCGTGCCTGAGTAGCCATCGTCATAGAAATGGCGGATATTTCTCAGTCCCTTTTGTCGGGCATATTCTTCGAGATACTTTTTCTGATTTAGGATGGAGTTCGATTCGCCAGCCTGTTCATCGTCTCTGGATAATCGCTCGTATAGAGCTGTGATTTTGATTTCTTCTTTCTTTGCCACGGTTTTGCCTCCCTTCTGTATGTAATTAGCGTTGATAAAACGCTACCTTTTTCTATCTTGGTATATTGTAACCTTTATGATCTCTTATCGCAAACTCGCCATGCGTGTTCTGGGGCACAGCCCGGTTTCTGCGGTCAAAACAGCCCGCCGCTCCACCGCAAAGCGCGCCGCCGCCCTCGCCCTCACCGCCGCCCTTGTGGTCGGGATGACGCTCCCCGCCTTTGCGGCTACATGGTACATTGACGATGGCGACATCTCGATTTCGGCTGGTGAAAGCGGCAACAATGTCACACAGGGAAGTACGACAAAAGAGAATGATACGGACACCGTTATTAAAAGCAAGGACTCTTCTACCGCGTCTTCGAATACAGTAACGATCCATGCAGATGAAGGCAAGACGGTGAATGTCACGCTGGATAACGTAACGATCAATGTAGACGAAGGGTCCAAGTATGCTTATGACCCGAACGCCTATAAGACCGCTGTAAGCGTTACCGGCAGCGGCAATACGAACATCGAGCTGAACGGCAACAACACGCTGACAAGCGGATATGGCCACGCCGGTCTGGAGCATAACAAGACCGACGACAGCGGCACGCTGACGATTCAGGACGAAAAGAATGATGATGGCTCCGCAAAGGGCAGTGCGTCCGATACTACTGGCAGTTTGACTGCCAACGGTGGTGGCCGAGGTGCCGGCATCGGCGGCAGTGACGAACACGACGGCCAAGCGACCATTACGGGTGGTAAGATCACTGCCACGGGTGGTAATGGGGCTGCCGGTATTGGCGGCGGTGCCGGTGACACGGACGCCGTCGGCGGTGACGGCGATGTGACAATTTCCGGTGGTACGATCACCGCTACGGGCGGCAGTCTGGCTGCCGGTATTGGTGGTGGCCTCGATGGCAACGGTACGGTCATAATTACGGACGGCGATATCACCGCAAAGGCTACGGGCCGCTATGGTGCCGGTATTGGTGGCGGTTGTGGCGAGATACCGAAGGACACTCTTATTGGAGGAAATGGCACTGTCACCATCAGTGGCGGCACCATCACCGAAGCCTCTGGTGGCTATATGGCTGCTGGCATCGGCAGCGGCCTTCAGGGTCTGGGCACAGTGACCATTGAAGGTGATGCCGTCATCAAAAACGCACAGGGCGGTGAAGCTGGAGCCGGCATCGGCAGTGGCACCCGTGGTAACAGCGAGATCATCATCAGAGGTGATGCAGTCATTGAAAATGCCGAAAGCAGCGCAAACGGCGCTGGCATCGGCAGCGGCCAAGGCGATTTGTATCTCGATGGCGATGGCATGGTAATCGATCCAACTGTAGGCAACGTGACCATTGAAGGCAACGCCAAAATCGAAAATGCAAAAAGTGGTTATGGTGGTTCCGGCATTGGTGGCGGCGCTGTTGGCATCGGCAATGTAACCATTAGAGGTAACGCTCAAATCGGAAACGCCACCGGCGGCGAAGAAGGTGCCGGTATCGGCGGCGGTGCTCTTGGCACTGGTGACGTGACCATCGAGGGCAATGTCACCATCGAAAATGCACAGGGCGGCGCTGGTGCTGCCGGTATCGGTGGCGGCGCAGAAACAGAACCCGACACCGAGGATACCAGAAACAAAGTTTCCATCAAGAGCACCGAAGCTGGTTCTCCTAACATTACTGCTGCAGGCGGCGTTCTGAATAATGAAGATGCTCCCCTTGCCGGTGCTGCGGCCATCGGCAGCGGCAGCGTTGCTGACGGTGCTACTGAGGTAAAGTCTGATATTACCGTTGAAGGCAAGGTGACGATCGACGCCACTGGCGGCGGCGATGTGGCCATTGGCGATTCGATCAACGGCGAAACGCGGTTCTCCGGTTTGCAGGTGGGCACGACCATCACCCGCCGCAATGCGAAGGGCGACGATGTTTCCCAGCCCGGTGATGTTGTACGCGAGCAAGCGCCCACCGAAACGGAAGCGGCAGAAGCGCCTTCCACTGGCTCGGTGGAAGTGGAGCGCCCGGTCACGGTGGAGGGGCTGTATGTCACCAACGTTCTGGGCAAGCAGATCACCCACACCTGCACCCAGAACGGCACGACCCTGACCATCCGCGCCAACGGCATCGTGACCTCGGCCCACCTGACGCTGGGCATGGTCCGCGCCCTGAAGGCTCAGGGCGTGAAGACCCTTGTGTTCACCAC
>ERZ773190.2930-NODE-2930-length-12265-cov-5.512613_pt1 | contig 12265 bp, 8 predicted proteins | sample MGYA00511111_ERZ773190 | MGnify/ENA primary metagenome ERZ773190 (study PRJEB29015, sample SAMEA2737777) | human gut metagenome | biome: human gut; feature: human-associated habitat; material: faeces | place: China | collected 2012 ... | reverse complement strand
GTGTTGGTGGAACCGCCCATGGCCACATCCATGGTCATGGCGTTCTCGAAGACTTCCTTGGTGGCGATGGAGCGCGGCAGCACGGAATCGTCGGAATCGTCGTAGTACTGGTGGGCGATCTTGACGACCTGCTGGGCGGCGCGCTCGAACAGGTCCTTGCGGTAGGAGTGGGAGGCGAGGATGGTGCCGTTGCCGGGCAGGGCCAGGCCGATGGCCTCGGTCAGGCAGTTCATCGAGTTGGCGGTGAACATGCCGGCGCAGGAGCCGCAGGTCGGGCAGACGGTCTTCTCATAGTTGAGCAGTTCCTCATCGGAGACGCTGTCGTCGGCGGTGGCGTACATCACGTCGATAAGGTCGGTGCTCTTGACGGTGCCGTCGGCGAGCACCGTGGTGCCGGCCTCCATCGGGCCGCCAGAGACGAACACGGTCGGGATGTTGAGGCGCAGGGCGGCCATCAGCATGCCCGGCACGACCTTGTCGCAGTTCGGGATGCAGATGAGTGCATCGGCACAGTGCGCGTTGCACTGGTATTCGACGGTGTCGGCGATGATGTCGCGGGAGGGCAGGGAGTAGAGCATGCCGGTGTGACCCATGGCGATGCCGTCGTCCACGGCCATCGTGTTGAACTCGCGCGGAATGCCGCCGGCTTCCCGGATGGCCTCGGAAACGATGCGTCCGACCTTGTTCAGATGAACGTGGCCAGGCAGGAACTCATCGAAGGAGTTGGCGATGGCGATGATGGGCTTCTTGCCCATGTCGTCTCCGCTGACGCCTGCAGCACGGTAAAGGGCTCGAGCGCCTGCAAAGACGCGCCCTGACATAATTTTTGCAGATCGCATTTCAGTCATGGTTCTATTCAAGCCTTTGCGAGGGACACGCCACTTGTCAAGAGTCAAATAGTGGAATTTTCAAAAACGTAACGTTTCTCACAGATTTTTTTTGGAATACATTCCTCTGGCGAGAGTCCGGTATAGGGCTGACAGAAGTCCCCCCAAACGGCTACACTTGCTTCGGTTGAGATAGATTTTCCAATGTCTGGAGATAAGAACAATGGCTTTTGGTACTGACCCGACACCCGACGGTCTTGCGAACCCGCCGATCGACGACCTGATGAAGCACGCCGATTCCAAGTACGCGCTGGCCATTTTCGCCGCCAAGCGCGCACGCCAGATCAATTCCTACTTCACGCAGCTCAACGAGGGCCTGCTGCAGAACATCGGCCCGCTGGTCGAATACCAGAACAATGAGAAGCCCCTGTCCATCGCCTTCCGCGAAATCGACGAGGGCCTGCTTGAGGAGACCTTGGGCGAGGACGACGCCAACGAGGGCAACTGATCGATTCCGACAATTCGTTTGGATTGTTTGGACAGTTCGTCGCCGAATGATGGTGTGAGAGTTCTCTCACAACTGATTTTGAGCGACACGCTTGCCTGAGTTATCGCAATCGGCTATAACTCAACATCGGGAGCGAATAAGACGTAAGGCTCGCGCCACCGCGCTGGTTGGCACGAGCCTTTAGTTATGCCCGCTTCCACAGTGACAAGTAAAAATTGACACCGTATCATTGTGCCTCGCATCCCGCGGGGCGATAAGTCCTGAAGAAAGGGATGATATGACAGAAGAACATCGGCTTATTTCCGCCGAATCCGTGACCGAAGGCCACCCTGACAAGGTCTGCGATCAAATCTCCGACGCCATTCTTGATGATTTGCTGGCCCAGGATTCGTCCAGCCATGTGGCCGTGGAGACCTCCGCCGCCACTGGCGTGTTCCTGATCTTCGGCGAAGTCACGTCCAAGGGGTACTGCGACGTGCAGTCCAAGGTCCGCGAGACCCTGCGCAACATCGGCTACACCTCCTCCGAAGTCGGCCTTGACGCCGATTCCTGCGGCGTTGTGGTGGCCATCACCGAGCAAAGCGCCGAAATCAACCAGGGCGTTGCCCGTCTGACTGGCGATCAGGAGACCGCCGCCAGCCGCGAAGAACGTTACGAGGCACAGGGTGCCGGCGATCAGGGCGTGATGTTCGGCTACGCCACCGACGAGACTCCGACGCTGATGCCGCTTCCGATCTATTTGGCACATCGCCTCGCCTTCCGTCTGACCGAGGTCCGCAAGTCCGGTGAAGTGCCGCACCTGCGCCCGGACGGCAAGACCCAGGTAACCATTGAGTATGACGATAACGATAAGCCCGTTCGTCTGGACACCGTGCTGATCTCCACCCAGCATGATCCTGAGGTTACGCAGGATTGGCTTGCGGTTGAGCTGAAGAAGCACGTGATTGACCCGGTGCTTGATGAGGTGCTGGGTTCCAAGGTGCCGCATGACAACTACCGCCAGCTGGTCAACCCGACCGGTTCGTTCATCCTGGGCGGCCCGGCGGCCGACGCCGGTCTGACCGGCCGCAAGATCATCGTGGACACCTACGGCGGCTATGCCCGCCACGGCGGCGGTGCGTTCAGCGGCAAGGACCCCAGCAAGGTGGACCGTTCCGCCGCGTATGCCGCCCGCTGGGTCGCCAAAAACGTGGTTGCCGCGGGCCTGGCTACCAAGTGCGAGGTCGAGCTGGCCTATGCCATCGGCGTGGCAAAGCCCGTCTCCATCATGGTGGACACCTTCGGCACCGGCACCGTTGCCGACGAGAAGATCGTGCAGGCTGTCGAGAAAGTCTTTGACCTGACGCCCGCCGCTATCATCCGCGACCTTGACCTGCGCAAGCCCATCTACCGCCAGCTGGCCGCCTACGGCCACATGGGCCGCGAGGACCTGGGCGTGAAGTGGGAGAACACAGACCGCGTGGACGCCCTGAAGGCCGCCGTGGCGGAGTAAATCAGCAGAAATTTTCCGGTCCCCCCGTGCAGCGTATGCGCGGGGGATTTTTGTTTGTGCGTAGCGCACCGGGTTGCGCACCGGTAGGGGCCGGGAACGGCCACGGCGGGGTGAGGGCACCCCGCCCTACGGGCTGTGGTAAACGGGCGGTTTGTAGGGCGCGGTCTTGACCGCTCCGGGATGTTGGCGGCACGATGAACGTCCGCGGGTCGTCGGGGACGCCGACCCCTACGGTAGGGGCGGATTCCATATCCGCCCGGGGCGTGTGCGGCGGCGCGGGGCGGCCAATACATTTATTTACTGCAAATAAATTTGCCAAATGCCGCGCAATGCGGTATAATATCCTTATCTGTGAAAGTGCGGCGATTTTGCGGGAAGGGGGGCGGCTATGGAACAGCAGGAACAACAGCTTATGAAGCTGGAAGGCACCGTCGAGCACGTCATCTACGAGAACGCCGACTCCGGCTACGCGGTGTTCGAGGTGGACGCGGGCGGCACCGATGTGGTCGTCGCCGGCAACGTCGGCGGGGTTGACAACGGCATGAGCGTGACCGTCTACGGCCACATGGTCAACCACCCCAGCTACGGCGAGCAGTTCCGCGCCGAGACCATCGAAGCGCGCCTGCCCGAGGACCGCACCGCCATTTTAAGCTACCTGTCCAGCGGCGTGCTGCCCTACATCGGGCCGTCCACCGCTAAGAAGATCGTGGCAAAATTCGGCGATGATACGCTGACGGTCATCGCCGAGACCCCGCAACGGCTCTGCGAACTCAAGGGCATCACCGAGCAGAAGGCGGCTATCATCTCCAACGAGTTCCGCCGCATGTACGGCGTGCGGGAGGTCGTGGCCTGGTTTGCCCGGTACGGCATGACCGCCCAGCAGGCCGTGACCTGCTACCGCGCGCTTGGGCCGCACACCGTCGAGGCGCTGACCCAGAACCCGTATCTGCTCTGCGGCGAGCCGCTGCAATTAAAGTTCGGTCAGGTGGACACCATCGCGGCGGCGCTGCAATTTGAGACAGGCTGCCGCCTGCGGGTGGCGGCGGGGCTGCTCTACGCGCTGCGGCACAACGCGGGCAACGGCCACACCTGCCTGCCGCGGGATAAATTGCTTGAATCTACGTCGAAATTTCTGCGCCTGCCGCTGGGCGACCTGGAAGCCGCGCTCGACGAGCTGCTCTCCTCCGAGGAACTGCGCACCCGCACGTTTGACGGCGTCGAGTACATCTACCTGCCCGACCTGCTCTCCGCCGAGGAGGACATTGCCGCGCGGCTCGGCCAGCTTTCGACGTTCCCCACCGAGGCCCCGCCGACGCTGGATGCGGACATCCGCGTGATGGAAATGGCGCAGGGCTTTGCGTACGCGCCGCTGCAGCGGCAGGCCATACGCCTGGCGCTGTCCAGCCGGGTCATGGTGCTGACCGGCGGCCCCGGCACCGGCAAGACGACCACCGTCAACGCGATTCTGAGCCTGTACGAGGCACTGTATGACCGCGTGGCTCTGTGTGCCCCCACGGGCCGCGCCGCCAAGCGGCTGAGTGAGCTGACAAACCACGCTGCATCGACGATTCATCGCTTGCTTGAGGTGGACTACAGCAGCGGCAGCGTGCGGTTCATCCACAACGAAAAGAACCTTTTAAAATATGACGTCATCATCCTCGATGAGATGAGTATGGTGGACGTCAAGCTGTTTCAGGCGCTGCTCGCTGCGGCGCGGTACCACTGCCGCATCATTATGGTAGGCGACGCCGACCAGCTGCCCAGCGTCGGGCCGGGCAACATTCTGGGCGAGATTTTAAAGGCGGGCGTCGTGCCGACGGTACGTCTTACCGATATTTTCCGCCAGGCGCAGCGCAGCCTGATTGTCCAGAACGCCCACCGCATTGTGGAGGGGCAGATGCCGCAGAAGGGCGGGCCGAAGGACGATTTCTTCCTGATCGAGTCCAACGGCCTTGCCTGCCAGAAGCTGGTCTGCGACCTTGTCAGCACGCGGCTGCCGAAAGCCTATGGCTTTGACCCCGTACGGGACATTCAGGTACTTTGCCCGACGAAGGTCGGCCCCACCGGCAGCGTTGAGCTGAACAGACGGCTGCAGGATATTCTGAACCCGCCCGCCAAGGGCAAGGGGCAGATCGGCACGGCGGAGAGTGCCAAAATATTACGTCTGGGTGATAAAGTCATGCAGGTCAAGAATGACTACGACATCACATTTGAGCGTGCCGGGGCCGAGGCCGGTGTCGGCGCGTACAACGGCGATTTGGGCATCATCACGGCGGTGGACGTGGACGCGCGCAGTGTGACGGTCCAGATGGATGACAAAAAGTACACCTACACCGCCGACCAGCTGAACGAGCTGGAGCCCGCTTACGCCGTGACCGTCCACAAGAGCCAGGGCTCGGAGTTCCCCGCGGTGATCCTGCCCGTGGCCGACGTGCCAGCCCGGCTGTGCTACCGCAACCTTTTGTACACCGGCGTGACCCGAGCGCGGAAGCTCTGCGTCCTGACCGGCACCGCCCGCACCGAGCAGACCATGGTCGAGAATGTGCGGCAGAATATGCGGTACAGCGGGCTGCGGTATTTGCTGAAGGACGCGGCGACACCGACAGAGGAGAAGCAGGAACAGCTCTCGGCGACGTGAGCGGGCACGGAGGGGTCAAGACCCCTCCCTACGAACCGCCCGTTCACCCCGGCCTGTAGGGAGCGGTCTTGACCGCTCCGCGGGGGGGCTGGGGTTGACGGGAAAGCCACGCACGTAGGGGCATACTGGCGATAGAACGACGATATTTTACCAATGGAGAACCATCCATGAAACAATACGACATCGGAATTGACCTGGGCACGACCTCCATTATCATTGCCACCGAGGAGCAGGGCGTTGTGTTCCGCCAGCCGACCATCGGCGCGGTGGACACGCGGACGAACTCCATCCTTGCGGTGGGGGACGAGGCATTAAAAATGGTGGGCCGCGCACCCGCGCACATTGACTTGGTGCGCCCGCTGCGGGACGGCATAATCCAGGACCACCGCATGACGAACGAGCTGATCGTCCGGTTTGTCAATCAGGTCTGCCGCTCGCGCATCTTCAAGCCGCGCATTGCGGTCTGCGTGCCTGCGGCCATCACCGGCATCGAGGCGGACGCCGTTGTGGAGTCCGTCATGGCGGCGGGCGCCAGGCAGGTCTACCTTGTGGACGAGCCTGTGGCGGCGGCGCTGGGCGCGGGCTTGCAGATTCGCCAGCCCCACGGCTGCATGGTCGTGGACATCGGCGGCGGCTCCACCGACATTGCGGTCATCAGCATGGGCGGGCGGGTCAAGGCCGCCAGCCTGCCTGTGGCGGGCAACGCCTTTGACAGCTGCATTGCCCAGTACGTGCAGGAAAAATACCAGATCGCCATCGGCCCGCTGACCGCCGAGCAGCTGAAAAAGCAGGTCGCTTGCTGCACCAGGAGTGAGTTTGAGGGCGTTATGGAGGTGCGCGGCCACTCGTGGGAGACGAACCTGCCCGCGCGGCGCATCATCTATACCCGCGACCTGTACGAACCCGTGCAGGAGTTGGCCGCCCGTATTGCCAACGCAGCCCGCAACGTGCTGGAAAGCACCCCGCCCGAGCTGGCGGCGGATGTGTCCGGCACCGGCATTTTGCTGACGGGCGGCGGCTCGCTGCTGCGCGGGCTGGCCGGGTATATCGCGGGCGAGCTGCACACCGATGTGGCCATCGCCCCCGACCCGCTGAACTGCGTGGCCCGCGGCACGGCCATCAGCCTGAGCGAGGGCAAGTATCTGAGCGCCGGGTTCCGGGATGCCACGCCGAAGGTGTGGAATAGAAGGTTGAACCATAGTCACGACCCGTTTACGGGGGAGTGAAGAACCGTTGACTGAGCGGACGACCCGGGAGGCTTGTGCCGACGGGAACGGGCGTGAACCATACGCTGCGCACGTAGGGGCCGGGCACGCCCGGCCCTGTGCTTCCCCGCAAACGCCCGATACCGGGACACCCCCGGGCCGGATATGTCCGGCCCCTACTGCGCATTTTTAAATAAAATCAAAACGAAAGGTGAACTCCATGGCTGACATCACCAAGGAATATCTCGCGCTGCGCGACCAATATATTGAGAGCCGGTTTGCGCGGCTCAACCCCGTGCAGCGGCAGGCGGTCTTTGCCACCGAGGGCCCGCTGCTGATTCTGGCGGGCGCGGGCTCCGGCAAGACCACCGTGCTGGTCAACCGCATTGCCAATATCATCCGCTTCGGCTCTGCCCACGGCAGCACCGAACTGCCGCGCCCCGTGACCGAGGCCGACCTCAACGACCTGCGCAATGCCGTTGCCGCGGGCCGCGACCTGCCGCGGGAGACCGCCTATCTGGCCGTGCGCCCCGCGCGTCCCTGGAACGTGCTGGCCATCACCTTTACGAACAAGGCCGCGGGCGAACTCAAGGAGCGTCTGCGTGCCATGCTGGGCGACACGCTGGGCGGCGACGTCAACGCGTCAACCTTCCACTCCGCCTGCGTGCGGATGCTGCGCCGCGACGCCGAGCGCATCGGCTTCCCCAAGAGCTTCACGATCTACGACTCCGACGACCAGCAGCGCGTCATCAAGCAGATCTACAAAGACTTGATGATCGACGACAAATTCCTGCCCGTCAAGTCGGCCATCGGGCAGATTTCTTCCTTTAAAGATAAGCTCCTGTCTGCCGAGGATGTGGCGGGGGAGCCGTTCGCCAATACGAAGGCTCAGCTCGTCTCCAAAATCTACACGGCCTACGCGGGCCGCTTAAAGGCCGCGGGCGCTATGGACTTTGACGACCTGATTTTCCACACCGTCAAACTGCTGCAAAATGACGCGGAAGCGCGGGAATACTACCAGAACCGCTTCCGCTATGTCGTCGTGGACGAGTACCAGGACACGAGCATTGCGCAGTTCCATCTGGTGCGGCTGCTGGCGGGCGGCACCAACAACGTCTGCGTCGTTGGCGATGATGACCAGTCTATCTACAAATTTCGCGGAGCTACGATTGAAAATATCCTCAACTTTGAGAAGGTTTTCACCGGGGCAAAAACGATCCGTCTGGAACAAAACTATCGCTCCACCGCTAATATTCTGAACGCCGCCAACAGTGTCATCAAGAACAACATGGGCCGCAAGGGCAAGACCCTGTGGACCGACCACGGCGACGGCGAGAAGGTCCACCACTACACCGCGGCGAACGAGCAGGACGAGGCCAGCCACATTGCGGACGTCATCGGCGAGCATTTGAGAGAGGGCGCGAGCCTGAAGGACCACGCCGTGCTCTACCGCATGAACGCTCAGTCCAACCCGATCGAGACCTACTTTGCCCGCGCGGGCATCCCGTACCGCATTGTGGGCGGCCAGCGCTTCTTTGACCGCAAGGAGGTCAAGGACATCAACAGCTATCTGGCCGTCATCGTAAACCCGCGGGACGACGTGCGCCTGCGCCGCATTATCAACGAGCCTGCGCGTAAAATCGGCATGACGACGATTGAAAAGATCGGTGAACTGGCAGCCTCTAAGGGCGTGCCGATGATGGAAATCATCGCCCATGTGCGGGACTACCCGGAATTGCAGCGCGCCGCCGCGGCGCTCGAGCGCTTCTATGAGATGTACCGCGAGCTGTGCGATCTGTCGGTAAGTGAGCCGTTGGACCAGTTTGTGGGTGACGTCATCGCCAAGTCCGGCTACGAGGCAATGCTCAAAGCCATGAAGGAGGAGGGCGAGACCCGCCGCGAGAACCTGGGCCAGCTGGTCAGCAGTATCAAGACCTACGCCGACCAAAACGGCGAGGACGCGACGCTGTCGGGCTTTTTGGAGGAGGTCGCGTTGATTTCCGATTTGGACAGCTACGACAACGACGCCGACAGCGTCACGATGATGACGATCCACTCGGCGAAGGGCCTGGAATTCCCGTATGTTTTTGTCGTAGGTATGGAGGATGGTATCTTCCCCGGCGAGATGGCCAAGTATAATGAGGAGGACATGGAGGAGGAGCGCCGCCTCTGCTACGTGGCTATCACCCGCGCCAAGAAGGAGCTGTACCTGTCCACCTCCCGCACGCGGATGATCTTTGGCCAGACGCGCCGCAACCCGCCGTCTGCCTTTCTGAGTGAAATCGACCCCGGTCTGCTGGACGAGACCCAGAGCCCCGAGCTGACCGGCTACGGTGGCGGCTTCGGTGCGGGGTACGGCAGCTACAGCACCAACGTCCCGGGCGGGCGCAGCGGGTACTCCGGTGCGTCCCGCGGATATTTGAACAGTGAGTACAACGCCAAGCCCCGCGGCGGGTTTGGCGGCGGTTACAGCAGCGGCTTTGCCAGCGGCGGCCACGAAAGCCCCAACTCCTACGGCGGACGCCATCAAGTGCAGGGCACGGGCTTTGGCTCGGGCTACGGACGCAGCCGCAGCGCGGGCAACACGGCCCCCGCGGGCGCGGGCACATCCACGCTGGCCGGTGCGCCGTCCGCTGCCCCTCAGAAGAAGGCGGCTGCCGCCAGCTACGCGGCGGGGGACATTGTAGAGCACCGCGTGTTTGGTCGCGGCAAGGTGCTGAAGGCTACGCCGATTGCGGGGGACTGCATTGTCGAGATTCAGTTTGACCGCGTCGGCGTCAAAAAGACGATGGCAAACTATGCGCCGCTGAAAAAAGTGGAGGAATGATATGCTGGTACAACTCATTGCCCATACAAATGACCCGGAAAAAACCATCGCTGCAGCGGCAAAGCTCTGCTACTCCGATGCGCACATTGAGACGCTGCTGGACGGCCTGACGCCCGAAAAGACCGAGGCGTTTTTGCAGCGGCTGAACGACGTCGGCCACGCCAGCCCAATCGAGCACGCCAGCTTTACGTTCGGCATCGAGGGCGTGTCCCGCACGTTCCTGGCGCAGGTGACGCGTCACCGCATCGGCAGCTTCAGCGTGCAGAGCCAGCGCTACGTGCGGCTGGAGGATTTCCGCTACGTTATCCCGCCGGAGATCGAGGCCATCCCCGAGGCCAGAGCCCAGTTCATTGCGTCGATGAACGACGACGCGAAGAAGTATCTTGAGTTGGTGCAGACGCTCGAAAATGCCCACACAGCGCGGCTTATGGCGGATGGTCTCGATGAAAAGGCCGCCCGCGCCAAGGCGTCCAAGCAGGCCAACGAGGACGCCCGCTTTGTGCTGCCCAACGCCTGTGAGACGAAGATGGTCATGACGATGAACTGCCGCAGCTTGCAGAATTTCTTCAACCTGCGCTGCTGCAACCGCGCCCAGTGGGAGATTCGCGCCGTCGCGGACGAGATGCTGCGGCTGGTGCTGCCGCTGGCCCCGCACATCTTCGCGAGCGCCGGCCCGCGGTGCCTCGTCGGCCCCTGCCCGGAGGGCCGCATGTGCTGCGGCAAACAAACGGAGGTACGCGCAAAATACGCCAAACTCAAGGAGGAGGCAGTATAAATGGGAAAGCTTATCATTTTTGAGGGGCTGGACGGCTCCGGAAAAGGCACCCAGACAAAACTGACGGCTCAGCGCTTAAAAGAACAGGGGAGAGAACTGCGGCAGATCACCTTCCCGGATTATGAAAGCGAGTCCTCGGCGCTCGTCAAAATGTACCTATCCGGCGCGTTCGGCGACAAGCCCGACGATGTGAACGCCTACGCGGCGTCGAGTTTTTACGCCGTGGACCGCTTTGCCAGCTACAAGACCGACTGGGGCGAGTTTTACCGTGAGGGCGGCCTGGTGCTGTCGGACCGGTACACGACGTCCAACGCCGTACACCAGTGCTCGAAGCTGCCGCCGATGCACTGGGACGGTTTTCTGAATTGGCTGTTCGACTTTGAGTACAAGAAGTTCGGCATCCCCGCGCCCGACGCGGTGATTTATTTAGCGGTTGACCCCGAGGTGTCCCAGCGGCTCATCACCGAGCGATACCACGGCGACGAGAGCAAGAAGGATATCCAGGAGAAGGACACCGAGTATCTGGCCCGCAGCCGCGCCGCCGCCGAGTACTGCGCCCGCACGCTGGGCTGGCACCGCATCGAATGCACCGCCGCCGACGCAAACGGCGCAAAATCCATGCGCTCCGTGGAGGATATTAACGCAGAAATCCTTGCAGAATTGGCGGGAATACTGTAAAATAAATAGGTATGTTTTGGGAGTGTCGCAGTGGAGGGGTAAAGCCCTCCCGCGGGGGTGCGTGGTGACGCGAACGGCCCGGGCGGATATGGAATCCGCCCCTACGTGGCAGCACACCAGACTGTTCCCGCCGCACACGCCCGGAGGGGTCAAGACCCCTCCCTACGAAATGACGTGAACGGGCAGCTTGTAGGGAGCGGTCTTGACCGCTCCGTTTGTTCCCGCCGCCATTCAGTCTCCGAGGGCGTCTGGGACGCCGACCCCTGCGCCTACCGCTCAATAAAAATAGTTTTACTTTACAAAAAGAGGTGATGCCCATGCTGCGTAAGGCTACCGCTGATGATCTGCCCGCGCTGACGGCGCTGCGCTGCGGGGCTGCCAAAGCGAACCCCGTCGATGCGGCGGGCTGGCTGCAAAACGTCGCCGGGCTGGAAAATATTCTGGTGCTGGAAAAAAGCGGCCAGCCCGCGGCCATGCTGGCGGCGGTGCCGGTCAAGTACGGCCAGCACCGCGGCGTCTGGCTGTGCGGCGCAGCCGGGGTGCAGGGCGTGCCGATGGACCGCCTGCTGCCCAAAATCATGGAGGGCTGTCTGCGTGCCTACGGGGCCAGCGGGTTTGACTTTGCCGTCACGACGCCCGACGACGCCCGGCGCGCCGAGGACCTGAAAACGCTGGGCTTCAAAAGCCAGCTGCCGCTGCGGGTCATACAGACGCCCATCCGCCGCGACCTGTTCGCCCAGGCGGCGTTTGACAGTCTGACCGTCCACAAGCTGCTGGAACGGCGGCACATCTACCAGCCCGGCTGCATCAGCCTGCCCGAGGAGGCCATGAACGAAACCATGACCCAGCTCTACCGCCGCGGGCTGACCGTGGTGTCCACCCGGCGCGGCTACGGGCTGTACTTTACCAAGGGCGACACGCTGCAGTTTCTGGAATTACAGGCCGACAACGACCACTGCGCCGACCAGCTTTTGCAGGCCGCGCGGGAAAAGACCGGTGCGGCCAACGCCCGCATCCTGCTGGCCGAGAACCAGACGCTTTACCTCGGCTCAGGCCGCCGCTGCGGCTACGGAATGATTGCCTTTTTAGGCCGCCCTTTCTCCGTGACCGATGCGTATTTCAGGATGCTGCTGTAAGAGACGGCCCTACCGGCAAGCCACGGAAGGCCTGTACCGTAGGGGCCGGGCATTTCGGGAAAGGCTGCGGGCCACACATGTGGCCCCCACAAACTGCCGCTCTTATTGGCTGTAAAAAGCAAGAGCAATACCGCATAATTCTAAGTGCCGATACGGCGAGCGAGGTGCGGCAGCTGCTA
>ERZ773190.2926-NODE-2926-length-12275-cov-12.076678_pt1 | contig 12275 bp, 8 predicted proteins | sample MGYA00511111_ERZ773190 | MGnify/ENA primary metagenome ERZ773190 (study PRJEB29015, sample SAMEA2737777) | human gut metagenome | biome: human gut; feature: human-associated habitat; material: faeces | place: China | collected 2012 ... | reverse complement strand
GGCAATTGCGATTCCCAAGGCAAGCTGGGGATGTGCCCCAGCCTTGCCGAACCGGTTTCAGGTGGTTTTCCAAGAATAGGCATATCAAACAGTGAAGCAATTCCGCTGTATGCAAGCGTAATATGATAAAAAAATCCCACAAGGAACGCATTCCCTGTGGGATTTTGTATTGTTTCAAAAGTGAATATCATTCTCCCTGACATGTCAGAACCGCACCAACGGTTTTGAAAATGATTTTCCAGTCCAGCCAATAGCTGCGGTCTTGAATGTACTGAATATCCAGTGCCACCCATTCCTCAAACGAAAGGCTGTTTCGCTGTGGCTGAATCTGCCAGTAGCAGGTCAAACCTGGTGTGACGAGCAATCGCTGCATCTGGTATGGCGTGTACTTCTCAACCTCTCTTGGTAAAGACGGTCTTGGCCCTACAATGCTCATTTCGCCTTTCAGAATGTTGAAAAGCTGTGGAAGCTCGTCAATACTGGTTTTGCGAATAAAGTGACCAATTCGGGTAATGCGAGGGTCTTTTTTGATTTTGAACACTGGTCCATCCATCTCGTTCTGTTGCATCAAGCTTTCCAAATTGTCTTCTGCATGAACGACCATAGAACGAAACTTATAGAGTTTAAATTTCCGACCATTCTTTCCTACACGATATTGTGAGAAAATCGGGCCACCGTGTGGGTCATCCAGCACAATCAGCAGAGCCGTTAACAACATCAGCGGAGAAAGAACGATAATTGCAAGGAGCGAAAAGAAAATATCTCTTGAGCGTTGTAAAAGTGCATAGACATGCTTGCGATTGAGCAGGTCTTGTTTCAACCAGACTTTCTGACTGCGTTTTTCGGTTAAAATTGCTTGGTTGGCTTTTGCCTCCCAAATCCATTCTGTTTGCATCGTACCATCCTCCTCTTGAAAAATAAATCCCCATATTCAAGCAGTGAAACGATACACCCTGTTTATTGTACGCCGTCTTCTGTCAACTGCTCTGCGAGTTCCATGCAGGTTTCTAACTCAGCCGTTCGCTGCTTTCGCTGCAACAGCTGTGCAGCTGCCTGAAAATTCACAGGGCGACTGGTGAGGTTATGTGCGTCTGTACCCAGCAGGTGCACTTCTCCGTCTGAAAGCCAGCGGAGCAACTGCCGCCGCTGTCGCCAGCGAGCATGATAAAGAGAGCTACAGTTAATTTGTTTGTAGACGGGCAGTTCCATGACTGCTGCAAAGGTCTCTTTATTCCATAAACGGGAAAACCGCTCAATATGGGCAAATACAACTTGAATATCGTTTCGGTTGATGATAGTTTCAACATCTTTCAGCCGAAATCGGCGATAATATGGTAACTCCAACAGCAAGACATTTGTTCCGGAAATGCAGAGCGGTTGTAAGTCCATCTGTGCCAATGCACTGGACATTGCAACTTCTGCCCCTAAGCAAAGCTCTGGAATATCGTCTGCATGCGGTTGGTCGGAAATAGCGATTTGTAAGGCGGAAAAAGCCTTTTTGCGTCGCTGTAAGAACGCTTCTATCGATTCCTCTTCGCAGTAGAAATGTGGGGTTAGAACCACACGATTTACCCCTTGTGTGTGTTCCTCCCGCAGCATTGCGAGGGAAGTATTGATAGAATCAGAACCATCATCCATCTTGGGGAGGATGTGGCAGTGAAAATCAATCATCATCAGACTGCCTCCTTCTTAGGAAACAGGCTGTTTGTTAGAATCTGTATCTGTTGTGGTAGAAACGGGTTCAGATTGCTGTGTGGAATGAGAATGGGATTTCTTTTTATTTTCGTTTCCATAGGTATAATAAGAGCCTTTTTTATAATACTTCTTGTAATAGCCGCCTTGCTTGAAGTCCACTTCTGTCAGAACCAGACCCAATACATTTGCACCTGTTACAGAAATTGCCTGCAAAGCGGTTTCTAATTCCTTGGTCGTGGTAACATAGTAACGTGCTACCATTAAGATACCGCCGATGCAATCGGAAAGCCCCAACGCATCGCTGACAACATTCACTGGCGGTGTGTCGATGATGATATAATCATACTGCTGTTCGGCTTCTTCAAGCAACTTTTTCATTGCCGGAGATGCCAGCAGTTCAGATGGATTTGGCGGACAAGTACCAGCTGTCAAAACATCCATGTTTGGCAATGGTGCAAGATGGCGAGCCACTTGCCAGGTTGTCATATGCCCCAGAACTTCGGATAAACCGACCTTGTTTTCCAGCTTTAACCGCTGGTGCTGAACCGGTTTTCTCAAGTCTGCATCGATGAACAACACTTTTTTGTTCATCATCGCCAATGCCATTGCAATATTTGCAGCAGTTAAGCTTTTACCGTCCGAAGCGTTTGGACTGGTTACGGCAACAATTTTATGAGCCTGTGGAGCAAGTGCAAACATCAAGTTGGTGCGGATGGAGCGGTAAGCTTCCGAGCACGGGAACGGAATATCTTTTGCACAGAGCAGCATATTCCGCAATGCGGAAGGGCTGTTCTTTTTCTTGCGGCGTTTCCGTTTTCCGCTGCGAGCCTCCACCATTTCCGGCACTTCGCCCAGATAAGAGATGGAGAAAGACTGAATGTCATCTTCGCCCTTGATGGTGCGATCCAACAGGTAAATTAAGACTGCAACACCGGCAGAGAGAACAAATCCTGCTGCGGCTGCCATCATAGTAATTTTTTTCACATCTGGAGCGGAGGGGGATTGCGGTACTTCGGCATCGCCGATGACTTCAACAGACCCTGCACCAATGATGCGGATGAGAAATGTCGGTGCAACTTCTGCGTAAATGTCGCAGATTTCAGCGGACACATGTGGATCTTTGGTTTGTGCAGAAATTTTCAGCACTTCTGTGTCGCCGTCCGCCGACATGGAAATTGCATCTTTGAGTTCAGAGGTAGAAATGACCCCATTTTTGACCGTAAAGCATTTTGAAATTTCGGATACCCCGAACTTGCTGACCAAACTCATGCCAACCTGTTTTACAACGGTGTCATTTTTTAAAATGACAATATAGGTTTCTACCAGTGACTTAGAAGCCATTAAGTCTTGTTGGTTAATGGCAGTTTTTTCTTCGGAAGCATCCCCATTTTTTACATACATGTAGGTGCTGGAGGTGTACTCCAACGGGAGGTAATACTTGCCGTAGGAAAATCCAATGGCACTGAAGCAGAGTGTTACCAGCAAAATAATTGGCAGACGTCGCATCAATGCTTTGAACAATTTTCCCAAGTCGATTTCGGTTTCATCATCTTGTTTGTTTTTGTTTTTTTGATTGAGAGTCCCCACTGTATCATATTCCTTTCTCATTTTGGCTTGCCTTTTAGACTCGTCAAAAGAAGATTGAATCGTGTATAAAAAGCAAAGCGTTTTTTAAGGTAATCTTATGATACCATGCTTTGCAATGATTGTCAATCATATTGCAAATATTCCTTGCAATTCAGCAATTTGCCGGAAAAACGCACAAACCGTGCAATTTTTTGCATGAACATTCAAAGAAGGGCGAGAACTGGGAGAAATGAAAAAAGAACCCTTTTGGTTCTGATGGAATGAAAATATCTCAACTCTCATACCGCTTTTGATTATCTTTATTATATCATGTTGGGAAAAAGATGTCAACAATATCCAGTCCGGTAATCTATTTTTCGTAAATATGGTACAAAATTCAGAAGTGGGAAAGGGCGGTTTTTTAGGCAAAACAGAAACGAAAAGGAATATAATTTTCTCACGATTTTGTTTTTTATGAATAAATTAAGAATTGCTAAGTAAAAATAAGCAATTTAATATGTAAAAACAGGGATGCTTTGGTAAAAACATGATGAAAAATTGAATTCAGACGAGAAATTAACTGGAAAAAGCCGAAAAAATTTGTATGATTTCTTCTATTTTTCTGTTTTTTAGAATTGGAAATAAAAATAGTTGAGAAGCAGTATACATAATTTCAAAAGAGAGAAACCGACTGCAAGAATGGATGCCATTGTCAACATCATCAGAATCTCTGTCGAGATGAAAAGGATAAATGATGCTTTCGTGGCAGTTGAATTGTTTTTTTATGATAAAAATTGTGATAATGACCAGATTGCTGACGATTGTTCTGTTTAAAATGATGAAACTGTGAGAAATGATTGACAATCGCTTGAAAATATGATAAGATTGTACCAAGATACAATTTACGGTTTAAATTTCAATCTAAGAAAGAAGGATGCTTTTTGGCAAAGCGATATGATAGCCGGGCAGCAAAGATGAAAATCATGGAAGCGTGCGTGCCCTTGTTTCTGGAGAAGGGATATTATGACACGACCATCAAAGATATTTTAACAGCGGCAAATGTTGCTCATAGTTCTTTTTTTAATATTTTTCCGACCAAAGATGCCTTGTTGTTGGAATACGTCAAATATATGTTTCAAAATCAGTTCGATATGGCAAATCAATTTTTAGGGGATAAGGCGTTTCCAGCATTAATTTATGCAGTGGAAACATCTATTCAGCTGGCAGTGACAGAAATGAAAGAAACGCTCCGCAGCATTTATGTAGAGGCATACAGTGCAGAGGGATCGTTAAACTATATCATTCATCATACAGCAATGGAAGTTCAGAAATTATTTGGACAGTATTTTCCGGAAGCGAATTCTGAATCGGATTTTTACGAACGAGTGATTGGCAGCAGCGGTATGATGCGGGGCTATATGGTAGTTCCCTGCGATTTATATTTTACACTGGAAAAGAAAATTCAGCGGTTTTTAGAGATGTCGCTCACGTCTTATCGTGTACCGCTGGAAGAACAAAAGAAAGCCATTGGCGTTGTCCTGCAAATGGACTTGAAAACCACCGCAGAAGGGGCGATTCAGTCGCTCACCGCAAAATTAAGATCTCATTTTACCGTTGACCCTGCGATTGAATATTAAGGGAAAACGGGAATGAAACATATTTCATCCGTCATCCGCCAACGATCTGACAACATATGAAGGAGGGTATCTTATGGCAGCAGATCCAACACCGGTAAAAGTCCGGCAGAACAAGAAGAAAACCGTTATTTTCATCACAGCAGCAATGCTCATTCTTGCAATTGCAGCAGGCATTGGCGTGAAGTGGTATCGGGACGTACAAAATCGAGTCACCGTATCGTTCAACACGAACGGCGGTGAAACCGTCGAAGCAGTGACATTGAAAAAGGGTTCGGTGTTGACGGCTGTTCCCTGTGCCAGCAAGCAAGACCAAAACTTTACGGGCTAGTTTTATGATGGAGATTGTACCGAACCGTTTCATTCAGAAGACCCGTTCGAGGAAAACACTGTTCTATATGCAGCTTATGAAGAGCCGGAACAGGGGGTTACCAAACAGGATACGGCATATGTGGCGGACTGCGATGCAAAAGAACCCATTGTGATTCGTTCTGAGGAGGAAATTACAGATGAAAACTGGATGGATTACTTGGAAATTGATTCCGCATTGGGCGATTTGCCAACGGCCTTTCATGTAACCGCACTGGAAGACAATCAATACGAAGTAACGCCGGAGCAGGATTATCAGGCAGGATTTACATATGATTTTCATGCAAAAAACGGAGCAACGCTGATTTCCGGCGAAAGTGAAGACTTGAACACGGTTACCCAGCGGATTCACAAGGACAATGTGGAAGAAGTTGTCCTCAAGAAAGAAATTGTCTATCTGGACTGGGATGATGTGGTACGAGAAGGGGAAACTTACCAGTTCTATATTCCGAAGCGTGCAGAATTTGTCATCACGGAAAAGACACCGATTTGTTTCTTGAATGGCTATAATGAATGGGTTGCAGCCGGAAAGAATCCGAATACCTTCGGCGATTTGTACGATGATGATACATTGTTTGTTTCCGTCAACTTGGTGAATGACCAGTTCCTTGTAAAAGAGAGCGATAAAGGCACTTTGAGCGGAAAGGACTGGTATTTTGTCACCGTAGAAAATGCCGACCTGGCAGACATCATTGACGATGTGGATGTCTACATGGAAGAGAACGTGGAAGCAGAAGATTTGATTGACACCGAACAGATCGAACAGAATATTTTAGCGGGGGACGGCATCCATCAGCTGGAAGATTTGCTGACGTGTGCCATTTTGGATGATGAAACCTTCCAGAATCTTTCCGATGAGAAACCCAACGACAATGTTTTTCTGTTCAACAACATTGTTGCCTCCGCAGCGGAGATGGATAACATTCCGTTCCGGGATGGTCTGAGCATGGGAGAAGCCGTAACGATTCCCGTTGCAAAAAAGGGTGATATTACGGTCAGTGTTTCGTGGAGCAGAGATAGTGCAAGAAACCCGAATTTTCCCGGTGTTGATTATGACGACCCAGAAAATAAAAAGTGGTCAGCGATGCAAGTTATGGTAGAATTTGACAAGGTGGTCAACGGCGTGGAAATCAAAGCCGCAACTGATATTACCGAATACCTGAAAATTAACATGCAGGGCTGCAAAGAATGGCAGAGTATCAATTTAAAATTTGACTATGCTGCAAATATCTATTCGCAGGTGACATTTGATTTCAATGTTGCCATTCGAGAAGAGGGCGGCGAATGGCTGGACGTTTCCGAAAGTGTCACCAGTAAGATGACTTCAGAAGAAATGCTCCAGCGATACAGCGATATTATTAATGCGGACACTGGATTTATTGACATCTGCGATGAAACGATTGTCAGCGGAAAATTCCGTGTCATTCCGTTTATTCCAATTTTCACAGTTAGTCTGAATTTGAATTATACCTTGCGGCTGGATTTGGCAGCTGGCATTTCCAGTAACTTTACCCAGCTGGATGCCACACAGGTTGGTATGAGAGGCATTTCCAGCGGAAAAGTAGAGGGATATAAAAATGAATTGAGTGGTGCAAACCGTTACGCCTACAATTTCAATGCCTGCGGACGAATTGGGGTAGAAACAGGTTTGAAAGGCGAGCTGACCCTTTCCTTTACAGGACTTGAAAAATATGGAGAAATCGGAATTTCGATTGAAGTGGGCGTTTATACGGATTTGTATGGATATGTCAATTTCAGCCTGAAAAAAGAACGGCAGCATTCCTCTCTCGTAGAGAAGAAATTCAACGGTGCTTACTACTTGGAAGTGGGCATCTATCTGGAAATCAAGGCGTTTGCAAGAGCAGAGGCATTCGATGTGGAAAAGGATGCAAGATTGTTCAAAGATAAGTGGAAGCTGTTCAGCTGGGGCAGCCGGTATGTTGTATATGGATTGGACAGCCAAAAGTCTACTGGTAGCGGCGTTGGATTCAGTCAGGATGAAGACGGAAACAACCGCTATTTCATGCACCAGAATCAGGCAAATATGATTGAAATCTGTGGACTGAAACCAGAATATGTGGACTTGACGACAGGAAAACTTACAACAGCGGTTGACCAAGAATTAAACGGCAATTTCTATCCGCAATTTTCCAACAAGGCTTTGCGTTACAATGATTCCAATCGAATGGTTTCTGTTGATACGAACAAGACGAATGCAAAGGCGTTCATCGCAAATGTGGATATTTATTTTGATATTCCGATGTTCTCGCTCTCTTCGACACAGACCGCAGATGGAGAATCCTTTGTTTCCACGAAACTATATTGGTCAGACCCATCTACCGATATTACATCGATTGATGATTTTAGTAAGACCTATACGGCAAGCTTTGGATATAAGTTCCCAGATGGTTCGACTAAGATAATTGAAACAAAAGAAGTGCTTGCAATAGAACCAGTTGGTTATTTTGGAGTACGCAAGGCTTTGAATAATGTTATATTTCAGGTGGATGGATACAGCTGGAGCAATGACGAACCTTTTGAACATAATCCAAACAGTGAATATAGTATGAGCAGTGTTTACATTGCAAAAGATACTTCTTTTTATGTGGATGTGACCCCAAAACAGTATTATGTGACGTTTTCCTATTATGATATAGATGCGAAACAGTGGAAAGCAGAAGTTCGGGCTTGTACTGTTGGGGAAACACCTGTTCCGCCAAAGGAAGCAGAAAATGCAATGTTTACTGGATGGGAAGGTCATGATTATACGAATGGAAACAATCTTGATGAAATTACCAGTTTGGATTATGGAACAAATTGGAATCCATCAAGGTATGCGAGTGATTCTCGCTACTATAGTTTAACAAACAGAGGCTTAGTAACATCCGGAAAAAGTGCTGATGAAGTGCTAGCAACCTATGATGCAAGTACATATAAAAATGAATGGCGTTATGAATGGAATGCGGTTGGATTTTTAGATCACACATTTGCATATCATGCACCAGAAAACGGATTTGCACAAGTATACCGTGCCAACTATCGAGATTGCAACATTACATTCTTGTACGGCAACGAAGATGCCTATGACAAAACAGGCAACGAAGCAGAAGATGTAAAGAGCCAAACGCGTGCGTTCAAAATCGGCGACACCATAAAAGCCCCGTATGATTCCACCTATATGGAAGGCTATGGTTTGGTACAGGGATGGGATAAAGATGGCGATGGCGTCAACGATTATGAATTGGATGACGAAGGAAAAGCCATTTTACCGGTAGCCACGGAGGATGGCATGATTTTAAGAGGAGTTTATGAAATTCCAGAAATCACGCTGCATTTTCAAACCTATAATGGCGACAAACAGCAATATGAGGACTTTACCGAAGTCACATTGAAAAATGGGTTGGAAATCAATTTTGACGGAAAAGAAGTGACATTTGGTGGAGAAAAAGTCTATGCAAGTGGAGCAACAGAAGATGTCTTCACGCAGACCATTGCAGCTTCTTCCAATTTCAGTAAGTTCCGTTATTGGGAATATCGTCCTGTTTCAATAGACGAATGGAAAAAGGCAGATGAAGCATACAAGACAACTTATTACACCAGTGATATTTTCTTCCGTCCTGCTTTTGAGGTTTATTACAAGATTGAATTTCTGCCGGGAGAAGTGGGACAGTTCCGTGTTAAGAATGACGATGGAACGATGACGGAGCAGACACAACTCACACATCGTGTACTTGCTGGAAACCTCGTTACACCACATGAACTGATGATTGATCTTGCTTATCCAACAGAAGATGGTGAAACATTGCGGTTGCTGGAGGGCTGGGATGCAGATGGCGATGGTGAAATTGACTATCGGCAGACGAGTTTATTCACCGCAGAAAAGAACCTGACGCTGACAGCAATTTACAAAAAAGAACCGCTTACATTCCAGACAGAAATCGAACTGCCATTGCAGTTTGAACCGGAATTTCCAGCTTCGGCAAAGCCTTATTTGACCAATGAAACCAAAGAAGGCGATTCTGTTCAGACTTATGTATATGAAGGACCCTATACCCCATATTTACCGCTGGAAACCTACATCAAAAACTTGTATGAAACAACGAAGCACATCGACAGTGAAACGGGATATGAAGTGTATCATTATGCTTCAATGACCTCCTTGCAGACGCATTTCTATTATCCGAATGGAAAATCAACTGCGGTCAATGTATTCAAAAAGGTGGAAATTCGGGAAGGACACACCGGACATACGATTACATTTGATGCGGGCGAAGATGGTTACTTTATGAGTTATGGAAGTGCAGATGTCAAGAAGCATCAGACGTTCACAAAGAAATTGGATAATGGCACGTATAACATTGCAGATTATACCTGCTGGGCAAATACCCGCCCGAACCGTGACAGTCCGGACTTGTCTTCCGACTATACAATAGATTATTGGACAGATGAAGACGGAAACCGATTGGAGAACGACCAATTTACTGTTGACAAACAAAGCAAGACATTGACCGCACACTGGGTATGCAATATGCAAATTCGGCTGGATAGTGAACGATTAGAACCAATCGGTCAGATCGGCAGCTATACTTATAGTGGCACGAACACTTCTAATATGCTGCTTGCAGAGGGAACACACAAATTCTCCGAATTGAATCAGCCCGTTCAAACGTATTTTCCAGAGAAGTATTTATTTGAAGTCGTTGGCTGGAAGGATAGTCGGGATAAAACTGACATCATTCATGGCTTAGAGGAAGAATTTACGCTTTCGGATGAAGAACGGGATACCGTCTTTACTGCTGTTTGGAAACAAAAGGGCGTTGCTGTGGTTCTTCATACAGATAAAAACTTCCAAAATGCAACAGGAAATGCAGTTGCACCGGAACATGACTTTAATGAAAGCAATCAGGTTCTTTTGGACTTCGGAACATATCCGATTAGCGGTTTCCCAGTTCCATATGATTTAGACGGAATCTGTACCTATCAGACAGTCGGGTGGAAAGACTCGAATGAAACGGTATACAGATTGGATGACCCGAATGCAGCGATTACCCTGACAGAAGATACTGGTTATTTAGAATTGACGGCTGTTACAGAGATTTCAGAGTGTACCTTTTACTTTGACGCAAACGGCGGAACATTCAGTGATGGCGGAACACGTTACACGAAAAAACTTCCTGTCGGAGAAAATCAAGTTGATGATTGGGCGATCCCGGAGCGAGAAAACACCGCTTATGAAACCTATGTCTTTGCCGGATGGAAAGTTGTAACGAATGACGATTATGACGATTATCAGGAAACGATTTGCAAGGCTGGGGACACTTACACGGTGGATGATTCTTGTTGCAGTGTATATGCAATCTGGTAAACGACGGAGCAGAAGCATCATTATCGTTATGGCTTTGATGAGGATTCCCATTGGTTGGTTTGTCTGAATGAAAGCTGTACAGGAATTGATGCTGAAAAGACCGCACACACTTGGGATGAAAATCAGGTTTGCAGCGTCTGCGGATATGGATGCGTCACACCGCAGACCGATGAAGACGGCAACTATGTAATTACCAACACTGCGGAATTGTATGGATTTGCAAAGCTGGTCAACGAGGGACAGACCGATGCAAATGCAGTGCTTGGCTGTGATATTACAGTCAATCAGGGTGTATTGGATGCAAGCGGCGACCTTGCAGATGGTGCATTTATCACATGGACACCGATTGGAGCTTCCTATACAACGCCGTATTCTGGAACATTCGACGGTAGAGGACATTCGATCAACGGGCTTTATTTCTGTCAAGACCGAACACAACCATTACAAGGAAAGTTGTATTTGGGACTGTTTGGACTGTTGGAACATGCAACGGTTGAGAATGTAACGGTAGCAGATTCTTATTTCAATGCTGGTGCTGATTATTCCTCTGTTGGTGGAATTGCTGCACAAGCAGGGGGTAGTACCATTTCTTGTTGTGAAACCAGAGTCAATGTCTATGCAATGGTATCTGGTGGTATTACCGCAGAAGCGCACGGTTCAGAAATTGTCAACTGTTCGAGTGTTGGAACGATTGATTCGTTTACGAAAGCAGGCGGCATTACTGCATTTGCAATGGAAAGTAATATCAAGAAAAGTAATATCAAGAATTGTTTCTATGCCGGAGCAGTAACAACTTCGTTGCAGGGAAGCGTGATTCCAATTGCAGATTGTGAAACGATTTCTAACTGCTATTATGACAAGAATCAATTCTCAGGACAAACAAAACTCCTATCTGGTGTTACAGCAAAGACAACCAAACAATTCCAGTCCGGTTCTGTTGCATATTTGCTTCAGGATGGACAGGAAGCGGAAGTTTGGGGACAGGAAATCGGTGTGGATCAGTATCCGAAGATTCATGGGAAGAAAGTTTATCATTCTGGAAATAAGTATTTCAATGAACAGGTAACAACAACTACCACTACCACCACGACGACTACAACCACTACTACAACTGTAACAACGACGAAGTTGACAACGAAGCCGATGACAACAACATCTGCAAGTGAACAGATGACGACAACGACGAAGTTGACAACGAAGCCAATGACAACAACATCTGCAACCAAGCAAACAACTACAACAACGAAGCCAGTAACAACAACATCTACAACCAAACAGACAACTGCAACGACGAAGCCAGTAACAACAACATCTACAACCAAACAGACAACTACAACGACGAAGTTGACAACGAAGCCAGTAACAACAACATCTACAACCAAGCAGACAACCGCAACGACGAAGTTGACAACGAAGCCGGTGACTACAACATCTACAACCGAACAGACAACTACAACAACCAAGTTGACAACGAAGCCGGTGACTACAACATCTGCAACCAAGCAAACAACTACAACAACGAAGTTGACAACAAAGCCGATGACAACAACGACAAAGCCTACTACAACCACAACAATTCCGACAACTACAGCCTCTACAACCGAATCGACTACAACCACGACAATTCCGACAACTACAACCTCTAC
>ERZ773190.2907-NODE-2907-length-12346-cov-3.107233_pt1 | contig 12346 bp, 10 predicted proteins | sample MGYA00511111_ERZ773190 | MGnify/ENA primary metagenome ERZ773190 (study PRJEB29015, sample SAMEA2737777) | human gut metagenome | biome: human gut; feature: human-associated habitat; material: faeces | place: China | collected 2012 ... | reverse complement strand
ACAGCACACAGAATTATTACAGGAAGATATACAGCAATAAGGAATTTTATTATTGTTATGGAGTTATTTATGGTGCCATAATATATGTATCCGATAACGAATCCGGGGCTTGATATATTACAGTATCCTGTTATATTATCAATTATTCTGCTGTCTGATTGTTTCTTATAATTAATGCAGTTAATAGCACCTATTGGAAATCCACAGAGCACACTTATAAATATAATAAATACAAGTCCCAGACGGCTGTTCACTGGCATATAATAATTAATACAGCCGGTGATAATCATAGCCACCAGCAATCCCGGCATAACACTCAAAGCCCATAATTTGATACCTTTAAGCGTTGCATTAATAATAATGTGTGGTGAACAGACAGTTACAAGAAATATTATAAGCATTATAAGAAATATCACATTATGGCTGTATTTCTTATGGTTTATTTTAGACGAATAACTATTATCACATCTATTGATTAATGAAAGTGTATATGTGTTATTGTGATTATTATTTAATTGTGGAGAATAAGCAGAATTCTTGATTTTACCCATATATTTATTTCCTGATAAGAAAGTCCTTATTTGTCCGTTTAATATAATTTATTCTATTCATTACAACAGCCTGTTAGACATATTATTTAGTGAATAATAAAGTGAAAATGGAAAATATGAATAAAACGGACATTATAAATAATAAAACGAATCTGCTTATTATCACAATAGTATGTGCCTTAATATGCAGTATTCATCTTAATATTATAAGACACTATACGCGCATTGCGGCATATACGACATTAACCGTATCAGATGATAACTTCCGTGCAATGCAGGTGGAATGTGATTTGCAGGATATTATTAATAAGGCAGAACAGATGAATGTAAACCCTGCTGAGTTATTTATTGTGCTGTGTTGTATGAATGAATGTCATATAACGGACAATGCTGTTAAGCGGCTTACCGTGTCTGATTTTGACAAGGTCAAAACAATCTTCTGTAAGAAAAATGCTGCTGAATTCAAGCTGTTAAAACAAACCGCAACAGGCATACTATATGATATGGAATATTTTCCTGTGCCACACTCTTCAAAGACAGAGCAGTGGGTTAACTATGTTAATTCGTGGAATTATGAAAGAACCTACAAAGGTAACAGAACACACGAGGGAACTGATATATGTGCTGATATTAATAAAGATGGATTATATCCTGTTGTGTCTGTATGTGACGGAACAGTAACTAACGTCGGCTGGTTAGAGCTTGGCGGTTACCGGATAGGCATAACGTCTGCTAATAAAATATATTACTATTATGCCCACCTTGATTCCTATGCCAAAGCTTATAAAGCAGGTGATATAATTCATAAGGGAGAGCTGCTTGGCTATATGGGAAGTACAGGATACAGCAAAGTAGAGGGTACATCTGGCAAATTTCAGACACATTTACATTTTGGGATGTACATAACTGATAATTCAGGCAATGAAGTGTCAATCAACCCATATTGGATACTAAAATCTAATCAAAATAAGACTTTAATTTATGGTTATTAGTATCGTTATGTGCTATAATTATCGTCGGCTAATAGTGAAAAGATTTAAAGAATTTATGAAAATATATAATAGAAACGAGGACTTATATGGAAATACAGATGTGGAAAGAAATCCTTAACCCATACGAGCTTGCGGTAGAGGAGCTTCAGGTTAAGTTTAATCATATGGTTAAAGAATACCGACAGGCAGGCATATATTCTCCAATTGAACAGGTTTTAGGAAGGGTTAAATCTATATCCAGTATCTTATTAAAAGCCCATAAGCATAATATAGACCTTAATGAAATTGAAGGACATATTCTTGACATCGCTGGTATAAGGCTTATATGCCAGTTTACTGATGACATATATAATGTAGCTGACCTTATAAGGGCAAGAAGCGATATGGAAGTCATAACTGAGAAAGATTATGTCAAGAATATCAAGGAAAGCGGATATCGAAGCTATCATATTATAGTCCAGTATAAAGTTGAAACTGTAAAGGGGACTAAGATAATTCCAGTAGAAATCCAGATACGAACACTTGGAATGAACTTCTGGGCTATAATTGAACACTCTCTCCAGTACAAATATAACGGCAATATTCCAAGACATGTAAGGGAACGACTTACATCAGCCGCCGATGCCATATATACGCTTGATAACGAGATGATGAGTATTCACGATGAAATTATTGATGCACAGAATTATGTATCTACCAAAGCTAACATTGTATCCGACATACTTAATAATATACAAAGCCTTTATAAAGTTGCTAACAAGCAGGAAATCATCAGAATTCAGGATGAATTCTATGAGATATACCAGACTGATGATGTTGCCAGACTGCAAAGATTCAGCAGGCAGGTAGATATGATTGCAGAGAATTATAAAGCACAGAGTATATAAAATGTATAAAGAAAGAGGATTTTATGAATTTACCAGAGAAATATCTTAATTCAATGAAAGATATGCTTAAAGATGATTTTGATGATTATCTTGAAAGCTTTAATGATAAAAGATTATATGGACTTCGTGTTAACAACCTTAAGATTTCAACAGAAGATTTTCTTAAGATAAGTCCATTTAAGCTTACACCCATACCTTGGATTGAGAATGGCTTTTACTATGAAGAAACAGATAAACCGGCAAAGCACCCATATTATTACGCCGGACTTTACTATATTCAGGAGCCTAGTGCAATGACACCAGCTAATGTACTTCCTATTGATGAGGGGGATGTCGTATTTGATATGTGTGCCGCACCGGGAGGCAAATCAACAGAGCTTGCGGCAAAGCTTAATGGAACAGGACTTCTTATAACTAATGACATAAGCAATTCAAGAACCAAGGCACTGCTTAAGAATGTTGAAGTATCTGGTGTTTATAACCTTTGTGTGCTTAATGAAGACCCAGCTAAGATATCAGGAAGATTCACAGAATTCTTTGATAAGGTTCTTATAGATGCACCTTGTTCTGGTGAGGGTATGTTCAGAAAAGATAATAAACTTATCAAGGCGTGGGAACAGAGCGGACCAGAAGTATATTCTGCAATACAGAAAAGCATTATAATACATGGTGCGAAAATGCTCCGCCCAGGTGGAATGATGCTTTATTCAACCTGTACATTTTCTTCTCTGGAAGATGAAGAGAGCATTAAATATCTTCTTGATAACTGTCCAGATATGAAACTTGTTGATATTAAACCATACGAAGGATTTACTAAGGGCTTTACTGATATTGATAATGATAATAAGTATAATCTTGACAAATGTGTGAGGATATTCCCACATAAAATGCATGGCGAAGGACATTTTGTTGCACTTCTTAAAAAGGATAATCCAGATGACATTAATAATGCACATTATACAAGAGGATCATTTAATACTAAAATTCCAGATGAGTTAAAGGATTTCCTTGCAAATGTATCAATGGATATCGACACTAAATATATTAATATAAGAGATAACCGCGTGTACTATATTTCCAGGTATATGGCTGATGAAAAGGGTCTTAGAATAATAAGAAATGGTCTTTTGCTTGGTGAACTTAAAAAGAACCGCTTTGAGCCAAGTCAGGCACTTGCTATGGCACTTACAATGAGACAGTATAATAACTGCATTAACCTTAGCGTAGACGATGAACGTGTTGTAAGATATTTAAAGGGCGAGACAATTGACGTTGATGATTTTGCTGACAGCAAGGGCTGGGCATTGCTTTGCGTTGACGGATATCCTTTAGGCTGGGGTAAATCTAATGGCTCGCAGCTTAAGAATAAATATCTTGCCGGCTGGAGATGGATGTAGAAGGAAAGGACTTTAATGGTTATTAGATTAGACAAATATCTTTGTGATATGCAGGCTGGAACAAGAAGTGCCGTAAAAGACATAATCAGAAAGAAAAGGGTTACAATCAATGGCGAAGTTATCACTCGTCCAGAGATTAAAGTCGATATAGACAAGGATTTTGTAGCTGTTGATAATAACGTGTTAGGCTATTCAGAATACGAATATTATATGCTTAATAAGCCAGCAGGCGTTGTGTCTGCTGTATCTGATAAGGATTTTAAGACTGTCGTTGAACTTATAACTGATAACAAACGTAAGGATTTATTTCCGGTTGGAAGACTGGATAAGGATACAGAAGGACTTCTTATCATAACTAATGATGGTGATATGGCACACAGGCTGTTATCACCAAAGCACCATATTGATAAGACTTATTATGTTGTAGCAAAAGGCAGTATAGACAATAAATATATTGATGAATTTAAAAATGGGCTTGTTGTTGATAAAGATTTTACAGCAATGCCAGCAAAGCTTGAGATACTTCAATATAACAATCAGGATGATACAACATTTTTAAATATAACAATTCAAGAGGGAAAGTTTCATCAGATAAAAAGAATGTTTAAGGCAGCCGGTTCAGAGGTGCTTTATCTTAAAAGATTATCAATGGGAAAGTTACAGCTTGATGAAACACTTGAACCTGGAAAGTTCAGGCCATTAACCGGTAGTGAAATTGATTTATTAAAAAGCTGGAATTAACATTTGTGTCTGTGTGCACTTGACACAAATCAACCAGATACCTGTTAGATACATTGCAGTTATACTGCATTAAAGTGTGCACAGAAATGAGGATATATATGATACACGATTTTCTCCCCGTTTGCAGGGAAGATATGGAAAAAAGAGGGTGGGAGCAATGTGATTTCGTCTATGTTTCAGGTGATGCTTATGTAGACCACCCATCGTTTGGACCTGCTATTATATCAAGGGTATTGGAATCCTTTGGATATAAAGTTGGAATAATAGCACAGCCAGACTGGAAGAATAAAGATTCCATAACAATACTTGGTGAACCACGTCTTGGATTTTTAGTGTCGGCAGGTAATATGGACTCTATGGTAAACCATTATACCGTCAATAAGAAAAGACGTCATTCAGATGCCTTTTCACCTGGCGGAGTTATGGGATTAAGACCTGATTATGCGACAATTGTATACTGTAACTTAATTAAGCATGTATACAAATCAACTCCTATTATATTAGGTGGAATTGAAGCTTCATTAAGAAGACTGTCGCACTATGATTACTGGTCTGACAAAGTAAAACATTCCGTTCTTATAGATTCGGGTGCAGATATAATCTCTTACGGAATGGGCGAACATTCTATTGTTGAGATAGCTGATGCACTTAATGCAGGAATTGATGTAAAAGATATAACTTATATCAATGGAACTGTATACAAGACTAAGACATTGGATAATTTATCTGACTATATAAATCTTCCATCCTATGATGAGATTGTAAAAGATAAAAGAATATATGCTGAAAGTTTTTATACACAGTATAAAAATACTGATCCATTTACTGCAAAGATACTTGTAGAAAAAGCCAAAGAAAAACTATATGTCGTACAGAATCCACCAGCAAAACCGCTTACTACTATGGAGATGGACGATGTATATGCACTTCCGTATATGAGAGATTATCACCCAATGTATAAAGCAGATGGCGGAATACCGGCTTTATCAGAGATTAAATTCTCAATAACAAGCAACAGAGGGTGTTTTGGAGGCTGTTCATTCTGTGCCTTAACATTTCATCAGGGAAGGATAATTCAGGTAAGAAGCCACGAATCCATTGTTGATGAAGCTGTTACTATGACTAAAGATAGAGATTTCAAGGGGTATATACACGATGTCGGAGGACCTACAGCTAATTTCAGGCATACTTCCTGCGAAAAGCAGCTTACTAAGGGCGTATGTATGAACAGACAGTGCCTTTTTCCGGCTCCATGCAAGAATCTTACAGTTGACCATTCTGATTATATTAAGCTTTTAAGAAAGCTTCGTAAAGTGCCTGGCGTTAAGAAGGTGTTTATCCGTTCGGGAATACGTTTTGACTACTGTATGTGTGATGCTGATGATACATTTATTAGAGAGTTATGCGAACATCATATAAGCGGACAGTTAAGGGTTGCACCTGAGCATATATCAGATAATGTCCTTACGAAAATGGGCAAGCCTTCCAATGATGTATATGAAAAGTTCTTACAACGTTACAAGCGGATTAATAACAAGACTGGTAAACAGCAGTTCGTTGTTCCATATCTTATGTCAAGCCACCCAGGTTCGACTATGAAAGAAGCGATTGAACTTGCAGAATATATAAGAGATCTTGGTTATATGCCTGAACAGGTGCAGGATTTCTATCCAACACCATCAACGCTGTCTACCTGTATGTATTATACAGGCTTAGATCCTGCTACTATGGAGAAAGTATATACTCCTGTAAGCCACCACGAAAAGGAAATGCAGAGAGCCCTTATACAATACCGTAATCCAGATAATTACGATCTTGTTAAGGAAGCCCTTATTAAAAATGGACGTACAGACCTTATAGGATTTGGACCAAAATGCCTTATTCCACCAAGAAAAATATCCCATAACACAGGAGGAAAGAACTTTTCATCACGCAAACATAAGACTGTTAAAAATACCACAGCTTATAACAATAAGGGAAAACATAATAGTGCTGGTGCGGGTAAAAGAAGTTCCAATAATAAATCAAAATCTACTAAAAAAGGACATAAGTTATGAGTAAAAAAGAAAAAGGTGAGTTTGGTTATCTTAAATACAAAAGAAGTTTTAACCTGCTTCTTACTATTATTGCATTTTTAATAATTGCCGCAGTATTTGTAACAGGTTTAATAATCTTTAAATCAAGAAATAATTATATGACACTTGTGGCAACTGTTCTTGTACTTCCCGGTGCTAAAATAGCAGTTTCTTATTTTATATTACTGCCACATAAGGTATGTGATAAGGAACTATATACAAGCGTTGAAGCTGCAAAAGGAGAGTTATCAGCTTTATATGATGTAATTGTCAGCAATAACAAAAAGCCCATTGGCGTATGTGCTATGGTCATATCTGACAACACAATAATTGCATTAAGCCATGATAAAGCTCCGGATAAGGCATTATTTGAGACAAGCCTTAAAGAATTCTTAAAGAATGATAAGTTAAATGTGACTGTCACTCTTTATACAGAAAAGGATACATTTATTAAAAGAGCAGCTAATATGGCGGCTAACTATGACAATAGCGATACGAATAAGAACAATCGTATAAAGTATGTAACTGAAAGCTGCCTTAATATGTGCTTATAATATGTGGAGTGTTGAATGAAAGAATTAATAATAGATAAATTAGGCGACAACCAGAGGCTTGATAAGTATCTTTCAAAGTATCTGTCTGCCGCAAGTAAAAGCTTTATATATAAAATGCTTAGAAAAAAGAATATTACACTTAATGACAAGAAGGCTGACGGAAGTGAAAAATTACAATCAGGCGACTCTGTCAAAATATTTTTTTCTGATGAAACACTTAATAAGTTCAGTGAAGGCAAAAGCTGCATATCTAATGCTGTCAGCAGACAGACCAATAATATGACAGACAAAGCTGCTGATAACACTGCTAATGAACCTGCTGTAAGAACAGATGGCAAACATACAGACAGCACGGCTGATAAATATTCCTACACAGCTTCTAAAAAAGGTCTTTCTGTTGATTATGAAAAAATATACAGACCGCTTGATATTGTGTATGAAGATGAGAATGTCCTTTTTATTAATAAGCCTGTTGGTATGCTGTCACAAAAGGCAGATAAAAATGACTGCTCTTTGGTAGAATATATTACAGCATACCTGCTTCATAATAATTCTCTTACATATGAAGACCTTGCTATGTTCACGCCGTCAATATGCAACCGCCTTGACAGAAATACAAGCGGCATAATTGCGGCAGGTAAGACGATGAAAGGCTTGCAGGAGCTTTCATCACATTTTAAGGAAAGAACACTTACCAAATATTATATATGTATCGTGGCTGGAAAGGTTGATAAAAGACAACTGATTAAAGGCTATCTTTACAAGGATAAAAAGCTTAACAAAGTTACAATATGCCAGACGCTGCCAAAGGGCAGGGATACAAGTGAATATCTTCCAATCGAAACGGAATATATCCCTGTTGCATATTCTGATAATGCCACGCTTCTAAAGGTTCATCTTATAACCGGACGAAGCCACCAGATACGTGCCCACCTTGCAAGTATCAATCATCCGCTGGCAGGTGATTATAAGTACGGAAAAGCTTCTTTTAACAGAAGGTTCACTGACAAATACAATTGTAAAAGCCAGTTATTACATTCTTATGAGCTTAATATACCTGATATGGATATCCATATACATACGGATATTCCAGATATATTTTTAAATATATTAAAAGGAGAAAATATATGGCAGCCTGGAATTCAAGAGGTCTTAGAGGCTCTTCATTAGAAGAATATATTAATATGACCAATGAGAAATATCTTCTGAACCATTTAGGACTTATACAGAAGATACCAACACCTATAACGCCTATTAAGATTAATCAGGAGACAAGACAGATTACACTTGCGTACTTTGAACAGAAGAGTACTGTTGATTATATAGGTGTTATACAGGGAATACCTGTATGTTTTGATGCTAAGGAATGTGCTGCAGATACATTTCCAATACATAATATACACGAACATCAGGTTGAATTTATGAAAGAATTTGAAAGGCAGGACGGAATTGCTTTTATAATATTATTTTTTTCAGCAAGAGATGAGTTCTATTATTTGCCATTTTCTGATATAATAAAGTTTTGGGAAAGAGCTAAAGCTGGTGAAAGAAAAAGTTTTACTTATGATGAGATTGATAAAAGCTTTAGAATCAATTCTGGCAAAGGAATTATGATTCACTATCTGGAAACGATTCAAAAAGACTTAGACAGACGGGAGCAGTAATTATGAAACATAATTATCTTGACAATTATGAATTAGTCAACGGATATGCACTTATTGACACGGATTTTTCGATTATCACAGCTAACGAGAAAATGTACAAATTTCTTGGTGCTGTGCGAAAGGCAGCAATCTCTGATGCGATTCATCAGGTAGATATTGATGATTTTATTAATGTGTCTAATAACCTGCGTATTGGGCAAAGTAAAAGTATGGTTCTGCGTATGAAAAGAGTTGATAACTCATACAGATGGGTTCTTATGGATATAAAAAGACTTTATATGTCCAATAACCACAAGAAAGAATACCTTGAACTTAATATATCTGATGTCATTGGTCTTAAAAATCATACTAATCATCTTAATGAAGATATAGGAATATATAGGAGAGTGCTATCAATAAATGATAAATTAGTCTACACCTATGAATATGATAAAGATTTATTTACCATATATAATTATGTTAATGACGATGCCATAGCTGTAATATCTTCAACTATTGATGATGTATATGAAAGAATTCTAAAAAAAGGACTTATACCAGATGAGTCAATAAAAGAATATACTGCATATTTTAATAATATAAAAAATGCTAAGAGTGTGTACGAGCACCATTTTAGTATAAATGTTAATTATGGTGATGGATTAAAGCCTACCGGTTCATATATAAATGGCTCAACAATATACTCACAAAGAAAACCAATACGTTCAGTTGGAACACTTAAGCTTCCAGATGCCAATAATGTATTCTCAAAGACTACATATGATTATGAAGACTGTAATAAAATGCTTGGACGTGAGGGACTTGAGAAATATACGCTTAACAATATTTCTTATAATAAAAATTATAGATTTGCATTTATCAAGGTTCATATTGATAATATTGCTGAATACAAGGATACCCATGGCAAAAAGGCTTATAATACAATTCTTGACATAATCAAAGAAACATTATTAAAGGTTGTAGAATACCGTGGTGTAGCAGGTAATCCTGATAATGAAACAGAATATGTTGTTATAGTTAAAGATCTTTATAATGAATCAGAGCTAAGGGCATTTATCGAATATATGAGGTCGCGTATTATATGGGAATGTAAAGCATTTGATGTCTCATTTATGCCGTTATTCTCTATAGGAATTGGACGATATCCTGATAACGGAACAGATTTTAAGGTTATAACTGATAAACTAATAAAAGCCACAGACATTGCTATATCAAAGGGCGGTAACAGATATATAATCTACAAGGAAGATATTCACGGAGAACTATAATATTGTATACAATCAGGCTTGACAGCCTAAAAGTCATTATGTATAATCTCTTTAACATATTATCACGTTACTTTAGTAAAGTGACACTGGTATAAATTTTACACGAATCGAGGATGATTATGAAAAAAGATCTGCTTCATACACCTGAAGGTGTACGCGATATATACAGCACTGAATGTGTTGAGAAGAAAATAATAGAAAACAAGCTCCACGATGTATGCCGTCTTTACGGATATAACGACATCCAGACACCATCTATTGAATATTTTGATGTATTTAGCAAGGAACGAGGCAGTGTGCCTTCTAATGAAATGTTCAAGTTATTCGACAGATATGGCAATACTCTTGTGTTAAGGCCTGATATGACACCTTCTATAGCAAGAGCAGCAGCTAAATACTTTGAGGATCATATTCTTCCTATTAAACTCTGCTATGTCAGCAATACATTTATTAATGTCAGCAAGTATTATCAGGGCAGATTAAAAGAGAATACAGTTATCGGTGCTGAATTAATAGATGATGCTTCAATTGATGCGGATTACGAAATAATCTGTATGGTAATTGACTGTATGAAGAATGCTGGGCTTACTGAGTTTCAGGTAGAGCTCGGCAATGTAGCTTTCTTTAACGGATTATTAAAAGATGCAGGAATTAAAGGAGATACATACGAAGAACTTCTTAATCTTATTAATGAGAAGAATTATATCGGTGTAGAAGAAATCCTTACTAATCTTAATATTGATAAGAATACAGCTAAGGTATTATTAGAGCTTCCACAGCTTTTTGGACAGGCAGAGGTGCTTGATAAAGCCAGAAGCCTTACTAATATTCCAGAATGCATAGAGGCTGTTGACAGACTTACCAATCTTTATGAGCTTCTTAAGATTAATGGCTACGATAAGTATGTATCCTTTGACCTTGGTGAATTAAGTAACCATACATATTACACAGGAATTATATTTCACGCATTTACATTTGGAACGGGCGAACCAATTGCAAGTGGTGGACGATATGACAAGCTTCTTGGACAGTTCGGCTGTGACAAGGCTTCTATTGGTTTCTCTCTTATAATTGACAGACTTATGGCTGCAATTAACAGACAGAATATAGAGATTGAAGTTGAATACAGCGGTGTGCTTCTTGTATACAGTGAGGATAAGCTTCAGGATGCTGTCAAACGTGCTAATGAATTAAGAAAAGACGGCATTAATGTATGTATGATAAGAAAGAATAATAATAAGTCTGAAAGCCAGTATATTGAATATGCAAAGGCTTCACAGCTTTCAGATGTTGTTTATATTTAACATGCACAGATTTAATCTGCTCTATAAAGAACAAGAATGGAGATTAGTATGAGATACATAACTATTGCACTGGCTAAAGGCCGTTTAGCTAAAAAAGCACTTGAGATATTTGAACATATCGGTGTAACTTGTGATGAGATGAAAGACGAGAACACAAGAAAGTTAATATTCACTAATGAAGAGTTAGGTATAAGATTTTTCCTTGCAAAGCCTTCAGATGTTCCAACATATGTAGAATATGGTGCGGCTGATATTGGTATTGTAGGCAAGGATACACTGCTTGAGGAGGGACGTTCATTATATGAAGTATATGACCTTAAAATCGGGCAATGTAAAATGTGTGTATGTGGTCCAGCCTCAGCCAGGGAGAAATTACAGCACCACGAACTTATAAGAGTTGCTTCCAAGTATCCTAATATTGCCAAAGACTATTTCTATAACAAGAAGCACCAGACAGTAGAAATCATAAAGCTTAACGGTTCAGTTGAGCTGGCACCTATTGTAGGGCTTTCAGAAGTTATTGTTGATATTGTAGAGACTGGTGCAACACTTAGGGAAAATGGTCTTGAAGTTCTTGAAGAAGTATGCCCATTATCAGCACGTATTGTTGTTAACCAGGTAAGTATGAAAATGGAGAACGAAAGAATTACAAAGCTTATTAATGATATAAAGAATTACCTTGAGAACAATAATCACTAATAATTGTTTATATTAAATAATAAAATATACATTCAACGAATGGGATGGAGGACTATATGAGAATAGTTAAATTAACAGATGAAACTAAGAATAATATCCTTGAGGATTTATTAAAAAGAAGTCCTAACAACTATGATCAGTATGCAGACAGCGTAAATGAAATTCTTTCTAATGTAAAAGAAAATGGCGATAAGGCTATTTTTGATTACACAAA
>ERZ773190.2890-NODE-2890-length-12397-cov-3.135715_pt1 | contig 12397 bp, 12 predicted proteins | sample MGYA00511111_ERZ773190 | MGnify/ENA primary metagenome ERZ773190 (study PRJEB29015, sample SAMEA2737777) | human gut metagenome | biome: human gut; feature: human-associated habitat; material: faeces | place: China | collected 2012 ... | reverse complement strand
CCGATGCCGCTTTGATTAAACGGGATGCTTGATTGCCTGTGCATAAGTACAACTTCCAGTTTGTAAAAACGAAAATTTCTCCAAAGTTCCCACTGCTCCTGTATACAATAAGCCAGACTTCCGAGCTGTCCCGGACTTCTGGCTCATTGTATACAGGAAATACTGATGTATCCTGCTTTTCCATTCCACAGAAATCACTGATCTATTCTGCTTTTCTATTCCACAGAAATCCTGATTTTCAGAGATTTCCTTTTCTGTGACTCAAGCGGAATATTTTTATACCGATAAACACTCAGCACGAGTCCCATCAAAATATAGGAAAGCAGCGTTCCACTTCCTCCATATGACAAAAATGGAAGAATGACAGGCATTTCCGGTACAATATTTAAGCAGATCAGAAAACTGTATACAATCTGACCGGCAAATACCAGTCCACAACCATATCCGATCATTTTCCCAAGTTCATTTGACTGATTTCCCGAAATCCGAAAAATTTTCCATATCAGCATGACATATAACCCTGCCACAATCATTCCCGCTATAATACCAAAGCAGGCAATCAGGCTCATCCAGATCAGCTCTCCGTTAAATCCTGCAAGGCTGCTCTCAAGGATCTTCATACCTGAAATACTTTTTCCAAGCATTTTACTTTCTCGAAAAACTCCTGCAATCTGATTCTGCATATAGCCGTAAATACCTGTTTGATCAAAATATGCCTGAATCCGCTCCTGCTGATACGCTTTCAATATTTTTTCAAAAATTATGACACTTCCTGTTATAAAAAATGCGGTACCGCCTCCCCATAAAGCAAATAGGGTCCTCTTTTTGGATATATCATACCAGCTTCTTTGAATTGCGATCGTAACCATCATCAGAAGAGCCAGTGCCAGGAGAGCGGCATGAATCAGCGATGCACTCTGCACTACCAGTCCTACCGGAAGAATCATCCACCCAGCGATCTTCCATAATGCTTCATAGCCTTTTCTTCTATAGGAATATAATACTGCTCCGAACAAAGGAACATAAAGGTACATCAGCAGTGGTACAGACACTGCCATATTTCCGAGCCGGAGATACGTTCCTGCTCCTCCCATATACAGTCGGCATGGAATGGTAAGCCCCATCAATGCAAGAAAGACCCCTGCCATCCATTTTCCATATTTTCCAAGTATACTGTAGTCCAGATAATAAATGCCCAACATCAGAACAAATCCAACTACAGTAAACAGTAACTGCCTCTGTGGAAATCCCATTTCATATCCATGACTTTTCAATCCATACTGCAAAACGATACTGATGATTCCCAGTATCCCTGCCAGCAATACAAGTCCCCAGGACATCTGTGGTCTGTGGATCCGGTCAAGCTCTACCCCAACCTGTACCGGATCTCCCATTTCCGCGATTGCTTTTTTTAATGCCTGCTCTTCTGTCATCCCTTTTTTCAAATACATTTCTGCCTGATCAGTAATATGATCCTCTAGTTCTTTTTCTATGCCTGGGCATGCCTTTTTACAACGGATCTGATCCGTCACACACCGCAGATATTCTTCTTTTTTCATCCCAGTCCCTCCATCGCCAGTACATCGGTCACCGCTTTCTGATATGCCTTCCACTCTTCCTTTTTTTCCTCCAGACGTCCATGTCCTGCTGCCGTAAGTCTGTAATACTTTCGTTCCTTTCCCATTACTTTCTGCTCATAGGACGTTACAAAATTTTTCTCTTCCAGCCCATGTAAGAGCGGATACAGAGTTCCCGCTTTCAGTTCAAAGACATTCTGCGATTTTTCCCGCAAAGCTTCTATCATCTCGTATCCATACATATCCTTCTCTTCCAGCAGCCGCAGGATCAACAGCATCATGCTCCCTGAAACTAATGATTTTTCAATTTTCACTACAATCTCCCCTTTCCTGTATATCGATTGTCTATATATCGTCTATCTATATATTATATCGAACATCTATCTATGTCAAGGCATTTTATCTCCTTACTTAACTTCTTTTTTTCACTTTAACAGAAAAAAATACGCACAGAACAGTTCTTTTCAAAACCGCTCTGTGCATTCTTTTCTATTTTCGTTCTATTTTTCTTTTTCAGTCCTGTTATTTACCAGGATTTTCCAGCTTTATTCTGCTATCATGCAGAGTTCTCCGGCTTTCAGTAAAACTTCTTTCTCACTGCCTTTTCCAATACGCACAGTAACTTTCTTCTCTGTATCAGAAGAAAGCCAGGCTTCTGCTTTTCCATTTTCCCAGCGAATGCTCACAGTAATATTACCTCTTGCTTTCAGACCGCTTATTTCTCCTTTTGTCCATTTTTCAGGCAATGCAGGGAGAATCGTGATCACTCCGTCATGGCTTTGAAGCAGGGCTTCTGCCACACCGGCAGTATAACCGAAGTTTCCATCAATCTGATAAGGCGGATGGGCACAGAACAGATTTGCATAAACTCCGCCCCCGTTCGCCATATTCATAGACTCTTTTGGCTCTACCAAATGGAGGATCTCATTCATCAGCTTTCCGGTATGTACTCCGTCTTTCATTCTTGCCCACATCAGAATCTTCCATGCCAGACTCCAGCCTGTTCCGGCATCCCCTCTCCGTAAAAGACTGGTTCTCGCAGCCTCATAAAGCTCCGGTGTTTTCTCGGTAATCCCTCTTCCCGGATGCAACTCATAGAGCTGGGAAAGATGACGGTGATGTGGATCTGCTTCTTCAAAATCTTCATTCCATTCAAGGATCTGTCCGTTACTTCCAACAGCAGGTGCTGCCATCTCTTCAAAGATTTTTTCTGCCTGTCCGGTCAGCTCATCCCGGATTCCCAAAATCCTGCCCGCCTCCAGATAATCTCTCAAAAGATTTCTTACAATCGCGTTTTCATTTTCCGTATACTGTGCTACCGTGAGCTTTTCTTTCTTTTCCTCTCCGAAAAGGAAATCATTCTCCGGTGACGTTGCCGGTGACATCGCATAACCCTGTGCTGTCCCCACAACACTTTCCACACAGAAACGTACATTTTCTTTTAATACCGGATAAATCCGCTCCAGATATGCCCGATCCTCTGTGAATAAGTACTGGTCATAAAGATTCCGGCAAAGCCAGGCATACCCCATTGGCCAGAAGTTCCACTCAGCTCTTCCATCAGCAGGTGTCGTCTTTCTCCAAAGATCCGTATTATGGAAACTGCAGACTCCCTCTTTTCCGAAATAATGCATCGCAGTCTCTTTTCCATCTGCTGCCATCTCTTCACAGAGCCTTACCAGCGGCTCTCCCATTTCCTCCAGATTACACGGACCTGTCTGCCAGTAATTCATCTCGGTATTGATATTGATCGTATAATCTGAGAACCACGGTGGCACTAACTCTGCATTCCAGATTCCCTGAAGATTGGCTGCCTGCGTTCCCGGTCTTGAAGCTGCGATCAGAAGATACCTTCCATACTGGAACAGCAAAGCATTCAATCCTACATCTTCCGGGTGATCCTGAAAATCTGTCAGACGCTGCCGGAGGTCTTTTTCTGCATACTCATCCTTTTCTCCAAGAGAAAAGGACACTCTCTTATAATACTTCTGATACTCTTTCAGATGCTCCGTTCGCAAAGCCTCATAACTTTTCCCAGTACAATCAAAATCTGCCTTTAAAAGTTCTTCCGGACATCTGCCCTCTATAACCGGATGTCTGTCAAAGCCTGCAAAGCTGGAACGGATCCCATAATAAAGCGTTACTTCCTCTGCATTTTCCACAATAACTGCATTGCCTGCTTCGTTTACTTTTCCGTCTGTGACGATCTTTCCCCAGCCTTCGTAGCACATTCCCTGCTTTTCCGGCTCTTCCGGGAATACGGGAACAGCTTTTTCCGAGCCACCTTCGCCTACGGTAAATGGAACTCTGCCCGGACACTGCCCTTTTGTCTTCAGAATCCCATCCGTGCAACAGCTTTCCCTGGCATAACCTCCTTCCACATACAACTTCAGTGAAAAGGCTTTTTCAGAACGGATCTTATAAACCAATACCTGTGCAGGCTGACTGACAATACAGGACTTTTCCACCAAAGCTCCCTGATTTTTATAAGTTATCCTCACTTCTGCTGTATCCAGGCACAGTTCCCGGTGATAATCCGAAATTTCTTCTGTCCCGTCCAGCATTTCCATATATACATTTCCAAAAGGAACATACATCTGAACGTCCTCTGAACTGCTGAAGCACTCTTCAAGATATTCCATCGCCTTCTGATATTCTCTTTTTTCCGTCAGTTCTCTTACTTTTTCAAGATATCCTTCAGGAAGTTTTTTCTGCGTCTTTTCAGGATACCCTGACCAGAGTGTATCTTCATTTAATGCAAGTATTTCCTTCTTCGTTCCACCATAAACCATGGCACCTATCCGCCCATTTCCAAGCGGAAGACTTTCATGCCAGTTTTCTGCCGGATGATCATAGTAAAGTTTCATGTCAGTCCCTCCATCTGTTCTGGTTCAAACCTGATTGTTATAGATGAAATATTAGCATACCTTTTTGTTAGAAACAACTCTCTGTTTATAAATTTTCCTGTTGAGAAACATTATTCCAGGCCGCCAAATCCCCTTGCTGTCAGATCCTTCCAGGCATCTTCATCAAACTCATTCTTTTTATAATAATATTTCCGGTCTTCCTCTGTGATCGTGCGGATCACCCTGCATGGATTTCCTGCTGCTATAGACCAGTCGGGAATATCTTTTGTCACCACACTCCCTGCTCCGATCACTACATTATTCCCAATCTTCACACCAGGGCAGACAATCGTATTTCCTCCCAGCCAGCAATTATCACCGATGGATACCGGGATTCCATACTCATACATACTATTTCGGGAATCCGGATGGATTGGATGTCCTGCCGTATAAATTGCCACATTCGGAGCAAACATACAGTTATCTCCGATCGTAACTTTCCCAACGTCTAAAATTGTACAATTATAATTTGCATAAAAATTCTTTCCGACTTCGATATTAAATCCATAATCGCAATAGAACGGAGGATTGATAAAAGCACCTTCTGATTTTCCAAGTAATTCTTTTACAATTTTTTCAATTTTCTCAAAATCGCTCCGGTCAACCGTATTCAATTCCTGAGTCAGCTTTCTCGCACGCTTTTGCTGCTCCATCACTTCTTTATCCGCTATGTATGCAATTCCTGCATCTCTTCTTTTTATCTGATCCATATTTTTTCTCCTCTTTCTTTTTAAGATGTCGGGGTCAATAAATTCTGTAATATTTCAGTTTTTTCAAAAGAAAAGGAAACGTCACAACGTACGTTCCCAACTTCTTTTATTTCCTTTCATTTTTTACTTTTCTTCTCAGGCTCTATACTTTTTCTTTTTCCAAATTACAACTGATCCTGCTATTACCGCTCCGCTAAGATACAGCATTGCAAGCATCAGTCCTGCATTTTCATGATCGCCAGTCTTCGGAATGCCTGAACTATCTGCTTTCGGATTTGTCTTTGTATTTGTCTTTGTATTTGTCTTCGTATTCTGATCTGTCTTACTTCCTGCCTGTGCCGGTTTCTTCTCAAGAGCTGCAATAGCATCTTCGATTGCTTTTGCCATCTCATCTACTTCTGCCTGCTCCTTGATATTCTTACCACGGACAACTGCGTTGATTGCTTCTTCTACTTTTGTAAAATCTTTGTAGTCCTCTTTGTTCAGGCCATTCGCCTTTTCGATTGCCTCTTCGACTTTACTGTAGTCCGCATCTTTATATTCCAATGCTGCGATTGCTTCTTCGATCGCTTTCGCCATTTCATCTACTTCTGCCTGTCTTGCAATCGCTCTTCCTCTGACAACACTTGCTGTCGCTGCATTCAGTCCTTCAACAGATTCTTCAGTATATACTGTCAGATCCGATGGAATGGATTCCAATGCTGCATCAACAGCACTGTAATCTGCAGGTTCTGCTCCACAAATTGGTGTTCTTCCTTCTACAAAAGTCCAACCATTATTTTTATCATCCGCATTCAGCATAACGACAAAATCTTCTATTCTCATTTCTGCTAATGATTTTGCGACCGCAGCTTCATGTGCATTTTTAACTTCCAAATTACCGTCCGCAAAATAGCAGTTTGTAATTTCACTTCTCTCTGTTGCATCCTGCATAGCAAACGCATACCGATATGCAACAGTTCCGATTACACTTCCCGTCGAGTAACAGTTTTTAACAGAACCATATCCATACCCTGCTGAAGCATCTGTTCCAACAAAAGATGCCATGGAAGCAACTGCCTGTGTCACATTTCCGGTAGCATAACAATTTTTGATATTCAGCCCCCAAAGACTTCCGGCAAAGCCTCCGATATAGGAACCGCCCGTTACATTTCCGGTGGCATAACAATTCTTGATAACAGTTTCTTCATTTTTGTTACCATTTCCCTTGCCGATAAAGCCTCCGACATCTGCACCACCACGAGCATTTGCTTCAACATCCAGTGAAACATCCGCTCTGCTGTATGAAATTTCCGACGCTTCTCCCAGCTCACCAATCAGGCCACCAATTGAACCTTTACCTGATGCTTCATTAATATTACCGGATACACTACATTCTTTAATTCCCTACGTTCCGTCAAAAGCACCCACAAGTCCTCCAATCCAATAGGCAGCCGCATTGCCGTTCTCCGGTGTAGTCATATTTATTGAAAGGTCCGTCACATGACAATTTTCAATTCCTCCACTTGCAGAACCTGCAAGTCCTCCAGTCAGTCCGATTGCATAACCGGAAACTTTTTTTGCCACACCGTTTATAGAAACGTGATTCAGATTCACGTTACTGATTTTCCCATCTGCTGCACCAAATAATCCAAATACATCTCCTTCTGCCGGTGTACTTGCTGTTCCGATAGTCAGATTGGAAATCATATGTCCTTTTCCATCAAAATTTCCGGAAAACATAGAATAATCTGAACCTCCGAACAAAGCATCGGAAAAAGAGTTTGCGATTGGTGTCCAGGATAATCCGTTCAGATCGATATCTTTCGTCAGAACAAAATATTTATCCCCATAACTCTCTCCGCTATTTACCGCACTTGCAAGATATGCCAGTTCTGCCCCACTGGAAATCTGATATGGATCTTCCGCCGCACCGGTTCCACCTGCAAATGCAGTAGCAACACTGCCATCCCAGGTATCTGAATCCTGCACCTCATCTGCTGCCAACACTGTCATTGGAATCATTGCCATGACAAGGCATACCGTCAGCAGAATCGTTAAGAATTTCTTCTTTGTCTTCATTAACAATTCATCTCCTGTTCTTTTTTTCTTTCACTATGAGTAATTTGCATAGCATATGTAACTATACATACTATGTTATACACGACAAACTGACTTTTTTCAAGAACTTTTTGAAATACATTTGCATCAGGTCAGCAATTTTCTCCTTAAAAGAGATCCAGCATATTGTCCAGATAAACCTTTTCCCTGACGTGGATCTGATACTCGGGTTTCGTCATATAATAAAGCAGAAATTCAAGGATCAATGCACTGCCAAGTCCTCTTCCTTCAATTTTAAAGTTAGTAAATCCCATTGGCAGATAGGTATTTTTTATATCCTGGATCCCTATAAATTCTGGATTTTCCATCGCTTTGGAAAATTGATATCCTTCCGTCCCATCCGGTGCGGCACATCGGTGATCCGGACAGTCCTCTCCTAGATTCTGCCGACTGACCACTTCATAACATTGCTTTCGTTCTTTACATCCCGACCAGCAACACTCATTGCATAAAAATTCTACTTTGACTTTCTGTGATTCTGTCAGCGTATCTAACTGACGCAAAGATTTGTTCAGACGAAAATCCGGTACAACATAACGGAACTCTTCCCTGTTGACTTCTTCCACAAACTGCTGAAAATCGGTCAATACTTTCGTAGTAGAAGAAACAAAATACAGATTCGGATAAGTCCGTTTCAGATAATTCAGTAATAAATCAGAATGGACGATCACTCCATTTTGAACTGCATCACTCTCTGCGAACATAGCACAAAGGCTGTTGCATTTCCCATCTGAAAGATGTTCTTTCCGAAGCAGGGAATTGCTGAAAGTCAGACGGGCAGAAATACCATATTCCTTCAAGAGTGCCAGAACTTCCCGTGGATCATAATCTCCTTCCCCGATACGTCCACCACCCCACAGGCAGTCGGCTGATGCACCGTAGATTGAGCCGATCTCGCACCAGTCATAAAAATATTCTCTATGCTCACGGAATAGTGGCAGAAACACACGATACAATTCGTAAAATTCAAATAACCCCGGAAGATGGTAAATCGCAGTGGGAAATTTCATTTTTTCATTTAATTTTTTATCACACATAAGCTTCTCTTCTTTTCTTCTTATCTAAGATGATAAGACAATCTTTCTCCTTGTTATTATATTTTGTAATTTCCGCATTTTCAATCAAAAAAGAATCCCTTCCACCGGTCTCTCATCCGGTAAAAGAGATTCTTTTCTTCCATTCACTTTATCAAATTCGTTTATCGCATCATTCAAATATTTCTTTTGAATCGAACTGTTCCATAAATTCTACATACTCTGCTGAATTTTTGAAGACCGGCTCATACTGATCCACCAGTTCTCTGCTACGCTGTGCTTTTTCTTTCAGAAGACCATACGCTGCCAGTGCAAACATCTTCGCAGTCACGATATATGCCTCTTCTTCATCTGTCACCTCAAAATCAATCTGATGCAGTCCGCCTTTTACGCCTCCGGTATTGAAGGTGTAAACCGGCATCAGATGCTGCACATCTCCTACATCGGTTGATCCTCCGGCATGACCGGAAGCTTCTATCACCGGTATACCTGATGCACTGATTTCTGCCGCATGCTTCAGTTCCGGAAGTGCCTCTTCTGCCAGCGTCGGAAGATAACCCGGTAAAGTACTGATCTCAACCTTTGCTCCCATTGCAATCGCTCCTGCCTTAAAGGAACGGTCTGTCTTTTTGGCTGCATCTGTAAATGCTTCGATCGTCTTTCCTCGAACCAGCGTCTCCACGACAACTTCATCCGGAATCACATTGACCAGGTTTCCGCCTTTTGTAATGATCGGATGCACCCGCACGCAATCTTCATCCCGGAAAGTTTCCCGGTTCAGTCCCAAAGCCTGAAGTCCAAGGGATGCTGCTGAAAGTGCATTCACTCCTTTTTCCGGTGCCCCGGCGGCATGCGATGCCTTTCCAAGTACCCGGATTACTTTGGAAACGAATCCGTTTCCTGTCCCGCTTCCCACGAGGATCTCATTTCCCGGACGGATATGATGTGTCAGGCAAAGATCAATATCATCAAATGCACCGATTCTCAACAGTTCACATTTTCCACCACCGTAACGGATCTTTCCCTGCTCCCGGAGCTGGTTTTTAAATTCAATCTCTCCATACTCTTCTGCCGGTGTGGCAAAGAAGACAACCTGTCCATCCAGTTTCTCAGCGATCTCAGGAACCGTCAGTGCAAGTGCAGCCCCGAACACGCCTGCCATCTGTGCATGATGTCCACAGCAATGTGCCGCATTGGTCTCAGGATTTGCAAAGGCATGCTCCGGGATACGGAGTGCATCCAGTTCTCCCAGCAGTGCAAGACTTGCATTTTCTTTTTTATCCTTATTCAGATACGCCTTTACTCCTGTGATCGCAAATCCCTTTTCAGTCCGCAGTCCCAGTTGTTCCATTTTTTTCACAAACTTCCCGGAAGTCTGAAATTCTTTATATCCAAGCTCTGCATGGGAATAAATATCCCGTGCAAATTCAAGGATTTCTTCTCTGTGCCGGTCGATCGTTTCTATAATAAGTGCTTCTGTCTGATCCACTGTATGCCACTCCTCTCCGTTCTCTGCTTACTCAGATTCCCTTACGGTAATTCCTTTACTTACTGAAGTTCCTCAGGAATCCACCATAATCCGTCATTATTTTCTTCCATGTACTTTTTAAATTCGTCTGAGTGATATGCATCCACGATTGCTTTTGCCCAGTCAGCATCTTTGTTCTCTTCTTTTACAACGACCTGAAGAACCAGGTAATCCTGAATGTCTTCATTTGCCAGTGCTGTAGAAGCATCAATCCCTGCATTGTATACAACACTTCCTGTGATTGCTACATAATCAAAATCAGCCATCGTTGCCGGAATCGTCATACTGTTCATCTCTGTAAACTGGATGTTGTAAGGATTTTCTACAATATCTTCCTGCGTAACTGTGGACGGATCTGCATTCTCATCAATCTTGATCCAGCCAATCTTCTGAAGCATCAGATAGCAGCGTGCTGTATTAGACGCATCATTTGGAACTGCTACTTTCGCACCATCTTTAATATCATCCAGGGAATCATATTTATCTGAATATACACCAGCCGGTACAGTCGGGATCGGGCTGATCGGCACAAGATCCGCATTGTAGTTTGCGTTGAAGTTCTCAGCGTATGCGGCGTGCTGCTCCACGTTGACATCAACATCGCCGTCGTTTAATCCGATGTCAGCTGTCTGAAGATCAGAAAAGTCCACGCCCTTTACGGTGTATCCCTCTTTTTCAAGAATCGGAACAATGGCATCTTCAAAAAGCTCTGTATATGGTCCCTGAGATTTTCCATAGACGATTTCCTTCTTATCTGTGTTTTTTGCTGATGAATCACTCTTTGCAGAATCGCCTGATCCTGAGTTTCCGCATGCCACAAGACCAAATGCTGTTGCCGCTACTAATACACTTGCAATAAATTTTTTCATTTTCATAATCTAAATCTCCCTATTCTTTTTATCTATCTCATGTCCGGCTGTCGTTACACAGTGACTGTAAACACTCACAACTATTATTACCAGGCTTGTTGTCCTGTCTTTTTTGTTTCTTACAGAACTCTGATATTTATTTATGCTGTCTTAATTTTCTTGAAATTGTATTTCCTGCAAACTGAAGGATCTGTACAAAGATAACCAGTACTACAACTGTGAAAATCATCAGTGGTGTATTCATTCTCTGGTATCCATAAGTCAGTGCCAAATCTCCGACACCGCCTCCTCCTACATATCCTGCCATCGCAGATGCTCCGAGAAGTCCGATTGTACCAGTTGTCAGTGCCAGAACAATAGATCCCAGTGTCTCAGGAAGAAGGAAGTAACGAATAGTCTGCCATGTTGTAGCTCCCATCGCTTCTGCTGCTTCCAGAATACCCGGATTAATTTCCAACAAACTGTTCTCCATCAATCGTGCCAGATATGGACTGATATAAATAACAAGTGGTACCAACGATGCCGTACTTCCAATCGTAGTTCCAACAATTGTTCTTGTCAGTGGCATGATTGCTACAAGAAGGATTACAAATGGAATGCTTCTTACAATGTTAATGTAGATACTTACGATATTGTAGAGAATCCGATTCTCTGCAAGTCCGCCCTTGCGACAAAGCACAAGGATCAATGCCAGAATGATTCCTATGATGGTTCCGATGATCAATGACCATGCCACCATATATAAAGTCTGTCCTCCACTGGTCAGTAATTTCTCCAGTGAAACTCCAAAATACTGCTGATCCATTAAATCACCTCTACCCTTTCTCTGATTACTCCGTTTTCGTCAATCTGTTTCTCTGCTTTCAGAATCTTCTCTTCAGATCCTAGCAACTGTAAAATGAACACACACATTATGTTGTCCTGGAGTTCTTGAACGGTTGCTCCTAAGATATTTACTACAATTCCTTCTACATGACAAATATCTGAGATAACCGGGCGTTTTACGCTGCTTCCGATAAATTTCAGTCGTTCTACACGGAAATGTTCTTTCTGCTCTTTTACAAGACTTATGATGCTTTCAGGGATCTGATCATTCACAACAGTCTGAACAAATCTCTTTGTAACTGGTGCCTGCGGTTTTCCGAATACATCCAGTACACTTCCCGCCTCGACTACCTGACCTTTCTCCATGACTGCTACTTTATTACAGATCATCTGAACCACCTGCATCTGATGTGTGATCAGAAGGATTGTAACTCCCATCTCACGATTAATCTTCTTAAGCAGTTTCAGAATGGATTCTGTAGTTTGCGGATCCAGTGCACTTGTTGCCTCGTCACAGAGCAGGATGTCCGGTGTTGTTGTCAGTGCCCTTGCGATTCCCACTCTCTGTTTCTGTCCTCCCGAAAGCTGGCTTACATAAACATCTTTCTTATCTTCCAGTTCTACAAACCGGAGTACTTCTTTTACTTTCTTATTAATCTCTTCCTTTGGTGTCTTTTCAAGAATCAATGGCAATGCAATGTTGTGATACACTGTTTTTGATTCAAGAAGATTAAATTGCTGAAATATCATTCCTATTTTTTTCCTCTTTTGACGAAGCTTTGATTGTTTCAGTGCATTTATATCTTCTCCATCCACTAAAACCTTTCCTGATGTCGGAACCTCAAGTG
>ERZ773190.2885-NODE-2885-length-12412-cov-10.382374_pt1 | contig 12412 bp, 8 predicted proteins | sample MGYA00511111_ERZ773190 | MGnify/ENA primary metagenome ERZ773190 (study PRJEB29015, sample SAMEA2737777) | human gut metagenome | biome: human gut; feature: human-associated habitat; material: faeces | place: China | collected 2012 ... | reverse complement strand
AAGAACGTGCTGAAATACGACGACGTGATGAACCAGCAGCGCGAGATCATCTACAGTCAGCGCCGCAAGGTGCTGGACGGCGAGGACATCAGCGCCGAGATGCACAAGATGCTGCGGGAGAACATCGATTCCAGCTGCGACCAGTTCCTTGCCGGTGACGTGAAGGATGACTGGGACTTTGGTGCTCTGCGCCGCCACTATCAGGGCTGGCTGACCACCGACGAGGATTTCCACTACACCGTGGCGGACTTCGACGGCATCTCCCGTCAGGGCATTGCCGACATGCTGTATGACCGCGGCATGAAGATCCTTGCCGACAAGGAGCAGCGCTATGGTGCGCCCGTCATGCGCGAACTGGAACGCATCTGCCTGCTCAAGTGCGTGGACCGCATGTGGATGGACCACATCGACAACATGGACCAGCTGCGTCAGGGCATTGCGCTGCGCGGCTACGGCCAGAAGGACCCCGTTGTGGAGTACCGCATCGAGGGCTTTGACATGTTCGACCAGATGGTGGATTCCATCCGTGAGTCCAGTGTGAAGATGCTGCTGACCATCGAGATCCGTCAGGCCGGTGCTGCCCCCAAGCGTGAGCAGGTGGCAAAGCCCACCGGCGAAGGCTTTGTGCCCGGCAACGGTGCACCCGGTGCCAAGGGTGCACCCCACGGCCAGCCTGTGCGTGTCATCAAAATTGGCCGCAACGACCCCTGCCCCTGCGGCAGCGGCCTGAAGTGGAAAAAGTGCACCTGCGCCAAGTACCACCCGGAAGGCACATCGACGAACGAAAACTAAGTAAAAAACCTCTCAGGCTCTGCCATAAGGCAGGGTCTGGGAGGTTTTTGATAAAATAGAGGGAGTTGATTTTGGAATGATCACACCAGAAAAACTGCTCGAATCCGCAAAGGAGCTGGAAACCCAGCTGCGCACATGGCGGCGCACCCTGCACCGTCACCCGGAGGTAGGCTTTGACCTGCCCGAGACAAAAGCGCTGGTCAAAAAAGCCCTGACCGAGATGGGCTACACCCCGCAGGACTGCGGCAAGTGCGGCGTACTCGCGCTAGCGGGCGGCAAGCGCCCCGGCAAGACCATCCTGCTGCGCGGCGACATGGATGCTTTGCCCATTCAGGAGGAATCCGGCGAAGAATTTGCTTCCGAGGTGCCGGGCAAGATGCACGGCTGCGGCCACGATATGCACACCGCCATGATGCTGGGTGCGGCAAAGCTGCTCAAAGAACACGAGGACGAGATCGAGGGCACCATCAAGCTGGAATTCCAGCCTGCAGAGGAGATCTTTCAGGGTTCGCTGGACATGCTGAAAAACGGCCTGCTGGAAAACCCGAAGGTGGACGCCGCGGTCATGTTCCATGTTCTGGCCGGGATGCCCCTGCCCGTGGGCACCGTGCTGGTGCCGGGCGGCGGCATCACCATGGCAAGCTGTGAGCAGTACCACATCACCGTACACGGCAAGGGCGGCCATGGCTCCATGCCCAACGCCTGCATCGACCCCATCACCGCAGCGGCCCACATCCACATTGCCCTGCAGGAGATCAACAGCCGCGAGCTGGACCCCGCCGGGTTCGGCGTGTTCACCACCGGCCGGTTCGAGGCCGGCAAGGCGTCCAACGTCATCCCGGACAGTGCCGATATGTGGGGCACCATCCGCACCGTGGACCCGGAACAGAAGATCAGTGCCCAGATCCACCAGCGCATGACCGAAATTGCGCAGGGTGTGGCCACGGCCTACCGCTGCACCGCTGAGGTCACCTTCAGCGATTACTGCCCCTGCATGGTGGTGGACAAGCCCCTGGCACAGAACGCCCTGACCTATATGACCGAGCTGCTGGGCCGCGGTGCCATGGACATGACCTCCCTCACCGGCGGCAAACCCGGCGGCGGCAGCGAGGACTTCGCCTTTGTGAGCCACGAAGTGCCCACCGTGAGCATGTTCCTCTCCGCCGGCAACGCCAAGGAGGGCTATCTCTACGGCCAGCACCACCCCAAGGTGCGCTTTGACGACAGCGTCCTGTACGAGGGCTCTGCCGCCTACACCTATATGGCCCTGCGCTGGCTGGCAGACCATAAGGAATAATTTTTCTCTGCAACAACAGGACCCCGGAAGGTTTTCCTTCCGGGGTCCTGCTTGTTTCAGATCAGTTTTGCGCCGGAGTGCGGCAGACGGTCGGCGTGCAGGGTCTCCCGCAGCAGCTGCGGCAGGGCGGTCAGGTCACCGCCGGTGAACCACCAGCCCGCCGCCAGCGCGGCCAGGGCCAGCGCCACCAGCAGCAACAGCACCCGGCGCAGCCAGCGGCGCTTCTTTTTGGGCGGAGCTGGGCGGGCCTCCGCCTGCACTGCAGGCGGGGCAGACACAGCTTCCGGCACCGGGTCGCGGTAGTGCTGCCAGCTCGTGCCGGGGACCTGCGGCAGACCGCAGGCTGCCCGGCGGATCATGTCCAGCAGCCAAAGGCCCGGCCCATCCTCCCGGTACACGGTGCGCAGCCAGCAGCCCTTGCGGGTGCCCAGCAGCAGCAGAAATTTCCCGTCCCGCTCCCAGCACCCAGCGGACAGCTCTGCCCCCACAAGGTGCTGTGCCGCCTGTACCCGGGCCAATGCGGCGGCAGCGTCCTGCTTGCGGGCAGCCCGGCGGGCGATCTGTGCCCCCACCTTGGGGTCGGCATAGCTCTGGGTGCCAAAGTCGAACACCTTTTCGGCCCCGGGCACGGCTTCCAGCCGGGCTTCCATCAGGGCCCCGGCGGCAGCATCCGCGCACACCAGCAGCCGACGGCGGTGTTCCAGCGCCTGCACCACGGCGGCGGCAAGGTCCGTGTCCCCTTCCCCATACAAGTCAGCCGCAAAGCAGCCGTGCAGACTGCGGCGTGCCTTGTCCAGCCCGGCGGCATTTTCGCTCCGCAGTGCGATCAGCGTTTCCGCGCCCCGGCTGCGGCATTGGGCGGTCACACACCACTCCGGCGGGAAAGCAAACGCCGCCTGCTGTACCCCCAGCGCCGATGCCCCGAACAGCCGGAGCACACAGCGGACCGGTTCGTTTTGTTCACAGCTCAAGTTCTTCACCCCCGCGGTCCGCAGGGGACCGTATTATTCTGCGAGAAAGGCGGCGTTCAGGGCCTCCAGCGCGGCTGCATCGCGGCAGTCGGCAGCGGCCAGCGGCTTTGTGGCGGCAGGCACCTTGTCCTGCGCCAGCCGCAGGGCCAGCACCAGTGCTTCCTGCGCGGCGCGGGCACGGATGAGCGCCCGGTCCGGCCGGGAAACGAACAGCTTTTCCACATACACGGTATCACCGCGGGCAGCACCCAGATACACGGTGCCCACCGGCCGCACGGCATCGCCGCCGGTCGGCCCGGCCACGCCGGTGACACTGATGCCGATGTCGGCCCCGGCAGCCTGTGCCGCGCCCAGCGCCATCTGTGCTGCCACCGGAGCGGACACCACGTTGTACTGCTCGATCACGGCAGGGTCCACCCCCACCAGCTTTGCCTTAGCCTGCTCCCAGTAGGTCACGAAGCCGTAGCCGAACACCTCGCTTGCACCGGACACGTTGGTGATGCGCTGGGCGATCATGCCGCCCGTGCAGCTCTCTGCTGTGGCAAGGGTCAGCCCCTTGCGCTGCAGGGTGTGCACCACCGTTTCTTCCAGCCCGGCCACATCCTCATCATACACCGCATCGCCCAGCAGATCATAGAACTTTTTGGCATAGGCGCGGCACATTGTTTCGGCTTCCGTGTCGGTTTTGGCCCGGGCGGTGATGCGGATCTCGCATTCGCCGGTCTTGCAGTAGATGGCAGCGGTGGGGTTTGCATTTTCCAGCAGATCCCGCACCTGGTATTCCAGGCTGCTCTCGCCGCCCAGCACCCGCAGCGTCAGACTGTGCAGGGCGCAGTTCTGCCGCGCCAGCAGCAGCGGGCGCACTTCCTCCTGCCACATGGCCTTCATCTCGTGGGGCACACCGGGCATCAGCACGGCGCAGCGGCCGTCCTGCTCAAACCAGGCACCCGGCGCGGTGCCATGGCGGTTCACCACCTTATGGCCCTTTACCGGCACCATGGCCTGCTTGCGGTTGTTGGGGGTGACCGTGCGGCCGGTGCGGGTAAAGTAGGCCACGATCTTGTCCCACTCTTCCGCGTCAAAGGCCAGGGTGTCGCCGTAGCAGGAGGCCACGGTCTCCTTGGTCAGGTCGTCCGCCGTGGGGCCCAGCCCACCGGTGAACACCAGCAGGTCGCAGCGCTGCTTGGCCTCGTTGACAAAATCCGCCAGGCGGCTGTGGTTGTCACCGATGGTGCTCTCTCGCTGGACCGTGATGCCCAGCGCGGCCAGCTCCCGGCTGAGGTACTGGGCATTGGTGTTGAGAATGTTGCCGAGCAGCAGCTCGGTGCCGACACTGATGATCTCTGCAGTCATGGACAAATCAACCCTCGAATTCTACCTGATCGGTGATGCGGATGCGGATGCGCTCGGCGTTCTCGGCGGCCTCGGCTTCCAGTGCGGCAAGGCCCGGCATGGCGGCTTCGGCTTCCAGGATCTCTTCCAGCTCCGGGCGGATCTTCGGGTGCGGGGGCGTGAAAATGGTGCAGCAGTCCTCATAGGGCAGGATGCTGGTCTCAAAGGTATTGATGTGGCGGGCCGTCTCCACGATCTCGGTCTTGTCCATGCCGATGAGTGGGCGCAGGATGGGCAGGTCCTGTGCGGCGTCAGTGCACTGCAGGGCCTTGACGGTCTGGCTGGCCACCTGAGCCAGGCTCTCGCCGGTGACCAGTGCTTCGCAGCCCTGCCGCTTTGCGATGACGTTGGCAATGCGCATCATGCTGCGGCGCATGAGCACCGTGAACAGCACATCGGGGGCGTTATCCCGGATGTATTCCTGCGGTTTGGTGTAGGGCACCACAAACAGGTTGGAACTGCCGGTATAGATGCTGGTGAGCTGGGCCAGAGCTTTAACTTTGAGTTTTGCACGCTCCGAAGTATACGGAGGGGACGCGAAATGAATGTGGTCCAGGGCCAGACCGCGCTTTGCCATGCGGTAAGCTGCCACCGGGCTGTCGATGCCGCCGGACAGCATATTCAGGGCGCGGCCGCTGGTGCCCACGGGCAGACCACCCTCACCCGGTACTTTCGGGCCGTGAATATACGCACCGTAATCACGGATCTCCACGATGACCTTGAACTGCGGGTTGTGCACGTCCACCTTGAGGTAGTTGTGCTTGCCCAGCAGGTAGGCGCCCAGCTCCCGCATCAGCTCCGGGCTGGTCATGGGGTAGCTCTTGTCGGAACGGCGGGCCTCCACCTTGAAGGTGCGGATGCCGTGCAGGCTGGCACCGAGGTACTCCTCGGCGGTCTGGCAGATGGTGTCAAAGTCCTTGTCGCAGACCACGGCGCGGCTGAGGGACGCCAGACCGAACACCTTGCTCACCCGGTCGAAGGCCAGGTCCATGTCCACGTCCTCTTCCTCCGGCTCCATGTAGAAGGTGGACTGGGTGCAGTACACCTTGAACTTGCCCACGGTCTTGAGCCGGTAGCGCAGGATCTTCATCATGGCCGACTCGAACTGGTTGCGGTTGAGGCCTTTCAGGGACATTTCGCCCTGATAGCCCAGAATGATCTCATGCATAAATGTTGTATCTCCTGATTATTTTTTGATTCTCTGCAGGTGCTTCATGCCGTCCTCGAAGCGGTTGAGGAAGGCGTCCACATCCTCCGGGGTGTTGTCGGCGCAGAAGGACACCCGGATGGCGGTGTCGATGGCCAGCGGGTCCCGGCCCATAGCCGCCAGCGTGTGGCTGGGCTGGCCCCGGCCGCAGGCACTGGCCGAGGAAACGTAGATCTGCGCTTCGGCCAGGAATGCCAGCATCGTTTCGCTCTTGATGCAGTTTTCACTGAAGTTCAGCACCTCCGGCACGGCATCCGCCGGGCTGTTGAGCACCACTTCCGGGAAGGCCGCCAGCCCGTCCCGCAGGCGCTGGTTCAGCGCCCGCATGGCGGTGTCGCGGCTCTTCATGGTTTTGGCAAGGCGGGCGGCCGCGGCGGCAAGGCCCATGGCGTAAGGCAGGTTCTCGGTGCCGGGGCGCAGCCCGCGCTCCTGCTCGCCGCCCAGATACGGCGGCTGGAACGCCTGCACCAGCCGGTCGGACAGGTACAGCGCACCGATGCCCTTGGGCGCGTGGATCTTATGGCCGCTCACCGCCAGAGTGTCGATGTTGTCCAGCTTGATGGGCACCCGCATCCACGCCTGCACGGCGTCCACATGCACGATGGTGCGGCTGTTGCGGCGCTTGACCTCGGCCGCCAGACGCTCCACATCGTTCCGGGTACCCACCTCGTTGTTCACCATCATGCAGGCCACGAGGATGGTGTTTTTGCCCACATGCTCCAGCATCTCGTTGATGTCCAGCGTACCGTCGGCGCGGGGCTTCACCACGGTCACGTTGTAGCCGCGCTTTGCCAGATCTTTCAGCGGGCGCTGGACGCTGGGGTGCTCGAAGCCGGACACCACGATGTCCTTGCCAAAGGTACGGGTGCGGGCGGCCCCCAGCAGGGCCAGATTGTTGCTCTCGCTGCCGCAGGAGGTAAAATACAGCTCCTTTGCCTTGCAGCCCAGCGTGCGGGCCACGGCAGCGCGGGCGGCGTTCAGTGCTTCCTCGCTGCGGGCACCGGGGCCGTACAGGCTGGAGGGGTTGGCCCAGTGCTCCCGCATGGCCTTGTCGATGACGTCTGCCACCTCCGGTGCCACGATGGTGGTGGCGGCATTGTCCAGATAATGCAATTCAGGATTTTGCAGCATAAAGGGATTCCTGCTTTCTGTTTTCATAATAATCCAGAATAAGTATACCACAATCATCTGTGCAACGCAAAACTTTCTGTTCTATTTTTCCTTGACAAACACCCTGCCGGTGTGCTATCTTTACAGCATAGAGACCGCATCCCTGCTGACGGAACGTTGTGGAGCACCACAGTGCAGGGCTGCAGGGATGTCAATGCCGACCGTCTGGGCAGCCTTGCGCAATTGCTGCGCAAAGCTGTCCTTTTTTGCTATCAAGGAGGATGTCTGATGAAAACCGATATCGAGATTGCACAGGAAGCCACCATGAAGCCCATCACCCAGATCGCCGCCCAGCTGGGTCTGGCCGACGAGGACGTGATCCCCTACGGCCGCTACAAGGCCAAGATCAACCACCGGTTGATCCACAACGCGAAAAAGCAGGGCAAGCTGATCCTTGTCACCGCCATCAGCCCCACCCCGGCCGGTGAGGGCAAGACCACCACCAGCGTGGGCCTGGCCGACGCCATGAACGCCCTGGGCAAAAAGACCATGCTCTGCCTGCGCGAGCCCAGCCTGGGCCCCGTGTTCGGCATCAAGGGCGGCGCAGCCGGCGGCGGCTACGCACAGGTGGTGCCCATGGAGGACATCAACCTGCACTTCACCGGGGACCTGCACGCCATCGGCACCGCCAACAACCTGCTGGCCGCCATGATCGACAACAGTATCCAGCAGGGCAACCCGCTGAACATCGACCCCCGCCGCATCACCTGGAAGCGCTGCATGGATATGAACGACCGCCAGCTGCGCTTCATCGTGGACGGCCTGGGCGGCAAGGTGAACGGCACCCCCCGCGAGGACGGTTTTGATATCACCGTGGCCAGCGAAGTGATGGCCATCTTCTGCCTGGCCACCAGCATCTCCGACCTGAAGGAGCGGCTGTCTCGCATCGTCTGCGCCTACACCTACGACGGCAAGCCGGTGACCGCCGGTCAGATCGGTGCCGCCGGTGCCATGACCGCCCTGCTGAAGGATGCCCTGGACCCGAACCTCGTCCAGACACTGGAGAACAACCCCGCCATCATCCACGGCGGCCCCTTCGCCAACATTGCCCACGGCTGCAACAGCGTGCTGGCCACCAAGCTGAGCCTGTCGCTGGCCGACTACACCATCACCGAGGCCGGTTTCGGTGCCGACCTGGGCGCGGAGAAGTTCCTGGACATCAAGTGCCGCTACGCCGGCATTGCCCCCTCCGCCTGCGTGCTGGTGGCCACCGTCCGTGCCCTCAAGAGCCACGGCGGCGTGGCCAAGGCAGATCTGAGCCAGCCCAACCTGGAAGCCGTCAAGGCCGGTGCTGCCAACCTGATCCGCCACATCGACAACCTGAAGAATGGCTTTGGTCTGCCGGTGGTGGTGGCCATCAACGCCTTCCCCACCGATACTCCGGAAGAGCAGGCCTATGTGGAGCAGGTGTGCGCCGAGCAGGGCGTGCCCTGCGTGCTGAGCGAGGTGTTCGCCAAGGGCGGCGAGGGCGGCAAGGCTCTGGCCGAGAAGGTGCTGGAGGTCATGGAGGACCGTCCCATCCAGTATGTCTACCCGCTGGAGATGCCCCTGAAGCAGAAAGTGGAAGCCATCGCCAAAAAGATCTACCGTGCCGATGGTGTGAATTTCAGCGCCGCCGCTTCCAAGACGCTGGCCGAACTGACCGAACTGGGCTACGGCGACCTGCCGGTCTGTATCGCCAAGACCCAGTACAGCTTCAGCGATAACGCCAAGCTGACCGGTGCGCCCACCGGCTTTACCATGGAGGTGCGGGAAGTCCGCCTTGCCGCCGGTGCCGGTTTCGTGGTGGTCATCTGCGGCAACATTATGACCATGCCCGGCCTGCCCAAGAAGCCCGCCGCCGTCAATATCGACGTGGATGCCGAAGGCAAGATCACGGGGCTGTTCTGATGCCGCATTCCCCGTTCCTGTTTGTATGACAAAACCGCCCTTCCGGTTTGATGCCGGAAGGGCGGTTTTTCTATGTGAGTATTCAGCTTAAGCCGTCTGTTGGCCCACGGTGTGGGTGGCGAGATATTCCACCCAGGCGGGGTAGCCTTCCGGCTTGATGTGGATGCCGTCGGGTTGGGCGTACTCGGCTTTCAGGTCGCCATTGTCATCGGCAAGGGCTTCCCACAGGTTGAGGAAAGCGCAGTTCTTTTCCAGCGCAATGGCAGCCAGCTCGTTGTTGATCTCGCACAGCCGCTCTTTGTACAGGCCGGGATGGCTGCTGCGCACCTCGGGCCGGACAGGCGTAATGGACTGCACGTAGATCTGCGTGTTGGGCAGGGCCTGGGAGATCATATCCAGCATGAGCCGGTAGTAGGTGAGAAAGCTGGAATAATCCCCGTCCCGGTTGAGCACGTTGGTGCCCAGCAGGATATACAGCACCGGGGGCTGCCGGGCTGTCAGCACCTCCATGGGGACTTCGGTGCCGCCATCGGAGCGCTTGCAGGTGGTGCCGTTGACCACGACGCTGGGGCCTGCGCCCCGGTAGGCGCAGAAAGAGGCCTCCGGCAGGCCGCTGGAATAGATCTGCATCCCCTGCGTCAGGCTGTCGCCCAGAAAACAGACGTTGGCAAAATAACTGCGGTCCACGGCGGTGGTGCGGTCCAGCGCGGCCAGCCGGAAATCCATGGCGGTGGACCCGGCAGAGGTGGTCTGCACGGTCAGCCGCCGCGCGGGCGTGTAGCTGATGGTGTTCCACTCGCTGCTCTGCAGCTCCTGCTGGAAGATGGTCGGGCCCTGTACGGCGGCAGGGCTCTGCTCCCGGTGGAGGTGCTTCCACAGCAGGCCTACGGCGCTGAGCAGGATGAGCAGCACCAGCAGCCCGGCAACGGCAAAAGTCCTGCGCCAGCGCTTGCGCAGGATGCGGCGGCGGTATTCCTGATAATCGGCCATAAAAACACCCGGCTTTCTTTGTGTTCGTTACCCTCATTATACAGCACCCGGCGGGGCCGTGCAAGTGGGCCGTGCTACTTTACGGCGGCAGATGCTTTGTGGTATAATCATCATGGTTTAGTATGAAATAAAGCCCTCTCAGTCTCGCTTACGCTCGCCAGCTCCCCCAAAGGGGGAGCCAATGCATCTGACAGATATAGAATGCAGCTTTGCTGTATTTCAGATTGAGGCAGGATTGCCTCTCCCTTCGGGAGAGGTGGCATTGCAAAGCAATGACGGAGAGGGTTGATGAAAGCAGGAATCAAAATTTATGCTGCAAAACCCTGAATTGCATTATCTGGACAACGCCGCCACCACCATCGTGGCCCCGGAAGTGGCGGATGTCATCAACAAGGCCATGCGGGAACACTGGGCCAACCCGTCCAGTCTGTATGCCCCCGGTGCCCGGAGCGAGGAAGCACTGAACGCCGCCCGCGCCGCCGTGGCCCGCACCCTGGGCTGCAAGAGCCGGGAGCTCTATTTTACCTCCTGCGGCAGCGAGAGCAACAACATGGCCCTGCTGGGCGCGGCCCTGACCCGCAGGTTCGGCAAGGGCATCGTGGTGTCCGGCTTTGAGCACCCCAGCGTGCAGAAGCCGCTGGAGCGTCTGGCCGCCATGGGCTATGATGTGACCGTGGTGGACCCCGGCCCGGACGGCACGCTGGACATCGACCGGATGCTGGACCATGTGGACAAAAACACCATCCTTGTGGCCTGCATGATGGTCAACAATGAGGTCGGCACCCGGAACGATGTGGAGCGTCTGGCCGCCGAAGTCAAGCGCCGCAACAGCCGCACCATCGTCCATGTGGATGCCGTGCAGGCCTGGATGCGGGTGCCCATCAAGTTGGCGAACATCGACACGCTGGCTGTCAGCGGCCACAAGATCCACGCACCCAAGGGCATTGGTGCGCTCTACCTGAGCGACAGCCTGTATCAGGCGTTCCAGGCTCCTTATCTGGGCGGCGAGCAGGAACGGGAGAAGCGCCCCGGCACCGAGAACCTGCCCTATGCGCTGGGCCTTGCTGCCGCGGCCACCCGCCTGAACAAGACCATGAAGAGCCGGGATGCTGCTGTGCGCGCCCTGAACCTGCGCCTCCGGGAAGGGCTGAAAGCCTTCCCGGAGGTGGTCATCAACAGCCCGGACAATGCGGTGCCCGAGGTGCTGAACTTCAGCGAGAACTGCATCAAGAGCGAGACCATGCTGGCCCATCTGGCGCAGCAGCAGGTCTATGTCTCCTCGGCCAGTGCCTGTGGCCGGGGCCAGCCCAGCCACACCCTTGCCGCTATGGGCAGGGACCCGCTGGCCATTGATACGGCCATCCGCGTGTCCTTCTGCGCGGACAACACCCCCGAGGATGTGGACGCGTTCCTCAACGCCTTCGAGGACGGAATGAAGCACTTACAGAGAATCAAAAAGTAAAAAAGGAAAGCATCCTCACCCTCTCAGGCCGCTCCGCGTCCAGCTCCCCCAAAGGGGGAGCTCTTGACAAAATCGGAAACTTTGCGTGGAATGCCAAGGCCTCCCACTTTGGGGGAGGTGGCAGCGCGTCAGCGCTGACGGAGAGGGTGAGCCAGCTATAATTAAGGAGAACTCTATGCGTGAAATTATTATGGGCTATCAGGGCGAGATGTCCCTGAAGGGCCTGAACCGCAACCAGTTTGAGTCGGCCATGATGAAGATCCTGCGCTACCGGCTCAAGACCGTGGGCAAGTTCAAGGTGTACTGCACCCAGTCTACTTTTTATATGGAACCCGAGGAAGAGGACGTGGACATGGATCTGGCCTTTGACCGGGTGCGCACCGTGTTCGGTCTGGCGGCACTGAGCCGTGCCGTGGTCTGCGAAAAGGACTTTGATACCATCTGCCGGACTGCGGAGGAGTATCTGGGCGACAGCCTGCACGGCATCAAGACCTTCAAGGTGGAGGCCCGCCGTTCGGATAAGACCTACCCCATGACCAGCCCTGAGTTGATGCGGGAGCTGGGCGCTTACCTGCTGGGGCTGCACAACTACCTGCGGGTGGATGTGAAGAACCCCCAGTTCAAGGTCATTGTGGAGATCCGCGATTACGGTGCGTATATTCACGGCCCGAAAATACCCGGAGAGGGCGGTCTGCCCGTGGGTACCTCCGGCCGTGCCCTGAATATGCTCTCCGGCGGCATCGACAGCCCGGTGGCTGCTTACCGGATGGCAAAGCGTGGTCTGGCCCTGGATCACATCCATTTTGCGTCCCCTCCGTATACTTCTGAGCGCGCAAAACTGAAAGTTAAGGCTCTGGCCCAGAAGATCACCCCTTATACCGGCAGCTCCAACCTGTTTGTGGTGCCCTACACCAAGCCGCAGGAGTATATCCGGGACAATGCCCCCGATGTGCTGTTCACGGTGCTGATGCGCCGCAGCATGATGCGCATTGCCAATCGTATTGCCACCAGACAGGGCTGCGAGGCCCTCATCACCGGCGAGAGTCTGGCTCAGGTGGCAAGCCAGACCGTCAAGGCCCTGCAGTGCACCGATGCCGCCCAGGATCTGCCCATCCTGCGCCCGCTGATCGGCATGGACAAGACCGAGATCATCGAGACCTCCCGCCACATTGGCACCTACGAGACCAGCATCCTGCCCTATGAGGACTGCTGCACCATCTTCACCCCGCCGCACCCGAAGA
>ERZ773190.2884-NODE-2884-length-12417-cov-5.630966_pt1 | contig 12417 bp, 10 predicted proteins | sample MGYA00511111_ERZ773190 | MGnify/ENA primary metagenome ERZ773190 (study PRJEB29015, sample SAMEA2737777) | human gut metagenome | biome: human gut; feature: human-associated habitat; material: faeces | place: China | collected 2012 ... | reverse complement strand
TGCGCAGGTTGTGCAGCCGGTTTTCGTGGTCGAAATCCTCCCATGTCAGCAGCATCTGGGCCACAGTGTGGTTGTACTGGCCAAACAGCCGGTCGTAGATGTACATCAGCTCGCACTGGCCCACGGCAGCGGCTGCCTGCTTGGTGGTGATGTCCCGGGGCTTTTGAATTTGCAGCTTGCCCACGCCCAGACCGGTAGCAGCCGAGGAGACCACGATCAGCTCATGTCCGGCGTTTTTGATGTCGCTCCATACCTTGACAAGGTCCTCGGTATGGCGGATGTTCAGCCGCCCACCCGGGTGGGCCAGGGTGCTTGTGCCGACCTTAACAACAATTCGCATCTTACTTTCCCAACTCTTTCGTTTTCTCGTAGGCGGCCAGCACGGCGTCGGTCACAGCACCGCGGAAGGCCCGTTCTTCCAACAGGCGCACACCCTGGATGGTGGACCCGCCGGGACTGCACACAGCGTCTTTCAAGGCACCGGGGTGGCTACCGCTTTCCAGCACCATGCGGGCGCTGCCCAGCACCATCTGGGCGGCATATTCCTGGGCCTTGGCGCGGGGCAGGCCGGCGGCTACGCCGCCATCGGCCAGTGCCTCGATAAACTGGTACACCCAGGCCGGGCCGCAGCCGGAAACTGCGCTGGCGGCATCGATCAGCGTCTCAGGCACTTCGTCCAGCCGCCCGGCGGGCTGCATGGCGGCCAGCCATTCCTGCAATTGGGCAGGCTCCACGTCGTCACAGCAGTACTGGATCATACCGGCGCCCAGCGCCACGGGGGTGTTGGGCATCATGCGGATGATGGGGTAGCCGCTGCCCGCCATCTGGCGGATCTGCTGCATCGAAAGCCCCGCCGCCATGCTGACCAGCACAAAGGGGCGGCTTTCGGCCCGGGCCTCCAGCGTGGGGGCCAGCTCGTCCAGCATGTCAGCCATCATTTGGGGTTTGACCCCCAGAAAAATAAAATCGCAGATACTGGCGACCTGCTCGTTGGTGCCACAGGCACAGCCCAGCTCGCCGGCCAGGGCCTGCGCTTTGGCTGGTGTGCGGTTGGCCAGCAGCACATCCCCGGCGCCTGCACCCTTGCAGACCGCACGGGCCACTGCGCCGCCCATATTGCCGCAGCCGATAAAACCGTATTTCATCGTGAACCCCCTATACCTTATTCTTATACAGTATAATGGTAGTACAGCGGGGCCGTTTTGTCAACGGAAAAAAGGCTTCTCCCTTGGGGGGGAGAAGCTGGCCGCGAAGCGGTCTGATGAAGGCAGAGCCTGCCGCAGCGACCCTTTGACCGGGCAATAGTGGCCAAACGCGCCCCTCATCCGGCCCTGCGGGGCCACCTTCCCCCCTCCGGGGAAGGCTTTGGGTCTGGATTTTTGCGGTGGATTTGCTATAATGTGGGTAACGGACAATTTGTAGGGGCGGCGTCCTCGACGCCCCGCAGCAGAGCAAAAGGAGCACACTATGCAATATGTCAACTTTGGTCAGACCGGCCTGAAAATTTCCCGTCTGGGGTTCGGCGGCATCCCGATCCAGCGCATCGACCAGCCCGGCACGCGGGAGCTGCTGATCGCCGCCCACAAGGCCGGCGTCAACTACATCGACACCGCGCGCGCCTACACAGTCAGCGAGGCGTGGATCGGCCAGTCCCTCGAGGAGGCCGGCCTGCGGGATGACTTTATCCTTGCTACAAAATGCCGCGCCCTGACAAAGGCCGACATGGAGGCCGAGCTTGCCACCAGCCTGAAGAACCTGCGCACCGACCACATCGAGGTGTTCCAGTTCCACAACCCCAGCATGGAGGGGCTCAAGACCATCCTTGCGCCCGGCGGTGCGATGGAGGCCCTGCTGGAGGCAAAGGCGCGCGGCGTTGTCGGGCACATCGGCATCACGGCGCATCTGGCCGCTGTGTTTGAGGCCGCGCTCGACATTCCCGAGATCGAAACGATCATGTTCCCCTACAACATCGTGGAGCAGCAGGGCAAGGCGCTCATCGACCGCTGCGCCGCAGCAGGCAAGGCGTTCATCGACATGAAGCCGCTGGCCGGCGGTGCGATCGAGGACGGCCGTCTGGCGCTGCGGTATGTGCTGTCCAACCCGGCGGTGACGGTTGCCATCCCGGGCATGGCAACGGTGGAGGAGCTGGAAAACAACGCAGCGGGCGCGGCCAACATTGCCCCGCTTACCGCCGCGGAGGAGGCGGCCTGCCAGACCGTCCGCGATGCGCTGGGCACCCAGTTCTGCCGCCGCTGCAACTACTGTGCCCCCTGCACGGTGGGTATCTCGATCCCCAGCGTCTTTCTGTTTCAGGGGTACTTAAACCGGTACGGCCTGCAGCAGTGGGGCCGCGAGCGGTACGCCACCCTGCAGACCAAGGCCGGGGCCTGCATCCAGTGCGGCGCCTGTGAGCCGCGCTGCCCGTACAACCTGCCGATCCGCAAAATGATGAAAAAAGCCGCCGAGGATTTTGGGGAATAAGCAGCCAAACTGCATATACGCAAAAGAGCATGCCGCAGCGGCATGCTCTTTTTTACCACAAATTATAGGTCAGGATCGGCACATTGTAGGACACGCCGCACAGCAGCATGACAAGGAAGCAGACGCCGCTTGCCAGATGCCAGACCAGCGCCAGCCCGCAGAGGACCAGCCGCCACCGCGGTGCTTTGGCACGGCACTGCGCAAGGAAAACGCTGACCGATTCCAGCCAGAATGCCCAGAAGCAGATGAACGGCCCCCACCAGAGATTGGCGTGGTAGAGCCGCTCGCCGCTCTCGACCAGCAGCAGGGCCTCGGCCATCGAGACCGCAAAGGTGAACAGGCTGAACCGGTAGCGAAAGCTTTTCCACGCCGCACGGCCCAGCAGCAGCCCCACAGCCGCCGCAAAGACGAAGGAGCGGGCCAGCCCCAGCACACCGGCCTCGTTGAAGGGGCCCCACAGCATACGGTGATGGTCAAACGGCACCGTGAAGATAAGCCGGATGCCGGAATCCTCCGCCGCAAACAGCACCCTTGCCTGCACAAAGCAGAGCGCCACACCGGGGAAAACGCTGCAGCCCATAAGGATCTCGTTTTTCAGGTTTTTAGCGCGGCTGCGCACAAAATCCACAATCAGAAGCACAAGCAGTGCCGGGGCAAACGCAAAGATCAGGTTAGCCTTAAAGCTGGTGGCCACCGTCAGCAGCACGGTGTACACCGCGTAGCTGCGCAGATCCAGCCGACCGCGCACCGTGGGCCAGACGCGGTAAAATGCCAGCATCGTCAGCAGCGCAAAGGGCGCCAGCATGATGTAGGTCGTGTTATGGTAGATCGTGCCGCCCACCGTGCCCTGATACCAGTAGCCGCCCCGGGGCATCCAAACCGCCGTGGCCAGATTGACCGCAAGGCTGACAAGCAGCCGCACCGGGCGGGGGCTTTCCGGCAGGGCCGCCCGCAGCCCCCACGCAAACACCGCGACCGCCGCCAGATGGAACACCGCCAGCAGCGCGGCAATGCCGATGTGCCCGGCGACATTGTAGGCCGGACCGATGAGCAGCGACACGGTGGAGTAGATCATACCCTGCTGCGCAAAGTACAGATGCTGCCCCAGATCGGAGGTGTACGGGTCATCGCCGCCGCCGGGGCTGCACAGCTGTTGGTAATGCAGCCAGACCATCGCCGCGCCGAACACCGCCAGCGCCAGCAAACAGACAATAGTCAGTATAGCATTCTTTTGTTGCTTGCTTTTCGTCACAGTACTATGCCCCACATTTCTTGCAGCAGGTAGCTTTCGGTGCCGATCATGACCGCATAGGATACCCCAGCCAACATCAGCCCTAAGAACACGATGCCGCTGATGACATGCCAAACGAACGTCCCGCAGCACAAAACCGATGTAGCAGCCTCTACCGGCGTGCGTATTTTTTTGTGCAGAGAGCACAGCAATTGAATCAATGATTCCAGCAGCAGGATATCATAGCAGATGAATGCGCCCCACCACAAGTTACCGTCATACATACGGCTGCCAGTCTCAGTCAGGCAGATGCCCTCGGCCAGCGAAACGGCGAACAACAGCAGACTGAACTTGTAGGCACAGGCACTGCGCCACTGCCGGAACAGCAACAAAAACACTGCCCCCACAAACACCAGTGAGCGCGCAAGACCATGCTTGGCATTGTAATTAAAAACGCCCCACAACACTTTTTCTGGATCAAAATTAGTGGTAAAGATCAGTGCAATGCCGGAATTATCACCACCAGCAAACAGCACCTTTGCCTGAACGATGCAGAGTAGAATTCCCGGCAACACTGCGCAGCCAAGCCAGATTTCCCACTTGAGAGCCTTGCCGCGGGTGCAGATAAGATCACCTATCAGCATCGCCAATAGAGCCGGAGCAAAGGCAAAAAGGTAGCTAGGCTTAATGGCTGTTGCCACAGTAAGTAATACCGTCAGCGTCATCCATCTGCGCCATTGCAGCTGACCGTGATGCTCTGCCAATGATAGAAAAACCAAAAATGCTATGAGCGCCAGCGGCTGTAACATAATGTAGGTAGTATTGTGATAGATTGTACCAGTGATAGCGCCGAAATACCAGTAACCGCCGTTAGGCATCCAAACCGCTTGGCATAGGTTTGCAGCCAGCGACCAAAGCAACGCTCCACCGGGGCATACCTGCGGCACAGCCTTACGAATAGCCCAAGCAATAGTCAGCAGTGTCAGCAGGTTGACAGCGCCCAGAAACACCGCTGTACCCAGATTACCTCCGATACCAAATACAAACCGCAGCAAAATTGTGACCAGCGAAAAGCCTGTGTTGCCCATGGCACGCCCCGCCATGTGGGCCGGAATATCCGAGTAATAGTATCCGGTGGAAATCAGCTGTTGGTAGTGCAACCAAACCATCAGCAAGGCAAATATCGCTGTACCCAGCAGCCCCAGCCCCCACAACAGCCGTTCTTTTTTGTTCTGTGCCAAAGGTAGAACCTCCTTGCGTTTTAGGATTCAGCATGTCCAGAAGCTGCACTTTATTCCAGCCGGATGCTGTCGGCAAGGATCGTCTCGCCGGTAAGCGTAAGCAGCGTGGCTTCCTTGGCGGGGTAGACCTCGGTGCGCTTCTGCTCGCCGTCCGCTGTTGTGTAGTACAGCACGGCATACTGCGCTGTACCGGCGGGCAGGCAGACCGTCACATCGGTCAGTGCATCGGGGTTTGCGCCATAGCCCAGACCGCACCACGCAATGTCGTAGTGCTTGTCCTGCCCCAGCGTAAAGCCCAGCCGGTAGACCGCCTCGTCATCGGCGTGATCCTCGGTACGCCAGACCTGCAGCGCATGGGCATTGGCGTCCTGATCGTGATACCGCAGGAAGAAAGCGTTTTCCGCCACGGGATGGCCGCCCCAGATCATGAAATCGGTCACGACCGGCGTGTCGGTGCCGGCGGCATCGGCCAGACCGGCGGCGGCACCCTCGCCAAACACTGTGTAGGCACGGCCCCCCGCCTCATAGGCCGAGCGGGTCGCGGCGCGCTGCCAGACGACCGAGCCCGCCATGCAGACAGCCAGCAAAGCATACAGCACGGCGCGGCGCTTCGGCCACCAGGCCTTGCCGCGCGCCCAGCGCAGCAGCGCGGCCAGCACAGCCAGCGCCATCAGGCCAACGCCGTAGCTTTCGACCGTCTGGGGGATGTAGCCGTGCCGCCAGTCCACCTGACCGGGCTGCTGGTATTTGGGCGAAAGCCCGATCAGCAGCGCCGGGGCGGAGAGCATGGCAAGGCCGGTAAGGAACAGCAAAAGGTTCTGCTTTTTGTTCGGCAGCGTATCCAGTGCGGCCAGCGCGGCCACGGCGGCTCCTGCGACCATAACGCCGCAGAGGACATCCGCCGGATGGATGCTGCCCGGGCGGACGCGCCCCGCCAGCATTGCGTTGAGCGGGAAGCCCGCCGACATCTGCATCAGCCAGGTGCGCAGCAGCGCGGGAATGTCAAAGTTCGGCGATATGCCGTCAATGCCTTGCACATCACCCGCAAGGATGCCTGCGGCCCGCAGTGTGTTGGCAAGCCGCGCCCCCATGTTGAAGGCCAGCGTCACGCACTCGCCCAGGAACACCGGCACCGTCAGTCGCAGCGCATCGCGCGCCTTATCGGTGTACAGCCACGCAAGGCCGAAGATCGGCACGATATAGGTAAAGCCGATCTCAAAGGTGGCACAGCACTGGAAGGCGCAGTACCCTGCCAGCACGGCCCAACGCTTGTGCCCGGTGTCCTGCCAGCGCAGCACGGCCAGCCCTGCCACAAGGGCGGGCAGCAGCGTACTTTGCACCAGCGCACCGTAAGAATACAGACTGTTGCCCGTAGAGTCCTGCCAGACGCTGAACATCATCGGCAGCAGGCAAAGGCAGGCGATGCCCAGCTTTTTGCTGCGGGACGCCTTGCCGACCAGCCATGCGGTCAGCACAATGTCCGCGTAGGTCCACGCCAGAATGTACAGGCGGTAGCCGACCAGATCCCCCAGAAACCAGCTTGTCAGCCCGCGCACCGGCGGCGAGGAGAACGGCCGGAACCGCCCGTTCTGCAGCGTGAACTGCACCCACAGATCGCCGAGGTAATCCAGCACACTCTGCCCAAAGGAGGTATGGGTAATATAGTAGTAGTTCTGCAGGTTGATCAGCTCATCATCGCCGCCGAGCGGGGCGCAGGTCGTGATGCTGAGATACCACCAGCCGAACACGACCGACACCGCGCAGAGGGCAGGCCAGAACCATCGCTTTTCCGTCAGTTTTTGCAGTTTCATCCGTCACTCCTGCCCGAGCGGGATATAACAGAGCATCCCGCTCTCACTTGTGATGACATCGCCCGGCGCACAGCCTGCGGCGGCGGTCAGCCCCGCCAGCGTGGCCTGCTGGTCCTCCACGGCATAGCCGTCCAGATCCAGATAGATGCCGGTCATGCCCTGTGCGCGCAGTTCGGCAACCATTGCCTCAGGCTCGAGCGCGCTGGTCTCCTTGTACCAGAGATCATTTTGGGTGCCGTAGCCCGCACCGTAGGTAAATTTGAGGGTCCTGCTGTGCAGCGGGCCGCGCAGCAGCGTGTAGTCCCACATATTGTTGAGCGAGCCGTTCTCAAAATTTTTCATATACGGCAGGGTAAAGAGCATCGCGCCCTCCCCCGCTGCGTCCTCGACCTCCGCCATAAAGGCAGCGTCCTGATACCAGATCTGCTGGACCTTTTCGTAATCCGGGGTGAAAAGCCCCTGCTGCTCCCAATAGCCGTAGCCCAGCAGCAGCACCGCTGCCGCCAGCAGCGCCCCGCGGCGGCGGCCGGTAAACTGCGTCAGCAGCTTTTCCGCCGTCAGGCCCACGGCCAGCAGCGCAAAAAACGCAATATAGGGGCTGATGCGGTTATAGCCGCGGATGAACCGCACAAGGATGCCGATGATGCCGCCGAAGCCCGCAATGGTCGCCAGCAGCAGCGCCATGACATTCAGGCGGCTCAGCAGCCAAAGACGGTCGCCAAGGCGCGGCGTCCCGGTTTTGCCGGCCCGCCAGTCCCAGTTGCGCAGCAGCAGAACGAGCAGCGCCAGAAAGCCCAGCACACCCACAATGCCGAGGTAGCCGTAGGCATTCTCGTTGTACATGGGGCCTTCATCAGTAGTCAGGATACGGAAGTAACGCCCCAGCCAGTTTGCAAGCTTCTGCACGCCGTACCCGTTGGGGGAGAGCAGCAGCGAGCTGATGCGCAGGCTGTAGATGTCCGCGCCGACCGGGCTGCGGTAGACGCCGTTGGTGAGCGTGCTGCCCTGCCCGTTGAGGATGCCCAGCACCATCGGGAAGAAGTCGGGGATCATCCAGCCAACGATCTCGGCGATCGTCACAAGGCAGGGCAGGCCCACGCGCCAGCTGCGTTCCCGCAGCATCAGGCAGAGCGCCGTGACGCAGAGGAAAAAGCAGGTGAAATACGGGTAGTAGGCCGCGCCGTTGTTGGCAATGCCCCACGCCATGGCCAGCGCCAGCCAGTTGCGCTTGTTCCTGAAAAAGCCCTTGCCCGGGCGGTTGAAGGCGGGGTCCTCGGCACACCAGAGGCAGAGCAGCACCGAGAACGGCACGAACTCGCAGGCGGCCAGCATCATATGGCCCGCCATCCGCTGCTGCACATAGGGCGTCATGCCGAAGGTTAGGCCGAACGCGAAGCTGAGCCACCGCCGCAGCCCCACCATCCGGAACACCGCATAGGCCGCCAGCGCGTTGGCAAAGGGGATGACCAGCACATAGAGGTTGAACACCGTGCCGGTGTCCTTTGTGAACAGGCCGACAAACCATACAAAGATGTCGTAGATCAGGTCGTAGTTCGGGTTATACTTGCCCGCGACCTCATAGAATGGCCAGCCGAGCGAGCCGGTCAGCTCGCCATAGCTGCGCTGCACCTGCCCGACCCAGTAGATGCCGTCACCGCCGTAAAGCATCGGTGCGTGCCAGTCCAGACGCCACAGCTGGAAGAACCAGTATTCACTCAGGGCCACCGCCGCCAGCAGCAGCGCGACGGTCAGAATTTCCCGCAGAACGTTTTGTTTTTTTGTCAGCATGGGGTCTCCTTTAAAAGTTCTGCCTTCCCCCTTGGGGGAAGGTGGCCCGCAGGGCCGGATGAGGGGCGGGTGTATCGTTATTGCCCTGTAATGGGTGCCGCGGAAAGCTTGCCCCTCATCAGTCCGCTTCGCGGACAGCTTCCCCCTCGGGGGAAGCCTTTACTCGCCCCGCTGCATGGCCTCCACATAGGCGTCGCAGACCTCCGCCGCCGGGCCATCGCCGCGGATGCGGCCGTGGTCGATCCAGATGGCGCGCTTGCAGAGCTGCTTGACCTGCTCGATGCTGTGGCTCACAAAAAGCAGCGTTGTACCGCCGGAGAGCATCTGCTCCATCCGCTCATGGCATTTGTGCTGGAACATAAAGTCGCCGACCGACAAAATCTCATCACAGACAAGAATGTCGGCCTTAACCTCGGTCGCAATGGCAAAGCCAAGGCGCGCGATCATGCCGCTGGAATAGTTTTTGACCGGCACATCGACAAAATCCCACAGCTCGGCAAAGTCTATGATGCTGTTGAAATGCTCCTGCATATAGGCGCGGTCATGGCCCAGCACCGCGCCGTTCAAAAAGACATTTTCCCGCGCGGTCAGGTCCAGATCAAAGCCTGCGCCCAGCTCGATAAGCGGCGCGATCTCACCGTTGACGGTGACTGAGCCGGTCGTGGGGTACATAACGCCCGCAATCAGCTTGAGCATCGTGCTTTTGCCGCTGCCATTGCGGCCGATAAGCGCCACCGACTCGCCCGGCTCCACGCGGAACGAGACATTCTGCAGCGCATAAAACTCATTGAAAAAGAGCTGATGCTTCATCAGCTTGACGGCATATTCCTTGAGGGTCTCGGTTTTCTCCTGCGCAAGGTTAAAGCGCATCGAGACATCCTCCACCTGAATGATGGACATGGGGGAAACTCCTTACAGATACAGAATAAAATTGCGCTGCAGCTTGCGGAAGGCCGCAAGCCCCACGCCCATCATGACGAGCGCACTGCCGATGCAGGCAAACCATGTGTTGGGGCCGGGCACCGTGCCGTACATGACGAGGCACCGCATACAGTTGATATAATGGTACAGCGGGTTGAGCTTGATGACCGGCACCATGAACGGCGGCAGCGCCGAGATGGGATAAAACAGCGGCGTGGCGTACATCCATGCCATTGTCAGGATGCCGTACAGGTATTGCAGATCCCGGAAGTAGACCGCCAGCGCACTGAGCAGCACCGCCATGCCGGCGCAGAACACCAGCAGCAGCAAAAGCGGCGCCCAGACAAGCAGGATCGTCCAGTAAAACGGCGAGCGGGTGATCACCATGACCAGCACGATCGCCGCAAGGCTGAACAGCAGGTTGACAAAGCTGGACATGACGCGGCTGATGGGGAAGATGAATTTGGGAATGTACACCTTTTTGATCAGGGACGCATTGCCCAGCACGCTGCCCATGCCCATGTTGGTGCTTTCGTTAAAAAAGTTGAACAGGGTATTGCCGCAGATCAGGTACAGCGGGAAGTTCGGGATGTCGAACCGGAACATATAGGAGAACACAAGCGTCTGCAGCAGCATCATAAGCAGCGGGTTTAAGATGCTCCACACATAGCCCAGCACGCTGCGGCGGTATTTGACCTTGAGGTCACGGGTCACCAGCTCACGGATCAGCGGCCGGTATTTCGAGAAATTGTGCCAGCTGTTATGCAGCTGACCCTGGGTGGATTTCGACATGGGGTAATTGGCTCCTTAACATTACAACTTAAACGGGGTATCGTCCGTCAGGCCGTCGGCGCGCAGCATGTTCTGCATGACATCAATGTCGGTGCTGACATCCAGCGCATCGCTGGCAAACAGGCGGTCAAGCTGGTTTTCAAACGCCTTGACCAGCGTGTCCATCGTCTGCTCAATGCGGCGCTTTGACTCCGAAATGTTCTCACCTTCCACGCCCTGATTATCCAGCTCGGCGTAGGTGTTCAGCAGCTTGAGCGAGGTGGGCAGGTAGTAATCCATGAACTTGCGCATCTGGGGCAGCTTGTCGGGGTCGGACTTGGCCTGCTCAAAAATTTTGGCCGAGACCGCTTCCAGCCGGCTGATCTTGTCGCTCATCTCCTCATCGGGGATGGCATCGTTGACCCGGCGCAGCTCGTCCAATATCTTCTTGTACTGGTCCCGCTCGGGCATATCGGTCTGCTTTTCAGGCTGCTTTTCGGGCTTCGGGGCGGGGGCAGGCGTTGGCTCGGGCGGGCGCTGGCTGACCACCAGACATTTGCAGCGCATGTCCAGATAGGCATCGGGGCCGAACAGCCCCTCGTCAATGCAGTTTTCCAGATGCTTGCAGCACTTGTCATAGCTGCAGGGCAGCGCATCGGCAATGTCCTGAATGTACATATATTTTGCATCGCCGACGATCTTGTCGATCTTGCGGCGCATCCGGCGGGAGGTGCGGATGTGCCAGCCGCCGAACAGGCAGCCGATGCCGCCGGTCAGTGACATCAGCATCGGCATCGAATCCTCGACCAGCCAGGTCCAATAGCTGCCGCCCTCCGTCAGGGCCTCGGGCAGCCAGTAGATGGCGCTGGGCAGCGCCGCCAGCGCGCAGATAAGCAGCAGCACGCCCGCCACCGTCAGGCCGGTGGCCAGCGCCGCGCCCTTCAGCCTTTTGGCGGCCGGCTGCGCGCCGGGGTCGGCGCTGCGGCGCAGCGCGCTGCCGTTGAGGGGGCGCACCTCGGCATCATAGACCGGCGTTGTGTTGACATGGCCAAAGCTCTGTGTGCGCACCCGGGCCTTTTCCTCAAAGCCGCCGAGCTTGCCGTTCTTCATGGCGGTATTCAGTCCGATGAAGATGAACCCCAGCGGCCACCATACCACAAAGCCGATGACAATGGCCCACCACGGGAACTGGAACGGGCCGTCCCCGGCGTGGTATTCATTGCGGTTGTAGTTGTTCTGGTAGCGCGGGCCGCTGCCGGAGTAGGGGTGATCCGGGTCCGTGTACTTGGGTCGTTCGTTTTGGTTGGGCATGAATGGCTCCTTCGGCGATCCTATCGCCTGTGCATTACGGGATGTCCGCCAGCAGGGTTTTCATATCCTCGCTCAGATAGTAGGTGCTGCCGGCCTGATAGGGATTGTTTTTGCTGTAGGGCAGATGGGTGCAGAGGTAGCTGACCCACCGACTGTAGCCCGACACTGTAAGGTGTACGCCGTCAGGCTGGGCAAAGTCTGTCATTAGGCAGCCCGCATCATCGGCAAACTCAGCGTTCAGGTCAAGGTAATAGCAGCCGCGCTCGGCACAGAGCTGCTGGATGGCCGCGTTGATGACCGCCAGCCGGTCGGGCGCAAGGCCGGGCAGCGTATCGCTGATCTTCTCCTGCGTGGCGGGCAGGACCGACTGCACATAGAACGCCGTGTTGGGCAGCGCCGTGCGCAGCTCGTCCAGCATTTTGCCGTAGTAGGCCAGAAAGCTGTCATCATTGCCGGGCTGGACCAGCGCGTTTGTGCCGATGAGGATATACAGCTTGGCGGGCTTGGAATTATCAGCATAGCCACAGGCGTATTAATTATAATAGGCAAAAAAATAAACTTAAAAGAAAGACGATTAATTCAGGAGTCATACAATCTTGACACAAGTCAGGGCGTTGTTTTGCACATAATAAGAATATTTTCGGGAACCTTTGCAGTGGAAGGTATTGGAGCAATACTTTACAGTTTTAGATTTATTCCAAAATACGGAGTGGCTAAAGGCGTGTGGTATTCTGTGTTTCATGCAATTTCAGCTTTTTGCAATGCAGGAATCGACCTTCTTGGAGACAACAGCTTTATGGCGTACAAGGGAGATGTGCTGATTAATATAACGACAATGTTCCTTATTGTGGTAGGTGGAATA
>ERZ773190.2881-NODE-2881-length-12423-cov-4.597105_pt1 | contig 12423 bp, 8 predicted proteins | sample MGYA00511111_ERZ773190 | MGnify/ENA primary metagenome ERZ773190 (study PRJEB29015, sample SAMEA2737777) | human gut metagenome | biome: human gut; feature: human-associated habitat; material: faeces | place: China | collected 2012 ... | reverse complement strand
GGACAACAACACATTTATCACTGGGATTCTGGGAAGCATAAGATGTGCTCCCGGCAGAATCCGTCTGGATCAGATATGGCTGCCACTCTGCTTCCGGATTCTTCTGCATCGCAGACATCAACGGATTATTCGGAGACCACCACGGTCCAAAGAAGGAACCGCATTTTTCAGAAACGATCAGCTCAATAATATTATTGCTTTCCCGCATAAGAAAATGATTGTCTAATGTTCCCTGCTGATACATCTTTCGCAGCTTTTGCAAAGCTGATTTTGCTTCTTTTTGAACCGATCCGTAGACAACCTTTCCATTTGCATTGTACAGCCATTGCTTTGGAAATGCGCCACAGCTTGCAAAGATAATGTCTGTCTGATATTCATAGCTGTAGCCGCAGCCTCCGGTCAGCTCATCATCACAGACAAGTCCAACGGTCTGTCCCTTTCCATTGCCTCCGGGATCCTTCTGTACGAATTCATGGACAATGTGTTCCACATCCTCCACAGTTTCCGGTGCAGATAATCCCAGCTTATCCATCCAGTCCTTTCGGAGCCAGCACAGACTTGGACCATCCTCAATACTTGTCTCCGGCAATGCCATTAGCTTCCCGTCAAATGTCACATTGTCCAGAATCTCGCTGCCGTAGCTGTTATAAATTTCCTTGATCCGGCTGCTGGTACAGTCTTTATATACCTGTGTCAGGTCTTCAATCATATCGTTATCCACCAAAAGCTGCAGCAGATCCATATCATTCACAACCATCACATCAGGCAGCTCACGGGAGGCAATCGTCATGGATACCATCTCCTGATAATTGTCATTCACCCCTGCCTCAAAGACATCTTTGTTTTGTATATTAAGTTTCTTTTTCAGATATCTTGTATATCCGTTATTCTCATAAGTATCCCCCTTCGGCAGGTTTGAATTATTCAGGCCCGTCATCTTTCCAAGGGTATATGTCACTTCCTCCGGATACCGTCCAAAGGGTGTCGTCTCTGCCGTTTTCCAGTCCTGCTTGCGATCCGTCGTATCCGTTTTCTCCACCGGCTGTTTACTGCAGCCGGTCAGGATCAGACATCCGGCCAGAGATAACGCCATCATCTTTTTTAATATATTTTTTAAGTTCATCTATTGCCGCATTTAAAATCATACAAACGGTAGCAGACTCTCTCCCGGCATCATTTGGCAATTCAATGCTTCCTCCTGCATTAAGTTTTAATTTAATTTTTTCAGACAATAATTTTTTGCTATGTTGAATTCCTGCAATATCATCTATTTTAATTCTACGCTCTCCTTCTACATTTCTCACAATCATAAAATCAGAATACAAAATATAATAATTAGGTGTCATCAATAATATTGGAATTGCCCCAGCTAAAATCGGATAATCCCACACATCTGTATTTTCTTCCAAATAACGAACGACATTTTTATTTGCCAATATCTTATTAAGTTCTTCCACTTTCCCATACATACCAAAATGCCTTGTTATCAGACTGTTGGCGGCAAGTAAACTTTCTACATGACTGTAAATTTCGCCCACTTCTTCTTCTTTTCTGATTTTCATCATATTTTCAATTTCTTGAATATATTGTCTCTTCGCTTCTTCCCGTGCCTGAAAATGCATTATTGACTGTCGAATTTGCAATAAATGTCCAAAATCAAAATCCTTATAACCTGCACAAATCTCATTCAATTTATTTTTATCTAAATACATATTGATTTGTGCCGTTTTTTCATCAGCTTCTGGTATCTTCGCTTTTAAAACTTCCGCTTTCATTTTTTCTAATTGTTCCGTGGTCGCACTATCCATATTCTGACAAACGCTCTCTATATATTTCTTTTCTGCTTCAATAAGAATTTTAGAGAATTTATCTTTTTCGGCGTTTATTATATCTTCAGAATATTCATGCAAATTATACATCTTTATTTTTTTTATACATTCCTCATAACCAGACAAATCAAAGTTTTCATAACCTGCACACATTTCACTGAAAAGACCATCAATTTCTTCTTTATTCAATGCATTTATACGATTCTTTATCTTATCTATATACTCATCAGCCAACGGACTAGGACTATTGATTTCTTTTAACTCGTCCATCTTCTTCTCAAGCGATACTTTGTCGGCGTTTTTCCAATCATTTACAATATTAATAACCACTTTATTTTCTTCTTCATAAATTGCTTTTTCCAATCCGGCAACAGCACATTGAAATTGCATCAGTACATCTTTATTTTTTGTTTGATTTGAATTTATATAACTTTTAAGCAAACCCACATATTCCTTCTGTTCATTAACAGAAGCATTCTTTACAGCCTCATATCCTTTCCATAAATTTTGACGTTCTTCAAAATCCTTTAAATTTCCACTATTATCAGATTTGTCTAACGGTAGTTTATCAGAAGCATCCAACTTTTTTGCTATCATCACCGGATTGATAAGTTCCATAATGCTTGTTCCACTTACCGTATCATTGTAAATAACAATATCGTCACCACTATACAAAGGAATTTTCTTTTCCTTTATTGAAATGAGGTCATGTAAATTAATCTTTTTACCTTCATAAAATTTTTCATACACATTTCCCAAATAGTGTCCTGTTTCTTTTGAACACTTATCTAACAACTTTCTACAAGCTTCATACATTTCCTGTGTACCAATATGTTCTATTTCTTTCATATCAAACGATTTCAACCATGCACTTTTTTCAATTCTATTTTGATAAAATTTTAATGCTTTGTCAACCTTACCATTTTCCATATACTTATTATATTTACTAATATCATCTGCTAAAAATTGAATTTTATATATCTTATCAAGATCATATACGTAATTATAATTCACATTTGGTGCATATGTACTATCAGTTTGAATCAACAAACTTTTAAAAAATGTTTCATACTTTGGCTTTCTTACAATATTGAGTACATTTATTCCTAAATCATACAATCTAAAAAGTGCTTTCATTAATTCACAGTATTTTTCTGTCTTTTCCAACCACTCTACTGCCTCTTTTTCCATTACTTTGTCTAATTGTATAAATGCTTCAGACACGTTAAGCAAATATGTAACAACATCTTCAACATGTTTGGAACGATACTTTAACTGATTGCATCTTTCAATAGCTTCTTCTATTGACATAGCATCATCAATCTGTACTTTATCAATAATATCCAGTAATTTTTGATATTCCTCTTCTAATTCAGATACGGTTTCAGGGCAATCATAAATTTCTCCATCAAATTGACAATGATATGCATAATTTACTCTTTTTGCCTCAACTGCAAATTGTCTATACTTTCTTGATGATTTTGAACGAAACGCTTGTACTGCTGTTGTTAATTTTTGGATATTTTTTTCATCACCAGCATTAAAATTTTTTGTCAATTTAACAAATTCATCTCGTTCAGCAATCGCATTTTTAACTTCATCTTCATCATCATACTCATATCCATCACAGCAAAACATTACATCTTCATATGATTTTATAATTCTATTAAGAGCCTCCACCTTATCCGTAGGATCAACACCAAGCAAAGCACAGTTTATATTGATATCATACATAACCTTGGTAACATTATCCTTAGACGTATAATCACCATTTTTAAGAAAATAATCTATCCTCTTTCCCTTTACTAACTTATAATTCCACTCATAACAAAATCTCTGAGATATTTTTTCTAAAGTACCATTTATATCACCATATTCCACTAAAAGAGCATTATAAATACTGATACGAAATGGTACTTCAAGTAAAGCAGAAACTAGAATTTCTTTTCTTTTCTCAGAATCAGAAATATGTCTTGCATTTTCTTCCATAGTTTCAGCCTTTCTAAAGTCATAATCAAGACAAAATGTATAACCACAACGATCATTTACACAAGCCATAAAACCATAATAAATGCACATAACACATTCAGCTAATCCATTTTTCAAAGCGTTTTTTACATCTTTCTCGTTATATAGTTCAATTAAACGTTCTTCCATATTCTCCGCGCTCTTTCGATTTGCTCTTTTATTACGCAAATCATAAAGCATACCTGTACCTGCATTTATGGCAGCCGCCTGTGCCATCCCTTTCATAGCTCCTTCAAATCCAAATCCGCCACCAATAACCCTGCCACGTGAAGCTTTTTTGAATTCATTATACTTAATCTCTTGCTGATAATCTTTTAATATACTCTGATATAAATCTATTACCTGCTCGCAAACTTCAAGAGCAGGTTCTAAATTTCCACAATACTCCGAAAGAAATGTTTCCTTAGGCAAGTCAAAAATATTATAATCAAATAATTTTTTATAGCATTTTTCAACATATTGTGAAAGAACGCCACATCCGTCTTTGTCTTGAAAACCTTCAATAACATTTTCAATCGATTCCCTTTTTCTATAAACTGTTTCATATTTTTGAGAAACTTTTGACATTTCACGTCGCATTTCTTTATAGACTTTTGCAAACTTATCTACTTCGTCCCCAAAAGTCAATTCGTATCCTAACAATGAATATTTGCTCATATAATTTTTCCTCTCTATTCTTTTTAGTGCATGTTCAACAAAATCCTTGATTTTACTGACTTTATTAAACAGTTAATAAGTTACATATATCTGCAAAATAGAGTTTTCTGGATAGGAAGCGACTTCGCGGAGTCCTTTCTGGATGATTTTAGGTACAAAAAATAAAACGTCTTTGTTTCTCCTTATAAATGCCTTCTTGTTTCCCAATTTCACCTACAGTAACTAACCTCTCATGTCTACCAGGATCACCTGCCTCTGCCGGGTCCTAAATTCCTTCATTCTGTTTATCCATAGTTGGGTGCTGCTCATGCTCCTACTACAGGGTCGTTGCCCTATTAAAAATGTCAACGCAGCTACTAGCTCTACTTTGTCTTATATATTTCTACATTCCTGTTTCACAGCACCATTGACGGCGGACGCTTTCCTGTTTACAGTACTTTCTTCTTAAGCGGCTATTATGTCGCCCGGACGGTGAATATCCGACATCATTTTGAATCTGTCGTAATCCACACCTTTCGTTAATACCACGTAAAATACACGGATTAACTTACAGTTGACAGCTATCATTGCCTGTCTTCGCTTCAGCGGATTCTTTACACGAGTTACATAGTAATCATAGAGCGCACGAAACTCTTTATTTCTAGCAAGCAATGGTACCATCACCTGATACAGGATCTTTCTGAGTTTTTTTCTTCCCCTCTTGCTGATTCGTGTTCTTCCTTTATGCTTTCCCGAACTGTTTCCCACAAGTTCCAGTCCGGCATATTTTTGGATCTGTTTCGGTGAATCAAAGCGTCTGATATCACTCACTTCAGCGATGAATCCTGCTATTGTAACACTTCCTACTCCTTTTATGGCGAGTAATTTCTCCACATATGGTACTTTCAGAATTGTTTCTTCAAGCACTTTATTAACGGCTTCTAATTGTGATGTCCACAAGCGATGCTCTTCAAGAAGCATATATAATTCGCTTTTTGCTCCAATACCTCCGTCAAGACCAACACTGTTGTGCGCAGCTTCAACCAGGGGCTTTGCCCTATCTTCTGTAACTCCTCTGCCACGCATCCTCTTATCATGCCATATCTTCCGGATTCCATTTACTCCAAGTGCGATTATATCTTTCGGCAGTGGTGCTTTCTCTAACACTGACAAATCACTTGCTGCATCAAACCTTGTGTATAATCCCAGATACTCTGGAAAATGTATTGCAAGCCATCTTTGGATTCTGTTTGCAGATATGTTATGCTGTTTCATCATCCTGTCACGGCTGTATACCAAATCTCTTATTTCGGCGTATATGCCTTCTGGCATATATGGGATGGAATATCTTCCATCCACAACCAGTTTTGCTATTGTTTTCGGATCTTTTGAATCCGTTTTCTTTGGACTATTGTCATCAAGTTCCTTGATCTTCTTAACCGAGAATGGATTGACCATTACCAATTTCTTCTGATGATCCTTAACATACTTTGCAAACGCAAACCAGTAATGACCAGTCGGCTCACAGCCTATCAGAACTGCGGTCTTGTTATTCTCTTTCTTAAGAGTCTCAGCCCAAAGATTGAAAGAATTAAATCCCTCGATATCATTCTTAAAAACAAAAACTCGTTTTGTGATCTCGCGTCCTCGATTATCAAAAGCCCTCGCATAGTGCGTCTTACTTCCAATATCTACTCCAACAACTATTGTTGTATCTGTTTGTTACTTGTTCAATCTTCTCATTCTGTGTATAATTCATTTGGAACCTCCTGTGTATTGATTGTTTTGTTTACATCCGCCAAGATGCAACTCAATCATACATTGAGGTTCTTTTTTATTCAATTGGCACTTTTAATGAATTACAGGAATGCTCCCAAAATTTATATCCAAAATTAAAATTAATTTCAAAATAAATGTACTACTAAAATCATATCAAATATTTCAAAAAAAGTATTATGCTGTCAGCATAATGCTGACATTAAATAGCAAAAAATCCCCGTTTTTTACCGGGGATTTTTGCTCACTCATCATTTAAATAACTTTTAATTTATAGATATACCTATATCTAATAATAATCTTTCCTTCAACTTCTTATACTTCCAATAACTGCCCCACAATGAGGACAAATAAGTACCTTCTTTTTTAAAATCTTTCCGCACTTAGGACATTTTATCCTGCCACCAATTATATTCATAATCATACCCTTTTCCTTCTTTTTTCTGCAAAAAATATTTTATTTTGTTAATCTTGCAAGCAAATCACTTACCTGTTTTTCAGCATCATCACTTACTGTGGATTTAATAATCTTTTCTTCCTGTTTTTTCTTCTCTTCTTTAAAATATGCCATGACATCCTTAAAAAAATTATATACAGGAACTTTGTTCATTAATCTGCTGCGCCATTCATACTCCTCACCGTCTTTTGTATAAATGTATAATGATGTCTTTGGATCTTCATCCTCATCTTCTACTTCTACACCCTTAATGTCTTTATATACAAATTCACCCTGTTTTCCGGAATCTTTATAATATGCCATAGTATCCGTAAAAAGATATCCCTCTTTTCCATTTGCCGTAAGAGTCTCATCTAATAAAGCAATCACATCTGATTCCGATACTCCGGTTGCATATGTTTTGATTGCATTTTTTAATGCTTTTGCCGGAATACTATCTCCCATATAAAAGCGTTGCACTGTACAAATATTCCATGCATATTCAGCTAAACATTTTGTGATTTCTTCTTTTTGTGTCATACACTTTTTCTCCTTACTGTTACACTTGTGCTAAACCGGTCTGGTCGCCAAAAACTTTTAATACGTTCTCACGCTGTGATAAAATATCACATATATCTTTTGTCAGCATACCGTCTTCACCAAGAAGCGGCATATCAATCATTGCTTTTAAAATCTGCACTGTTTTTAATGCAACAATCACCTTGTCTTTTTCATCCGACATAAGCAGATTCCATTCTTTCTTCTGTTCGACAATCTGATGCAGATTTTGATTGGCTTTATCCATAATCTTACTGAAGCGTTCAAAAAAAGATTGTAACTGCTCTGCATTTTTTTGAATAATATAAAATTGTTCTTCCACTAATTCCATTTCTGCTACTCTTTTTTTAACGATTGCCAGATTAGCATACGCATCATCTTTCTGCCCTTTTGTTTTGGAATGATAAAATGCAAGTCCCACCATTCCTCCAATTCCCCAGCTTAAAAAAACATCTCTGGTCGGATTCGATTCAAGCAGTTTTTCGTTTTCTAATGTATCTAATTTTAGTTGTTCAAATTGTTTGTCATCAAAAGAAAGCTTTTCTAACTCCTTGATTCCACTTCCTTCCCGTAACTGTGTCTCTTTAAGAATAGAAAATGCAGATACAAAGTCACGAATCTGTGTTCCATAAATATTCAGTTTTGTCTCTCCAAGCGTCTGTAATGATTTTTCTGCGTCTTTTTTTCTCTGATTAAATTTTTCGACCGCACAAGAATATTCATCCTGTGCCTGTTCTGACACTCTCATTGCCTCATCTGCATTTAATTTTCCATCAATTCCAAAAATAGCAGATGCTGCTAATAATGCAAGTGGCACCATCTAATCACCTCCATTTTTCTGCTTTTGTCATTTTATAAAGCGAACACACTTTCCTTATCCTGCATAAATTCCTCAATCTCTTCTTTACTGTTTAACGCCAGTTCTATGCCGAATGCTTTACCGAATTGGTCAATACAGCGAATATAGCCATTGATGTCATTATTAAGAGAAGTTCTTTCGATTTCCGAAAAAAGATTATCTATCAAACGTTCCCGTTCTTCATATTTTTCCTGTGCATATTGTTTTAATTCTTCTTTCAAAATTGCAATCTGTGCAACTGCTTCCTGTGAAATCTGTTCCAGTGCTTTTCGCCTCTGTGCTGACATTTTTGTTTCATGCAGAATCTTAGTTACTCCATTATAAATTATTTTTGAAATCAAAGTTCCGGCAAAACTTCCAATCGCAGCTCCTATCGGTCCACCTAATGCCATTCCAACAGTTCCACCAATACAACCACCCGTCAATTCCATTCCATTTTGACCTAATGCATACACAAGTTCTTCTGAGTTAAGCTCTCCTTTTGCGAAACGGTAAAGATTCTTTCCAACAGAAACCGTTGTATTAGCAATCAAAACAGGAAGATTAACAGCACTTGCACCAAGTTCACGGATTAATTCATTCTTAGATGCGTGCATTAATGCTTTTATCCCTGATCCAATATTAGCAACACTATATGCGGTAGCACCATCTTTTGCGACCGTCATCGTCACATCAACTGCTGCTTCGTCAATATCTTTTTCTCCTGCCACGACTGCACACATATTTTTTACACCGGACACAACACCTGATACAACCATCGTGCCTTTTGCAGCCGCTACTCCGGCTTCATGACCGCTTTTTAGCATTTCTTTTGCCATAAATTTTTCAGGATTGTTTCTGGCATCCAACGCTTCTGTTGAAGAAATACCTGAATCTCTGACTCTCTTTTGTGCATCCCTGTAACGCTGTGCTTTTTCTTCTATTTCTTTGGCTTTTTCTATGTTTCCCTGCTCCCGCAATGCTGCTGCCTGCTTGTCTAACTTTTCAGCTTCTTCTTTGGCATACCGCACTGCACCCTCATATTGATCAGATGGAATGTCAACTGGTCCATCATACCGATCCCAAGATGTATCTTTGGCAAGCTTATCGATGACATTATATTTCGTCTGACCATTTTTTGTGGTACGGGATTTTAAAAACTTCATCTGACTGCCTGAGCCTTCTTGTACATTTCCGTTTTCATCTACGATAACATGGTCATACTGTGTATCATTTGTCTTTCCAATTCCATCTGTTGTTCTGGTTCGATTGCTTTCTCCATTTATAACCGCTTGCTTATTATCACGTGATTCCTTAATCAACTCTGCCGAAAATCCAGATTGCTGTTTTCTTGAAACATCCGGGTTGTCTCCTAAATTATACTCACTGATTTGTTTTAAATTACGCCCATGAAAATCTTCCAAATGACCATTATGATCAACACGAATCCCTTTGTAAGCCTGTAAAATCTGACTGGACGCTTCTCCATGTCTTTGTACGATTTCACCCTGTGCCAAACCGATCAGAGAATCTTTCATATCCTGCTCTTTCTTTTTTTCTTCCATTTTGTCACCTTCTCTTTTATACACAAGTTTCTTGCATCCTACTCTTAGTATTGTACTCTTAAATCATCCTGCCTCCCACACACCATCATACTTCATATAATTCGCCTGACTTTTTAAGCATTGACGTATTCTAAAATGTCGAGAAGGAGCTTGTATGCACCTATGAGATCACCATCGCTCGTCCATGCTGAAACACTAAATATTGATGAGCCGTTGTTTTCCTCAGATGGTCCTAAGTCTTGAAATACTGCAGCAAAAGTTAAATGTGAGCTATTGTTTTTCTCTGCTTTCTTTGATACTGTAGCTGTCTCTGATACTGTAATTGTAATATGATTATTATTTCCTGATTTTTCATAATCAACATCTTCAATTTCATCGTATTGAACCATAAATTCCATTTGAAAAGGTGTATATGTTCTGAATACATACACTGCATTATCGCAAAAGACCATTCCTACATAGTCTACCCATAGCCCCATTATTATAGAATCTTTCTTAACTTTTCGTTTGACTGCATCATAGAAATCATCAAAAAATTTTTTATCTTTTTCCGGTTTTTTGTAATATTCTCCAAACCGTTCTGTTGCTTTTTCTAATATGTATTCCCGGATATCCGTCTTTCCCGGATGACATTCTTCCTGATATTCATTTCTGACCTCCGCAAGCTGTTCTTTCACCTCCTGTAACTGCTTTTCTAAACTAGCTACACTAGATTCTAATTTTTGAAAATTTACCATGTTTTTTCTCCTTTTTCTACAAATTTACAAAGCAAACCTCTCCAACTGTTAATATATCAAAATTATTTTTTAAAGTACAATGCTGCCAGCATAGAAACAGCATTTTTTTATGCAAGATGCAAAAACAGCTGGCACTGAAACAATCCGTGGCATCAGATTTATGCAAAACAAAAGAAAGACAACACCCCGGCAGACTAAATTCTTGTCTGCCGGGGTATTGTCTTATATATTAGTGATTTAAAAGATTATACATATATTATGCATAATTTCTTATAAGCCATTTAATTCTCTTTTTTGTCTGGTCTGTCAGGGATGATTTGTACATCAATGTATACCCTGTTCCGCCTACCCAGCCTGCTGCATCCTTATCAGCCTTCTTATCTCTTTTTTTAATCCACTTTATTTCGGATGCGACCAACTGCTTTGCTCTCTTATCTGAAAGTGAGCTTTTTATCTTTTTATAAACTCTGTTTAATTCATTATCCCAAAGTTTATATTCAGCACAAGCTTCTCTATTCATCTCCGCCTGTGAACCGGAATAAGTAAATTTTCGGCTACACTTTTTCACTAACTTTTGGTAACTTTTAAGATAACTTGCTTTACTGTTTGCACTTGCTGTTGTACTCATACAACTCATGCTGCCCGTAATCATGCAAACTGCTATGATGGCAGTTATAATAACACCTATGATTTTACTGTTTCTCAAATTACTTTTTCTTTCTCTCATAATTTCCACTTCCTAACAATTTTACTATAAACATTACTCATGTTCTTTAGGAATTATAGCATATTTATTTCTTGGTGTATAATGCTGAGAGCATATTTTTATTATTTTCTTAACCAACCATCACCCTATAATGTTCCATTATCAAAGTAATCTATCTGCATTGCTTTTCTTACATCATTCAATGTGGCTGCCGCCTTTTTCTCTGCTTTTTCGCTTCCTTTTTTCAAAATATCGTATACATCCGGAAGTCGTTTCTCCCATGATTTTCTTCTCTCTCTGATTGGCTCAAGTTCTGCCTGTATTACATTATTTAAGAATTTCTTGACTTTAACGTCTCCAAGTCCACCTCTCTTGTAATGCTCTTTTAATTCATCAAGATTATTATAATCAGGCAAAAATTCCTCAAAATATTCCAGCTCGGATTTCCTTTTCACCGTTTCTGTACCTGCGATCTCCTGGTTTTCTCTTGTGCGTCGGTTATCATATTCCAGCCTCATCAGATTCGGATAAACAGTACGGAGCTTCTGCATTCCATCTACGATATCTTCTTCATCTGTCAGCGTGATCTGCACATAATCCTCTGTGTTTGTGTCCTGATAACTGGACAGTGATGTGATCTCCATGTATGTGCCTTTCAGTTTTCGCATATCCCGAAGAGGCTTCAGCGGAATCTCCCTGATCCTGAGATTTCCTTTTTCCAGAAGCTCCACAACTGTCACAGATTTCTGCTGTCCTGCCTCGGAAAAAGAATATTTCAAAGGAGTTCCACAGTAGCGGATGTGCTCGCTTCCCACATTCTGAGGACTGTGGATATGGCCAAGTGCCACATAGTCAAAATCCCGGAACACATCTGCCTCCACCTGGTCGATACCTCCAACGGAGATCTCTTCAGAATCGCAGCGCATGGCACCGACCACAAACTGATGGGCGATCAATACATTGCGATGACGTTTATCAATCTCCATATGTGCAACTGCCGCCTGCACTGCCTCCTGGTAGGTACGGATCTCATCCACCTCTTCTTCTCCTTCCAGTCCGTGCCTCACAGTTGCCGGACGCACAAATGGAAGCAGATGGATCCACACTTCTCCATAGCTGTCCATTAAACAGTACTTTTCCGTTTTTCCATCGTACACCGGGGACATGCAGATCCCGCTGCTGCTCATAATGTGGGAGCCAAATGCGATCCTCTCAGCACTGTCATGATTGCCACTGATGGCATAAACCGGTATCTTTCGCTTCGCCAGTCTGGTAAGAAAACTGTCCAGAAGCTGTACGGCCTCCGCAGAGGGA
>ERZ773190.2878-NODE-2878-length-12431-cov-3.243536_pt1 | contig 12431 bp, 5 predicted proteins | sample MGYA00511111_ERZ773190 | MGnify/ENA primary metagenome ERZ773190 (study PRJEB29015, sample SAMEA2737777) | human gut metagenome | biome: human gut; feature: human-associated habitat; material: faeces | place: China | collected 2012 ... | reverse complement strand
GTTGCGCACCCCCGTATCGGGGTCGAGCGTATGCACCATCGGCAGCGTAACGAAGCGCCCGCCGTCCTCCGGCCAGCATTTGAGCACCGGCAGCAGCGACAGTCGTGCCGCCTCGCCCCGCAGCACCACCTCCTGGCAGGGGCCGCGTCCGCGTCGGCTGCGCGGCATCCAGCGCGCCATTTCGCCCAGCAGCGGCAGCATCCGCAGCTTCTCCCACAGGGTCGCTTTGGGTGTCGTCACTTCGTGCAGCAGCGTGTCGATGCGCCGCGTCAGCCCGTCGAGCGACTCCACGCCCAGCGCCAGCGCCACACGGCGTTCGGAGCCCATGAGGTTGGTCACCACCGGAAAGTCCGTCCCCGTGCGTTCGAAGAGGATCGCCTTTCCGCCGCCGGGCTGCTTGGCCATGCGGTCGGTCAGTTCGGCGATCTCCTCCACGGGCGACACCTCGGCCGCGACACGCACCAGCTCGCCTTCGCGTTCGAGCCGTTCGATAAATTCGCGCAGATTGTTGTAGGACATGGTTTTATCTTTAACTTGTCGGTTTCGAGTTTTCGTACGCCCCGTCGCGCCGGAGCGCAGTCAAAGATACGAAAAGTCGAGTGCAGAAGCAAGCGTTAGCTTGATTATGCCGAGACGGAGTATCTTCGGCGAAGCCAAAGTACGAAAAGTCGAGTGCAGAAGCAAGCGTCAGCTCGATTATGCCGAGACGGAACGTAAGAATAACCTGCGGCGCGGGCCGAAGCCTCCGCCCGCGGAGGCCCGCCGATGACGTTCTCCGCAGGCTTCGCCCCGCAACGTACCGAATAAATAATACCGTTGAATCTCACTTCCCTGCTTTCGGATCGGACCCGAAGCAGCAAAAGATCGGGCACGGCGAAAACGGCGGGATCCTCCGGTCATCGACGCTGAGCGGCTACGAAAGCGTGCGCCGTTGCGGCGCAAAACACCCTCCGCCGGCCGCGGACGAAAAACAACGGTACGAAAGACCAAACGCTCGCCCGCATGAATGCTCCGATAACGCGACCGGAGGGCTTCCGTCATGGAAACCCTCCGGTCGTTCATGCGATCGGATCGCGGACGAAGCCGCAACCGGAAGAATCGGCCTGCTATTCGCCCATCAGGATTTCGAGAATCTTGATGGCGGCCGTAGCGATCGGCGTACCGGGGCCGAAGATGGCCGCCGCACCGTCGCGGTAGAGTTCGTCGTAGTCCTGCGCCGGAATAACGCCGCCGACGATCACCACGATGTCCTCGCGGCCCAGCTTCTTCAGCTCGGCGATGATCTGCGGCACGAGTGTCAGGTGACCCGCCGCGAGCGACGAAACGCCCACCACGTGCACGTCGTTCTCGACGGCCTGCTTCGCGGCCTCGGCCGGCGTCTGGAACAGCGGGCCCATGTCGACGTCGAAGCCGATGTCGGCGTATCCCGTCGCCACGACCTTCGCGCCGCGGTCGTGACCGTCCTGACCGAGCTTCGCAATCATGATGCGCGGCTGACGGCCCTCTTTCTTGGCGAACCGGGCGCACAGCTCCTTCGCCTTCTCGAATTGCGTATCGTTTTTCACTTCCGAACTGTAAACACCTGAAATCGAACGAATAACTGCCTTGTATCGACCTACGACGACCTCGCAGGCATCCGATATCTCGCCCAGCGTGGCACGCACCTTCGCGGCCTCGACGGCCAGTTCCAGCAGATTGCCCTGCTTGGTCTTGACGCACTCGGTGATGGCCGCCAGCGCCTTTTGTACGGCAGCCTCGTCGCGCGAAGCGCGCAGCTCCTTCAAACGCTTGATCTGGCTTTCGCGCACGGCGGTATTGTCCACCGCGAGGATGTCGATCGGCGCCTCCTTGTCCAGGCGGTACTCGTTGACGCCGATGATCTTCTCGACGCCCGAGTCGATGCGCGCCTGCTTGCGGGCCGACGCCTCCTCGATGCGCATCTTCGGAATACCGGTCTCGATCGCCTTGGCCATACCGCCCAGCTTCTCGACCTCCTGAATGTGCTCCCATGCCTTCTGTGCGATCTCCTCGGTGAGGCTCTCCACATAGTAGGAACCGGCCCACGGATCGACCTGACGGCAGATGTTGGTCTCCTCCTGAATATAGATCTGGGTGTTACGGGCGATACGCGCCGAAAAGTCGGTCGGCAGGGCGATCGCCTCGTCCAGCGCGTTGGTATGCAGCGACTGGGTGTGACCCAATGCGGCACCCATCGCCTCGATGGCCGTGCGGGCCACGTTGTTGAAGGGATCCTGCTCCGTGAGCGACCAGCCCGAGGTCTGCGAGTGGGTACGCAGCGCCAGCGACTTGGGATTCTTCGGATCGAACTGCTTGACGATCTTGGCCCACAGCATACGTGCCGCACGCATCTTGGCGATCTCCATGAAGTGATTCATGCCGATGGCCCAGAAGAACGACAGGCGCGGTGCGAAGGCGTCGACCGACATGCCGGCATTGACACCCGCGCGCAGGTACTCCAAACCGTCGGCCAGCGTGTACGCCAGCTCGATGTCGGCCGTGGCGCCCGCCTCCTGCATGTGGTAACCCGAAATCGAGATCGAGTTGAACTTGGGCATGTTCTTCGAGGTGTACTCGAAGATGTCGGCGATGATGCGCATCGAGAACTCGGGCGGATAAATATAGGTGTTGCGCACCATGAACTCCTTGAGGATGTCGTTCTGGATCGTACCGGCCAGCTGGTCGAGCGTGCAGCCCTGCTCCAGGCCCGTCACGATGTAGAAGGCGAGGATCGGCAGCACGGCGCCGTTCATGGTCATCGACACCGACATCCGGTCGAGCGGAATGCCGTTGAAGAGCACCTTCATGTCCTCCACCGAGCAGATCGACACGCCGGCCTTGCCCACGTCGCCCACCACGCGCGGGTGGTCGGCGTCGTAGCCGCGGTGCGTCGCCAGGTCGAAGGCCACCGAAAGGCCCTTCTGGCCCGATGCGAGGTTACGGCGGTAGAAGGCATTGGACTCCTCGGCCGTCGAGAAACCGGCGTACTGACGGATCGTCCACGGACGCATCACGTACATCGTCGAATAGGGACCGCGCAGGAAGGGTGCCACGCCCGCAGCGTAGTTGAGGTGTTCCATCCCTTCGAGATCGGCGGCCGAGTAACACCCCTTGACGGGAATCTGCTCGGCGGTCAGCCACGGCTCTTTCTCGCCGCCGGCCTGAGCGCAGCACTTCGGCGCGGCGCCCGTGTATGATAATTCAGAAAATTTTGCTCTCATGACTTTCGCGTTTTAGATTCCCATCTGCGTAAGGTAGTTGTGCAGCGTGTCGAGCACGTTGCTCTTCACGTGGATGAAGTTGCCGATGCCCTGCGCCTCCAACTCGGCCATGCAGGCCGGAGCGCCGGCGATGACCAGAATGGCCTTGTCGCCCAGCATCTCCTTGACGCGGGGAGCCAGCTCGGCGTAGCAGTCGTCCGACGAGCAGAGCACTACGATCTCGGCCTTCGATTCGAGCGCGGCCTTTACGCCCTCTTCCAGATCCTTGAAGAAGGTGTTGTCCTGCACACGGATACCCGCGCAGGCGAAGAAGTTGCACGAGAACTGGGCGCGGGCGCGGGCCATGGCCAGATGACCGGCGGTGAGCATGAACGCCTTGGGCGTCTTGCCGCTGCGATCCACATGCAGACGCATCGCCTCGAAGGCCATCGCGCCGCGGTAGGGATTGAGCACGCCCGCCTTCTTCCGGCGCGTCACGGCGGCTTCGGTCACGGCGTCGGAAGCGACCTCCGTGAAGTTGGGATACTGGTTGGCACCCAGCAGCGTGATGCGGCGCTGCGCCACACTCTTGTCCTTGGCAGCGGCCGATGCGTCGACGCGCTCGACGACGTAACCGCTCTCGAACGCTGCGACGTAGCCGCCCTTCTCCTCCAATTCGAGGAAGAGCTTCCACGCCTCGGCTGCGATCGACTGCGTGAGGTTCTCGATGTAGTACGAACCGCCGGCGGGATCGACCACCTGATCGAAATGCGATTCGTGTTTGAGCAGCAGCTCGACGTTGCGGGCGATGCGCTTCGAGAACTCGTCAGGCTCGGCGAACGACGCGTTGAACGGCGTCACCTCGAGCGAATGCACGCCGGCGATAGCCGCCGACATCGCCTCGGTCGTGCCGCGCAGCATATTGATATAGGGGTCGTAGACCGTCTGGTTCCACGTCGAGGTCACGGCGTGGGCGAAGAGCTTGCACGAGCAGCCCTTTTCGGGGTTGTACCCTTTGACGATGTTGGCCCACAACATGCGGGCGGCGCGGAACTTGGCCATCTCCATGAAGTAGTTGGAGGTGACGCCCATCGAGAAACGGATCTTGCGGGCCGCCTCGTCGACGGTCAGCCCCTCGTCCATCAGCCGCACGAGGTATTCGTGGCCGGCCGAAAGGGTGAAGGCCAGCTCTTCGACGATGGTCGAACCGGCGTTCGAAAAGTTCTCGCCCGACACCGTCACCACGCGCACGCCCTTCATCGCGGCCGTACGGCGCACCAGACCGGCCAGCATCTTGAAGCACTTCTCCCCGCCGGGCGAGCAGAACGCGCCGGTGAGCGACAGACGGTTGATGATCGGATCGAGCACGAAGTGCACGGAAGCGGTCTCCTGCCAGCCCTCCTTTTCGATCTTCGCCAATACGGGTTCCACGACGTCCGCGACGCCTTCGCCCGAAAAGACCACTTCGACGGCAGGCAGGTGGATGTCGCGCAGCAGCGTCTCGACCTCGGCGGCCGACAACCCCTTCGTGAGCGAGAAGCCCAGCGAATCGACGCCCGAGTCGAGCAGTTTGAGCGCCTCGGCGTTGGCCGCTTCGGGGCACTTGACCGTCAGGCTCTGATGCACGCGCCACACATTGTCGCACCGCGTACCGCGCACATAGGGAAATTCGCCCGGTTCGGAGGCGAGGAATTTGAGACCTTCGAGGTTTTCGGCGCGATAGTACGGCCGGACGTTGAACCCTTCGGGTGTCCGCCACACCAGTTTGCGCTCGTAATCGGCCCCTTTGAGGTCTACCGCAATCACCTCTTCCCACTTCTCGGTCGGAACCGGCGGGAATTCGGCGAACAGCTTTTCACGCTTGGTATTTGCCATAATTATTTTGAGATTAGGTTCGTCTTCAACAATCGTTCCCCGCTCCGCACGCCCTTTCGGCCGCGACACGGAGGCGGAAACGCTCGTGCAAATTTCACTTTATCGTAAAAAAGCATGTAAAAGTATAAAAAAAAAGCGAAAGAGGCAAGACTTGTGTTAGTTTTTTAACACCGCGCCCCGCAAGCGTCCGGAAAGCCCCGCTCCATCCCCTGCCGCATACGGGAGACGGCCGTCCGCCGCGGATACGGCCGGCCATGTGCGGCGGACGGTTTCCGGGGCCGGGCGCATCGCCGGCCCCGCCGGCCGGAACGGCCCTCCGGACAGCGGAGCAGCGAATACGATATTCAGATCAATATTATCCTGTTTATCCCTGAATTTTGCAAAAAATCGATTTTCACGAAAAATCGGATTTCGCCAAAAAACGAGTGCATTTTTCCGGAAAACCCGCGAAATTTCAGTCTTCATCGCCAAAAAAACAGCGTTGTTTTTCGGAAAATGTTCTGTTTTTTTCACTTTTTCCGAAAAAATATCGATTTCCGAGTATCAACCTCACGGAAAAGAATTACCTTTGCTCCCGAAGAACAAAATACATTGTGCAGGGGCAGTAAATCCGAATCTCTCCGGTGTTGTTTTTTTAGGTTTTAGGTGTTGTTTTGGTTAACAGCGGAGCGGCGGTTTTTTGAGTTGGTTCCTTCCCGTCGGGGCATTCTGCCGAAGACGGGGCCCCTGCCAATGTTTTTCTTGCGATTTCGGCGCAGATCCTTCATTTAATATCAAACTCATATGGCATCGTTGAGATTCAGGATGGTCGAAGAGGCGCTCAGCCACGTAGCGGTTCCCGCACAGGCTCCCGCCGGACGTTCGACCGATTATTTCGGGGAGTTGGTCTTCGGGCGCAACGTCATGCGGCGGTATCTCGACCGCGAGACCTACGAAGCGCTGATCCAGACCATGGAACACGGCACGCCCCTCACGCGCGAAGTGGCCGACGGCATCGCCGCAGGCATGAAGCAGTGGGCGGTGGAGCACGGCGCCGACCACTACACCCACTGGTTCCAGCCGCTCACGGGGGGAACCGCCGAGAAACACGACTCCTTCGCCGAACCCGACGGACGGGGCGGCGTGCTCGAAGAGTTCTCCGGCAAGCTGCTCGTCCAGCAGGAACCCGATGCCTCGTCGTTCCCCAACGGCGGAATCCGCAACACGTTCGAAGCGCGCGGCTACTCCGCCTGGGACCCCGCGTCGCCCGCCTTCATCGTCGGCTCGACGCTCTGCATCCCGACCGTGTTCATCGCCTACACGGGCGAGGCGCTCGACTACAAGACCCCGCTGCTGCGCTCGCTGGCAGCTGTCGACAGGGCCGCGACGGAAGTATGCCGCTACTTCGACCGCAACGTCTCGAAGGTTTTCAGCTACCTGGGCTGGGAGCAGGAGTACTTCCTCGTGGACGAAGCGCTGTGGGCCGCACGCCCCGACCTGGTGCTGACGGGCCGCACGCTCATGGGCCACGAATCGGCCAAGAACCAGCAGCTCGAAGACCACTATTTCGGCGCGATTCCCGAACGCGTGATCGAATTCATGCGCGACCTGGAATACGAATCGCTCCGGTTGGGCATTCCCGTCAAAACCCGCCACAACGAAGTGGCGCCCAACCAATTCGAGCTGGCGCCCATTTACGAGGAAGCCAACCTGGCCAACGACCACAACCAGCTGCTGATGACGATCATGAACAAGATCGCCCGCCGCCACAACTTCCGCATCCTGCTCCACGAGAAGCCCTTCAAGGGGGTCAACGGTTCGGGCAAACACAACAACTGGTCGCTGGGGACGGATACGGGCGTGAACCTGCTGGGGCCTGGCAAGACCGCTTCGGAGAACCTGCAGTTCATCACCTTCCTGGTGAATGCCATTTCGGCCGTACACAAGCACAACGGCCTGCTCAAGGCGGCGATCATGAGCGCCACGAACGCACACCGCCTGGGAGCTAACGAGGCGCCCCCGGCAATCATCTCGACCTTCCTCGGGACGCAGGTGTCGGCCGTGCTGGACAAACTGGCGGCCAGCAAGGGCGACGACGCGATCCGCTTCGATGCCAAGAACGTGTTCAAGATGAGCGGGATTTCGCATATCCCGACGCTGCTGCTCGACAATACCGACCGTAACCGCACCTCGCCGTTCGCGTTTACGGGCAACCGGTTCGAGTTCCGCGCCGTAGGTTCTTCGGACAACTGTGCCGAGGCGATGATCGTGCTCAATGCGGCGATGGCGCACGAACTGGCCGAGTTCAAGCAGAACGTCGATGCCAAGATCGAGGCCGGCATGAAGAAAGAGAAGGCCATCTACGAGGTGCTCAAACAGATGATCAAGGCCTGCAAGGCCATCCGTTTCGACGGCAACGGCTATTCCGACGAGTGGAAAGCCGAAGCGGCCCGCCGGGGGCTCGACTGCGAAACCTCGACGCCGCTGATCTTCGACCGCTATCTGACCGCCGATTCGATCCGCATGTTCGAGAGCACGGGCGTGCTGAACAAGGTGGAGATCGAGGCCCGCACCGAGGTGAAATGGGAGACCTACACCAAAAAAATCCAGATCGAAGGGCGCGTGCTGGGCGACCTGACGATGAACCACATCGTCCCGATCGCCTCGCGCTACGAGGCGATGCTGCTGGACAAGGTATACAAAATGGCGCAGATCGGCGGGCTGGACGCCTCGGCCGACATCGATCTGCTCAAAAAGATACAGGGGCACACGGCCGCCATCCAGACGCTCACGATCGAGATGATCGAAGCGCGCAAGAAGGCCAACCGCATCGAAAACGCACGCGCGAAGGCGATCGCCTACCACGACACGGTGGAGGTCTACTTCGAGGAGATCCGCCGCCACATCGACAAGCTCGAAGAGATCATCGACGACCAGATGTGGACGCTGCCCAAATATCGGGAACTTCTGTTCATCAAATAGGTTCCGTAATTTTCAGTCAGGTTGTGAGGACGCCGCGGAAGCATTTCCGCGGCGTTTGTTTGCGCCTGACGGTTCGTCAGCCGTTGACTGCTGGAACGAACTTGTATTTAGTTCTGGTTTTCGAACCTTTATAATCTTTATACATATGTTCTCCTTTTTCTCTCCATTTAAACTTTTGTGTTTCTCGCATTAATCTATTCTTCTTAATTATAAAGGTATCCCTATAAGGTAGTTGCATAAGTTCTAACAATATAATACTATCAATACTATCCATAAGCGTCAGACTATCCATAGTCTGTTCCGCATATAATGTATTCCCTATTCGAGACCATTTGCCTGTCCAATTAGTCCCTCCTCCTACATCATACCATACATAACGATGGAATGTCGAGTCCGGATTAACAGTAATGTAAGAACATTCATAAGGGCCTCTAAGACCTCTACATTTATAACTATATTTCCCGTATTTTAATATCGGAGAACAGGCATATAGCACGCAGCCAATCACCAACAATCCAAAAATCCTTTTCATCATTTCTTTTTTGGTAAATAGGTTTTGTTATTTATTCTAAATGCTTGATTGAACACATTCGCAGCTTGTTGATATGTATATTCGTTGGAAAATGGTGTGAATTCCTTTGTCGAATAGGCCGTTATACTTTGGCGAGGTAGAACTTTATAGGAGTCTCTACCTTTCCAATCTGATACATAATGTCCAAACATCTTGCCTCGTTCATAAGCTGCTTTTTCATCCGTAAGATCATATAAAAAATTTCCCATTCCGCCATGAACCGGCCCTGCACTTAGTTCTCCTTTTTCAAATTGATATGCATGTTTCAATTCGTGAGCAAACAATCCCAAGGGGCTATCAGCAGGGATCAACACATCCATTGTTCCGGCTTCCTCGTTATACACAAAAGCTCCATTTCCATCGTTGCCGTTTGATATGGTAATCCCATATAGCTGGTCTGAATCACGTAAAGCCGCAATTTCTTTCGTTACCTGATCTAATCTCGCATTTCTTGCTTCTGCTTTTTTAATTTTACGGTCTGTTCTTTTACTGTTTTTGGCTGTCCGTCCGGCTTCATACCTTGCAATTTCCGCATTGTTTCTCCGTCTCATGTCGTCTATTTCCTTTTCCAACTCTTCGATCCATTCTTCGAGAGCGTCGGTTGTCTCCATCCCGTTGGGATCGATCAGGCGAATTGGATTACCCAAGCAATAATTGTATTGGCCAATCGGATAGTATTTCTCGGACATCGGATCCTGCTGCAAGAACATTACCCCTTCGGAATCGTAGAACCGTGCACCGAAATCGGCATAATCGATCTCTTGGAATCGCAGATGTTGTTTTTCCTTACCGGAGAAGGTGTAGCGATTATCCGATGTCGGCATGTCGGGCTGCGCCCACTCCTTGCCGAAGGGATAGTAATCCTTGCGGTCGAGGTCTTCGCGGCCTGTAGGCGTCACCTTTGCCACGACACGTGTACTGCCCAGATGATCCGTCAGGAAATAGTGTACCTCCGAGTTCGCGCCGTTGTTCGTACCGACGATTCGGCCGCCGCCGAACGAGGCGCTTTCGAATGTCCCGTCATTATATACCAAAGAACCTATGTACCGAGTCGGCTCGCTATCGTCGTATCCGCACACCTCTATCTTCGTACCGTCGGAAAGATAGGTGTAGTACAATCCCATATCCCCTTCGGTATAAATCACCGTAGGCAAGTTAAGTAAATTATAGTAAATATAAAAGCCCATCAAGGCGTTTCGCCGGATATTGTTATTGGAAATCGGCGTCGTGAAAATTCACGACGCCGATTTCTCAATCAAACATTAGCCTTCCCATAACTTTAAATTTTTGACCATTCCATATCAATGAATTCTTTTTGATCGTTATGGTATCATCAATCTCCCACAAATGATAAAGGCCAAATAAGTCATCTTGTAAAAAATCTACATAAAAGACATTGTTCTCATTATTTTTTACTTGATAAACTGATGTACGCAAATATGTATAGGCTCTTTCAGTTCTTAATTTGCCATCTTCGAATGCTACGAGCGCAATCGTTTCTATTTTAGGAAATTTAAGCTTTGATAACTTTAAAACACTACAATCTTTAGCGATCTTATAATTATTTCCATTGATTTGGATAAACAGGTTTGTTTCTAAAAAATAACGATCTCGATTTGGTAAAATAATTAAGCGATCCTCAATATTACATCTCTGTTCGAAAACTTTTATGGGAATACTGTCATGTTTTACTGAAATAAGCTGAACCTTATTATCACCTATTCTTTTCCATTGCCCATATGCCCATGTGCTTCCGCTAACGACGGAAAAATTGCGGTACTTAAATGTATTATTTACAGTCAACTGTAACAATTCAGAATAACTTTTGTAGTTTCCTATAATAGAATGTTGTGAAGTCGCACATGAAATAAACATCAATAATCCTCCAAATAATATCCCATATTTTAATACTCTCATAAATACTCTCATATTTTTTAATACACGTATTGACCATTACTGTTTTTTATCCCTTTTATCCAAGGTGCTGTTATGCCCTTCAATTTTGTAGGCCGACCTCCGTGATCTGAGAAAGGAAGAGTTTCATATCCAGCCAATACAGCTTGATTTTGATAAGCCTGAATTTCACGAGCCGGGGTACTAAGGCCACCTAATGCTTGTCCATTTTGATTTACTCTAAGATCTCCTAATGCAATCTGAGCTCCGTGAGTAGCTTCATGAACACGATTATAGAATGTCCCATTATTTCGCATCGTCGTCACTCCATCGGTATTAGTTGAAGTGAGTCCATCTTCATCCTCTACTGTTTCAAATGTGAAGATATTAGGATTATCTTCACTTCCCATTTTATCAATACCTTCTGAAAGATAGGTTAGATTATCTTGCTGTATATCTATTTCTGCTAATTTTTGTTTTTCTTTTGCAACTCGTTCTTCTTTCTTTTCCTGACTTAGTTTAGTGTTATCATTGATCTTATTAATTCGGTTATTTATCCTTTTTTCCTGACTTATTAATGCATTAAGAGCCGCGTTAATCGCGTCTTTAATTTGTCGGGCTATTTCTGCATCTTGAATAGGGTCATCCCACCTTTTTCCATCAAGATCAATTCTATTAATAGGATTATTTCCGCAGTAAGCATAGGGAGACACTTGAAATGAATATTCCGATAGAGGATCTTGCTGTAAGAAAATGCCCGTTTCAGAATCGTAGAACCGTGCTTCGAAGTCGGCATAGTTTACGACTTGACCTCGAAGATGCTGCTGCTCTTTTCCGGAAAAGGTATACCTATTATCCGAAGTCGGCATACCCGATTGCGTCCACTCTTTGCCGAAGGGATAGTAATCCTTGCGGTCGAGGTCTTCGCGGCCTGTAGGCGTCACCTTTGCCACGACACGTGTACTGCCCAGATGATCCGTCAGGAAATAGTGTACCTCCGAGTTCGCGCCGTTGTTCGTACCGACGATTCGGCCGCCGCCGAACGAGGCGCTTTCGAATGTCCCGTCATTATATACCAAAGAACCTATGTACCGAGTCGGCTCGCTATCGTCGTATCCGCACACCTCTATCTTCGTACCGTCGGAAAGATAGGTGTAGTACAATCCCATATCCCCTTCGGTATAAATCACCGTAGGCAAGTTAAGTAAATTATAGTAAATATAAAAGCCCGTCAAGGCATCCCTATGGATATTGCCGTTGGCGTCGTATTCGTAGTCCGAGTTGCTTGCTTCGTCATTAATTCGCTGATTACCAGAATATAAAAACCGATAACCCTTTATATCATCCTGCGACAGACCCGATCTGTTCAGCGTAATAATATTGCTGTTTTTGTCATAGGTGATGCCATTTTCCACAAATTCGTTCGATGCACTGTACGAATCATCGAGATAGAGCTCCGTGTCGACAAGGCGTGCCAAGTCGTCGTAAGTAAAGGCATAGAGGCGATTTTCACTGTCGTTATCGTTGTTGATAAGCCGATGTTTCCACCACCATGAAGAGATATTTCCAGTGTAGGAGGCGCGATCGCTCAGATGTGATTCGGGATCGTGATAACGCAGCCGCATCTCAAACAGTTCGCTGGACTTCTCAGTGAGCCACCCCTGCATATTGTAATCCATCGTCTCGTGGATGGCGTGTGCTCCCGTACCATAAGTCTTGCCGGTAAGCTGTCCGAGATCGTCGTAGGTATAGGCGACCACGGCCTGCTCTCCGTCATTGAACTGCGCGGTCTCTTTCGTCATACGGTTGCGCGAATCGTATTCGAAGGTGCGGTCGAGCACGTCGGTCGTTCCGCCGTGGGTATAGCTTTCGCGTTGCGCCAGCAGATTTCCGATCAGATCGTATCGGCTGGG
>ERZ773190.2875-NODE-2875-length-12435-cov-6.089903_pt1 | contig 12435 bp, 7 predicted proteins | sample MGYA00511111_ERZ773190 | MGnify/ENA primary metagenome ERZ773190 (study PRJEB29015, sample SAMEA2737777) | human gut metagenome | biome: human gut; feature: human-associated habitat; material: faeces | place: China | collected 2012 ... | reverse complement strand
GGTGCGCGGGCGGCATGTATGCCGCCCCTACGGGTGGGCCGTTGGGTGGGTGATGGCGTTGGGTATGCGGGAGGGATGAATCCCTCCTCTACGGTTTTAGGTTGAACAGAATGTGATGGCAGGGTTGCGGGCCGGGCATGCCCGGCCCCTACAGTGCGGAGGGTAAGGTTAGCAGTATAGAAATGTATCACGGCCCCTTATCCCTTATATATAAAGGTACGCAATCGTCCAGGATACATTAAAACTGCTCCAGCGTATCTGCAAGCATGTTCTGAAATCTTTGGAAAACCGCACACTATATCTGCGTTGACTCCCGCAAGCTTACTTGGTAGCCCAGTTCTATTCTGGTCTCCACCTTTTCCCCCTGCAATGCGCGCAACAACTGCTGGGTAGCCTTGAGGCCCAGAATGTCGGCATTAAATTGTACCGCTGTGATGGGCGGCACGGCATTGGCCAGATTCTCGCTGTCATACAGCGATGCCAGTCGGATATCCTGCGGCACATGCAGGTTCAGCTGCTTTAGTACATTCAGCGACAGCTGAGCCAGACGCTCGTCCATGCACAGGATGCAATCCGCACCGCGCTCCACTGCCTGCTGCACAGCCCACATCCGGAGATCATCGGTTTCCAGCTCCAAAAAAAGCAAGCCTTCATCAATTTCCTGGCCCGCCTTGTCATAGGCCTGTCGAAAGCCCTCCAGCCTGGACTGATTGACCGTGTACAGCATACTGCCGCCCAGCAGCGCTATATGCTTCATGCCCTTCAGCAACAGCAGGTTCGTCATCTCGCGGCAACCGCCCACCTGGTCGTGATCGACTGAGAGAATCTCATCATCCTCTGGCTGACCAATGGCGACAAACGGCAGCTTGCGCGCTTTCAGCAATGGTATAAGCGGGTCGCGCTCCAGCGTGCGGGTCAAAATCAAGCCGTCAATTTTCCGGTTGCCCAGCAGCCGCTCCACAGGGCGGGTCTCGTTCTCGTCCACAAGTGTCAGCAGGACATCATAATCGTACTCACCCGCCACATAGTAGACTGAGCGCATTATCTTGCGCAAAAAAGGCATCTCAAAGTCGGAGAACTGCTTTGAAATCACCAGTGAAATGTTGTACGAGCAACGATTATCCGCCCCGCAGGCTGACACATCGAAGGTACAGTTGTGCTTCTTCACATAGTCCAGCACGCGCTGACGGGTTGCGGGGCTGATGCGTCCGTTTCCGATCATCGAACGGTATACCTTTGTTTTTGGCGCATCCGCCGTCTCCGTACTCTGCGTAATATCGACCACTTTGTCATTCATCGGCAAGCACGCCATCATTTCTCATCTCCAGCAGCTATTTTACTATTATCATAATCATTTTTTACGAACCGTCAACTATTTTTTATACATTTCACATTTTTACGCAACACCCTTGCGCATTTTTCTGCGAAGTTTCCGGCAAATGGTGCGCACCACTTGCGCTGTTTCCTGTGTACACGGACCGGGTGCAAACTGTGCCGTCTGCACAGCAGCCAGCATGCTTTGAATTGTCTCGCCGTCTGTTTGCGGGCAATGCGCCTGCAAAAATTCCGCAAACGCCGCCTCATCGGAGGAGACATTCTCCCCCAGCCCGCAGCGCCGCATTTTGCGGTAGAGCGCGCGGAACTCCGCCTGCACGATCTGCAGCGGTGTGCGGCGCACACGGCGAACCTCGACTATCACCAGCACGGCCAGCAACAAAATTACCGGCAACACCCACAGCAGTGCCGTATTCCGCGATGTACTGTCAGGGGTTTGCGTTTCATTTTGTGTTGGCAGCGGTGCGTCATCTTCGTTGGCAGCATTCTGTCCGGCCAGCGGTGTATCAGCTGACAGTTCACCTTCAGTGAGCTCCGCTGCCATGCCGGGCGTCACTTCCAGCGGCGTCCAGCCCTGCCCGGCAAGATAGACCTCAGCCCATGCGTGCGCGTTGTCATCCTGCAAAACAGCACGGTAACTGCCGTCCCCTTGGGCAGTAAACAGGCTTTGTGGCGCGGCATAGCCCACCACATACCGGGCCGGCAGTCCCAGCATTCGGCACAGCACCACCGCCGCCGAAGCAAACTGCGTGCTGCTGCCGGCATGGCTCTCGTTCAAAAAATAGAGTACCGGATCCGCCCCATCAGGCGCGGCGGCATCGGCGCTGTAATGGCAGCGCTCATTCAGCCAACTGCGCACCAGCGTGCGGCGGCCATCGGTATCGTTGTCCTTCAGCTTGCGCTCCTTCACCAGTGCGTCAAGCTCTTCCCTGATTGCATCGTACTCCGTGCCTGCGGGCAAAGCCAGATAACGCGCCTCGGCATAGGCAGCATAGGCGCTTTCAAGGCGATCCAGCACACTGGCGTCACCGTCAGCACGGGCGGTCAGCAATTCTTTGGCCTGCTTGCGCGGAAAATAGTAGAATGTATCATCCTGTGTGGTCTGCCCTGCAATGGCTCCATCACCGTCCGGCGTGTAGTAATCGTTAAAATACGCATTATACGGTGCAAAAGTGTAAGCATCATTTGCATGCAAACGCTGCACAGTCATTTGCCGGGGCTCTGTACCACTGTAGGCCGCGCGCAAAAACGGCAGGTTGGCTATAGCCAGCCGACCGTTGCCATCGGTCTTCCAGTTGGACGCCGCACTGTCAAAGGCTGCGGCATCACACGCCTGCCAGCTTGTTCCGTCATAGTCCGCACCAATAAAACCGCGCAGGTAGACGGTCTCCTCCGGCTTGGCACTGGCCGTGACCATCAGATCCTCCAGCCCGGTCAGTGCAAGGCCGTCACCTTGGGTCAGGCTGCCGTCCTCAACGCCGCCCGCCGTCGCGCTGAGATGGAAATTCAATGCGCCGCCGCTGATCTTCGGCAGCCACTCGATTGCGACACTCAGCACCGCTGCCTGAGCCTTGTCGGTCACCGGCTGCAGCGCGTTCAGCGGCAGCGTAAGCACCGGGCGCAGCGCCAGTGCAGGCAAAAACAATACGGTGCAGGCCACTGCCATACCGGCAGCGGCCAATTTTTGGTTTGTGCGGTGGGTCTGCAGGTTGGCAGCATAGGCGGCGGAATCCTTGCCACCCCACAGCCGCTTTCGCTGCACCGACCGCGCCGCCGCGCAGGCCCCCAACCAGCCGGGCAGAAGCAGCAGCCATCCCAAAACGGCGCTGCCTGTCCCGGCCAGCAGTGTAAATACCACGACCGGCAGCAGCGCCAGCCCCAGCAGCAGTGCATCGGCGTGCCAGGCGGTTACTGCGGCCAGAAACGCCGTGACAGGGATCGCAGCCAGCAGCACAAACAGCCCCCTCTGCGCCGGGATCGGCGAAGTCACCACCGCAAAATTTGCGTCGAATCGTGTATTCAGGCACAGTCTTACGGCATCCGCGCACTGCTGCGCACCGGCCAGAAATGTCCGCTGCAACACAAACAGAAGCACCAGATACCCCACAGCCAGCGCCAGCATCATTCCACGGCGGGCAGCGTTGGGCAGCGGGGCGCGGTGCAGCGCCAGCCACACCGGGCACAGCGTTGCCGTGCCCAGCCATACCCAAACAGGCAGCGCCAGCGCAAACGCGCCGTTCAAAGCCGTCAGCAGACCCAACGCCAGCAATTCCAAAATCAGCAAATCCACTGCCGTTTCCAGCACAGGGCGCGCCGCAGCCCCGGTGCGGGGCAGCAGCACACGGTCAATAAACACCAGCCCCGTGTCTGGGTCGGCGGTCCGGCGGTGGGTCATGGTGCGCAGCCGTTTTACGGCAGCCTGACCAAAGTGCAGCACCTGCTGCGGCGCATTGGCTTCCTCTGCCATGATTGCCCCGGCCGGGTCGGCGCAATAGGTCGCGCTCAGCGGCTCACGCACGGTCAGCTCGCCCACGCGGGCAGTCAGCTTCCAGTGTATCTGCTTCAGTGAATCCCCCGCACGGTAGGGCCGTAGGTCGTAAACGCCGTCAGCCATGTCGTGGCCTGCGGCGGTCACCTTCTCCACCTTATTTTGCGGCTTTGTGCCCGCGCCATCGTCCTCACCCTCGGCGGGCGGCAGCACACACAGTTCCCGGCTTTGGGGCGGCACGGCGCAGGGCACGGCAAACAGGCCCAGCGGGTCGCGCACCGTGATTTCCCGCACGCGGAACTGCCACAGGCCGCTTTTGGCGGCGCGCAGCGTTACGCGCAGGTCGGCACGCTGACCCGGGGCCAGCATTGCACCGCAGGGCAATTCGATCGCCGTACCACTCTCGGCGTCCACTGCCTGCAAAACGACACGCAGCTCCGGCACAGGCCGCCGCCCGGCGTTGTGCAGCTGCACCTGCACGGCAAATTCCTCGCCGGGGCGCACAGGGCGGGCGGGCAGCTGCAGCGCTGCCGTCACATCCCGGCGCAGTGTGCGGGCATACCACGCCAGAAACACCACCACCAGCACCGCCCATGCCAGCAGAAACACCGCAAACGGCGCACGGCTGACTGCAGCCACGGCAAACAGCACAGCCAGCAGCAGCCCGCAGCCGACCTTACCTGCCATGGGACGGCTTCTCCGGGCGGGGGCGCGGCGTGGTGTGCAGAACATCCGCAATAATGTTTTCCACCGTCTCGCCGCCGGTGCGCGCCTGCTCGGTCAGGCGCAGACGGTGGTGGGTCACATCGGCAAAAATCGCGGTCACATCCTGCGGGGCCACAAAGCTGCGTCCGCTCAGGTAGGCTGCGGCGCGGGCCATACCGGCCACAGCCAGCGATGCACGGGGCGACAGCCCCAGCGCCAATCGGCCGTCCTGCCGCGTTGCGCGGGAAAGCTCCACGATATACCGCCGAATCTCGTCACTCATAAACACTTCATCCACCTGCTGCTGCATGGTCAGCAGGTCGTTTTTGTCCATCACGGGCTGCACACGGTCCAGCAGGGCATGGCGCGGCTGGCGGGCCAGAATTTCCATTTCCGCCTCGGCGTCAGGGTAGCCCATGACCACGCAGACCATAAAACGGTCCAGCTGCGACTCCGGCAGCATCTGCGTGCCGACCGAGCCGACAGGGTTTTCTGTAGCCATGACCGTGAACGGCTGGGGCAGCGGGCGCGTTACGCCATCCACCGTGACGGCGCTCTCCTCCATGACCTCCAGCAGGGCGGACTGGGTTCGGGCGCTGGTACGGTTGATCTCATCAGCCAAAAACAGGTTGCACGCGACCGCGCCGGGGTGGTAGACAAACTTGCCGGTTTCCTTTTGATAGAGCGAAAACCCCACAATATCGGACGGCAGAACATCCGGTGTAAACTGCACGCGGTTCTGGGTCAGGTCCATGGCGCGGGCAAACGCCTGTGCCAGCGTGGTTTTGCCAACGCCGGGGATGTCCTCGATCAGCACATGACCGCGGGCCAGCATCGCCATCATAATTTTCAGCACGACCTCGGGCTTGCCCAGCACGGCCTTGCTCACCTCGGCTGTCACAGCCAGCGCTTTTTCGTTGAAATTCTGCATGGGTCAATCCTTTCTGTGGCCGCGCCAGATCAGCATACAGCCGATGACGGCGGCAATCAGCACAATTCCTGCCCACAGGGCGTTGTTTTCCAGCCAAATCATCCAGTTGGAGTACGCGCCGCCCGCATCCTCGCTGCCGCCCTCGTTGGGCAGGGGGCTGATGCTTTCGGGCGCAACCTCCTCCAACGCGGTCGTGCCGTCGGTTTCCACGGTCACCTGACGCGGCGCAGCGTCCCATGTCTCGTCACACTCGGTCAGATCCTCCGCATGGGTCGCGGGCGCGGCATCGGGGTCATGCTCGGCAATAACCAGATACCGTTGGGTATTTTGGGTGTAGGGGTGGCAGGTCGTCAGGGTCAGCAGGTCGCGCCCCGGCTGTATCAGCACCGCATTTATATCGTCCGGCTGTATAATTTTTAGTTCGCACACGCGGTAGACCAGCGTATCCCACGGTGTTGTCAGCGTGATTTTATCGCCGAGCTGTATCTGCTGCACATTGCGCAACATCTCCGCACCGTAGTAGCCGCGGTGCGCGGCGATCACGGTGTTGGTGTTCGCGCCGCCCAGCGGCATCGAGGTCTGCCCCAGCAGCGCGCCGCCGCGGGCCATGTTGGCCGTGCTGGCGCCCAAGTAGACAGGCAAATCCAGATTCAGGCGCGGTATCCACAGCGCGGCGATCATATCATCGGGCAAGCCGTAGCCGGTCAGGTCAAAGGCGGGCGTCTCGTAGGCAAAGGGATCCTTCAGCCCGCTTTGTCCCTCAGCAAAAATCTGCGCATTGTAGGCTTGCAGGGCATCGTACAGTTCGGGGTAAGCGCGGGCAGGCTCGGCGTTGTCTGTGGTTTCAGCCACGGCGGGGGCGGCTGCTTCGGCAGCCTGCACAAATTTTTGTACGGTTTTTGTACTTTGCCGCGCCGCCAGATACTGGCTGACCGTGGGCTGCAGCATAAGCCCAACGCCCAGCAGTATTGCCAGCCATGCAAAAATCTGCAAAAACAGGCGTTTCATCAGTCTTCCTCCTCGCGCTTTTTGCAGCGGTGCAACAGCAGCAGCAAAAGCAGCGCCTCACCGCCGATGACAAGGCTGCCCGTCACGCTGATCCACGGCCATGCGTCCACCATACGCTTGACAACATTGCCGGTGTGCAGCTCCTGATACTGCACGGTCTGCGGCGCGGCGGTCTCCTCGTCCTCTCCATTATACGGCACGCGGGTGCCGCGCACAAGCATACGGTGGGTGTTGATGGCGTAGGGCGTGCAGGTGACCAGCGTGCAGTAGTCCCCACCGGGGATAATTTCCAGATCCTCGGTGCGTTCCGGCTCCACGACCTTGACCTGATCGACCTGATAAGCCAGCACCTCGTCCATAATGTGCAGATAAAAGTGGTCGCCCTCGCCCAGCTTGTCCAGATCGGTAAAAAGCACCGCCTCGGCCAGACCGCGGTGGCCGGTCAGCACGCTGTGTGTGCCCGCGCCGCCCAGCGGATAGCTGGACCCCTCCAGATGCCCAATGCCCTTGAGCAGCACATCATCACTGGTGCCCTCATAAATCGGCAGATTGACATCAATTTTCGGGATCGTAATGTAGCCCAGACTCTCGCCCACATCCAACATGTCCACATAGCTTGTGCCGGTGTCAGCGGCCTCACCCGCAGCATCGCGGTCAATGGCGTTGCTAAGCTGTTCATTGTAGCGGCGCGCGGCCTCCTTGGCGGCATCAATTTTCTCGGTGTCCATCGTCTGCACGGTATCGTTATAGCTTTCAATGACCGAGCTTGCGTGACGCTGCGCCACCGCATTGCTGATGACGGGGTACATGGCCACACCGATGCCCGAAGCGATCATCAGCGCCGCAAAGCCAAGCTTTAATTTGACAGTGGTATCCATAGGAAAGAGCCTTTCTGTAATGGTTTCGGGGTTATTTTCGCGTAAACGCGCAGGCTTTTAGCAGCGGACGCCCATTCAGCCGCAGGGGGCGGCGCCCTCGGCACCCCTTTAGCTGTAGGGGGCGGCGTCCCCGACGCCCCGCAGGGCACTGCCGAAAAATTCCAGTCCTCTTCTTAGCCGCCTCTCCCCTTGCGGGTATCGGCAATGTCCACAACCACCCATAGGGGAAGTACCGTTTCCGGCCCTTCCCCTATGGATTACCCCTCTATTTTGCTTTTGGTTTTAGGATTGTGCGGCTTACGCACGCTTGCTCTTCTTTTTCAGGCTGAACAGCACGCTCACGCCAGCCAGCACCAGCAGCACACCGATACCGCTGAACAGCAGCGTACCGAAGCCACCGGTAGTGGGCAGGTTGAAGCCCGCACGGTTGACGATATTAGTTACCGTAAGTTCCGGCTTTGCCGTATCACCGTTTGCATTGGTGAATACGGTTTTCTCAACCGTGCGTTTCACAAGCTTGCCAGTATTGTCAAATGTATCCGAGGTTGTCCAAGTAGTTGTGGCAGTAACTTTCAAATTGACTTCGACAGGCTTCGTCAGCAGGTTATAGCCCTCAGCCGTTTTGGTTTCGACCAAGTAGTAATCGCCATTGGCCAACCCGCCGGTGAAGTTAGTGGTGTTACTAGAGTCAGATGTATCAATGATGCCATTTTCGTCAGTTGTCAAGCCCTTCTTAACACAAACCCAGCTCTTATCTTTGTCAAGACCAACCTTTTTAGCATCATCACCGGTTATTACCGATGTTTCTCCTGCCTTGGCTTCACGGTACAGGTCAAACATAACGCCGGGCAGCGGTGTCTTATTATCTTCCTGAGTCTTTACAATCTTAATGCCAAAGCTGTACATAACAGCGCTGTCCTCAATGGTGTTCTTGATGGTTTCATCGGGGGTACCATCGTTCTTAATCTTATTAGTGTACTCGAGTGTTGCCTTGTTCGAGTTGCCGTTGCCGCCGACCACAGCACTATTCATTACAACGGCATCGTAGGTGATAGTTACCGTGCGCCCGGCACAACCCTTTACCGTTGCGCTTTGGTTAAAGGTAAGCTTAAATCCGCCGGTAGTATCCGGCACCACTGTATAATCTGTGCCCTTTTCAAGAGGTGTGTCAGTAGCTTCGCCGGCAGTCTTAACCTTAACAACCTTAATAGTTTCCGTATTATCTTTCAGATTCGTCGGCGTATCGGTAACGGTAAAGGTCTTGAGTTTATCAATGTTCTTCGGAATTTCAATGGTGATTTTGTAGGAAACGGTATCGCCAACGCCGTACTGGGCATCATCCTCCCAGCCAGTGCCATTCTTGACTTCTTTCTTCATGTCAGGGCGGTCGTTTTCCACAGAAATGGTAATTGCCGGGTTTGTGATAGCACCATAAGTAATCTTACCATCAGGATTCACTGTAAAGGTATGATAAGTCTGGTCAAGAATATAGCCTTTATTTGCTGCCGCACTACCAGCTGTATAGGAATCCTCATAAATGCGATATTCACCCTGAGACAAACCAGAGAGCTTAATTTGTCCATTAGTATCCGTTACAAGATCAAAGGTATTGGTCGGGTCTTGCTCACTTGCATTCACTACCGTCCAATCGGAGGCTTCATTTCCTGCACCGGTGTGCTTCTCCAGAACAAATTCTACGCCTTGCAGAAGTGTTCCGTCCGAGCCACCAGTGTAGCCCTTTTTCTCAATAGTAACTTCACCATAGGTTGTGCTGTTTTTCGGGTAAACATGGACATCAAAAATCCAGTCCGTCAGCTTGTTTGTGGTACCATTATCAGCAATGCGCGTCATAGGCACAGACACCAAGAACGGGTCAACAGGTGCCGTAACCTTATCAGGTGCCTTGGTTTCAACAACCAGATACAGACCCAGGTCTAGACCACTTGCAGTAGCAACACCAGTGGTATCATCGGTAGTAATTGTCTGTTCAGGTGTTAGGGTCGGAGTGCCGTTTACCGTAATCTTACCAGTGCTGCTGTCCTTGGTGTAATACTTGTCAGCACTCAATTTGCTGATGTCAATGGTTTTGTCACCATTATAATACTTTTCCAGCCAAGCGTTATTCTGCACCTTATAAATTTCAAAAGTTACCCCGCCCAGCGGCTTTGCGTCTGTGGGCGCAGTTTCGCCATCAGCGCCGGTAGCAGTGTTTCCTTTTCCATTATACTCATACTTATGAATCGTAATGCTACCGATAGTCGTATCACCCCAAACAGGCGTGCCGTTTGTCAGCGTCCCTTCCGCCATTGCGGGCAGGGCGCAGACGCTTAGGGCCATGACGGCGCTGAGGGCTGCGGTGAGTAAGCGTTTCAGTTTCATCTTGCTTCGTACCTCTTTCTCTTTATGTTTGTTTGTGTAGGGGGGACTTCGTTATTGACGCCCGCCCCCTTTCTTATTGTAGCGGAACACCAGCACCAGCAGCACAGCCACCAGCGCGGGCAAGCCTATCAAAAGCCACAGGCTGGGTGCATCCGCGCCCGTATGCGGCAACTCAAAGCTTTTGCGGTTCAGGACGGTAAGGGTCATGGTATAGGTGTTACCGTCTTGTGTAACATGCGTGTTATCCACAACCCCGTCAATAGAACAATCACCGTTTGTGGTAAATTCGATTCGGATCGGTTTGGACAGCAGGTTGTACCCTTCCGCTGTCTTGACCTCGGTCAGCTGGTAGCTTCCGGGTTTCAGATTCTTGAACGGGTTATCCGTAATCTGACCGTCATCCCCGGTTATGCCGGTAATGGAGCCTTTCTTTCCGCTGCCGAAGTCGTAGGTCGTATCAACCTGCGGCTTTCCACCGCCGGACGGTACCGTCAGCTTTTCCAGCTTGAACTCCACGCCGCCCAGCGGGGTCTGCACTTCCGTCCCGTTTTCGTCTGTTGTAATGCCCTTCTTGACGATTTTCAGCGTAAACTTCGGGTCCTGCAGCTTATTGGTCAGCACAATCTCGCCGCTGCCGCCGGTTATGGTTCCACCCGTTACACTGGCGGTCGTGCCGGTTAGTGTGGCCGCCGCCGAAATGGTATATGTGTTACCGCCAATCGTGATGCTGCTACCTTTCGCAGTAAAGTTGCCGTTCGTATCCACCGTACCTTCCACAATGCGGTACACATAATTGGTACCGCTGTTTTCGGCCGGGTGCTGATCCAGCCCATTAAAGGGATACTTCCAGCCGTCAGGAGTAGGGGTAACGGTAACATAGTTCGCGCTGCCTGTGGCCGGGTATTTAACAGCTTTCCAAGGATCTTTCTCTGTGCTGTTTTCCAGACGGCGCTGGAGTTGGATGTAAATCTTTTCCGGCAGCTTTGCTGAAACAAGGGCATTGCCAGCCGCATCTTTCCACAGCTTAGTGAACGCAATGTCAATCAGTGTGCGCTTGGTGTTGGTAAAGGTTGCGGTCATTTTCGGGGCTGTGCTTCCTGCATCGTTCTCCACAATCACGCCTTCCACCGTGGTGTTGTTGACTACATGGGCGTTTTTCTCGTTGCCTGTAAGCGTTACGCCTTGCAGATGGGAGCCATCTTTTGGTGCCTCTTCCTCAATGGTATAACGGGTGCCAACGGGGATTCCGGTGATGGGTACGGTGTGGTCTGCGTTCGTATCGCCCATATTGATCGGATAGTACTTTACGATGGGATCTCCCGGTTCCAAGCCCTGCCCGCCGACATCACTGAAGGTCACCTTGAATGTATAGGTGCCCGTCAGGGGTTCGCCTTCTGCGGCCTTCTTTTTGATTATCAGCCCGCCGGTTTTTACCTTGTTGATGTACTGCACCTTCAGCCTTGTCAGCGAATCGCCGCTCTCGTCCGGGTTGCTGTAGGAGCGGAAAACGATGGTGTTGGCATCGGTTGGCTTCGTGCCGTTATACTTATTATCGCTTTCCTCTGTTCCCTTCTTTTCCGTTCGCCCATCATCGGGGCCCGGCTTATCATCTGCTGCGATTTGATTTGCCAGCGATTTGCTCTTGTCTGCAACCGTCACAGTATTTCCACCGGCATTCGTCATCGAGGTAACCGGCAGCTCGTTCTCGTACACTGTCCATCTGGTGTCATACAGTTTTGTATCCAGTATCTCCTTGAGCGAAATGTAACTGCCGCGGCGGAACTGATCGTTGAATGTAATTATTTCGCCGTTTTCCAGTACAAACCGTCCCTGATCGTCTACCACCTGCATGCCATCAAAGTTAGAGGTGTACTTTGCGTATGTGGCGTTTTTCAGTGTGCCGGTTGTAGCGGAGCCGTAATCCGGGATTTTATCCTGCTCGGTAGTGAAGCCGGTCTTTATATCCGGTACCGTTTTGGGAACAAAGGTAAAGTCTCTGAAATAGATGTCGCGTTGATAGTTATCGCCCACGCGGATGGTTGTAACTTTGTTGTCAAAACCAACCACCTCTTTCATCTTATTCAGGCTCAGCTTTACCGTGTTCCACTTATTGGGTTCCAGCGTAACCGAGCCGAATGTGGCGCCGTTCAGACCTGCTTTGCTAAGGCTGCCCATTTGCTTGCCGGTTTTATCCAGCAGCTGCAAGTACAGGTTGTTGAGGGAAAGGTTTGTATCTCCCTTGACATAAATCTCGAATGTGAGGTAGCCGTACTGACTGAGGTCAATAGGAGGATTATTCAGCTCCAGAATACCATACCGCATATTGCGGTATGCACTGTTCAGGTCATCAAAGCGCGCAAACCAGTGCAGAACCTGACCGGTATTGGTTTCTGAACCTTGCGCGGGGTTATCTGCTAACTCAAAGATGTAATCCGTGCTGTCCTTAGTTGCGGGGTGGATGCTCTTCACATCTTTGGTCAAATCCAGCACCTTGTTCACAACGCCGCCGGTGCCGGGTCGGACAGCCTCCTTTGGGCCATAGTGGGTGGCCAGATTCTGGATGGTAAAATCAAAGATTTTCTGGTCTTTAAAGCAAGCTTGGAAATCCTTATCAACATCACTCAGATCGACCTGCTTTTCAACCTGCAGCTCGTTGTGGTCGGGGAAGTTGAACGCCACCGCCATGTTGGACTCCCACATGCCGCGCTCCA
>ERZ773190.2869-NODE-2869-length-12450-cov-11.925212_pt1 | contig 12450 bp, 8 predicted proteins | sample MGYA00511111_ERZ773190 | MGnify/ENA primary metagenome ERZ773190 (study PRJEB29015, sample SAMEA2737777) | human gut metagenome | biome: human gut; feature: human-associated habitat; material: faeces | place: China | collected 2012 ... | reverse complement strand
ATTAAATTATAAAATTTTGTAGCATTATTTAAAAACTGTAGTGATTCCGGACTGTTCATCCTGAGTTTTTTTACTTCATCTTTTGTCATGGAACTTTCCTTTCTACCTCATCCCTGATTTCAAAACATTATTTATTTTGATAGTTGATTCGTTCTCCTTGAATTACTGGATAACAAATCATTTTATCTTAAATTTTCTCTACAATCGCGTTTACATACAAGTCCGTCATATTTTCGCTCAATATATTATTCCGAATACTTCTTGAAATTCTCTGCTTGTTCCAAAACCTCTTTGTAAACATCATCAATGGTTACCGGAGGATAATCAAACTCATCCAGAAGCAAAATCAGGTCAACTTGCAAATTTGCCTTAATATCATCACGGGTAGACCAGTCAGTGTACTTAGCTTTATCATCGACAATGACCTTAATCCTTTTCGACAATTCGATCATCTTATCGTCCGGGTACTCGAACTCGTACTTCTTAGCAACCGCCTTGAGGATGTCATAGAATGCTTTTTCTTCATAGTCAATTCCCATGCCCTTGAAGGAATCTTTTTCCTTTTTAAGTTCTTCAAGGAGCTTCGCAAGCTGCTCTGCCACATCGTCAAGGACTTCGTTAGCGAAAGCTTCATCACGACGGCGATTATTGTACTCATCAACAACCCGCTTGAGGCGGTCCGAGAACTCCATGCCCATAATGCGGTTGACTTTTTTATACTCATCAATCGCTTGAGAAAGAAGCCTCTGCAATACCTTAATTTTCGTGTTTGGAAGCTGGATTGCATTGATCTTATCCAGATACTCATCGCTGAAAATATCAACTGAGATATGCTTTCCGGTTTCAAACAGCTCCTCTATACCATCAGATTGAATTGCCCCCTCAAGAAGTTCACGGACGCGGGCATTCATTTGTGAAATGTCGGGGGCATCACCCTTAGTGAGTTTGAAAAGAATAGAACGCACAGCACAATAGAAGTGCAGATAGTCCTTCTCTCTATCGGAAATTGCATCGCTGGAACTGCATAGATTGAACGCTTGCTTCATACGCTTGACAGCAGCCATAAAGCGAGTTTCCAAATCTTCCGTAAGCTGGACATACTCAACAGCACGGTTGAGGCAAGCAAGCTGCTCTTTCGGTGATCCGTTGAAGTAATCCGTACTATTGAAGTTGCGGAACATCTGTGCCAAAACATCAAGCTGGTCTTTGACAATCGTGACAGACTGTTCGACACCTTCAAACTCATCGGTTTCAAAGTTGGTGTACTTCTTGAGGGCGAGATTCATGTTTTTCTTGATACCGATATAGTCCACAATCAAGCCCTTGTCCTTTCCGGTATAGACACGGTTGACACGGGAAATTGTCTGAATAAGGGTATGCTGCTGGATTGGCTTGTCGATGTAAATTGTGTCAAGTGCCGGTACATCAAAGCCAGTCAGCCACATATCAACGACAATTGCAATTTTGAAGTTGGATTTAACGTTCTTAAACTGGCGGTCAAACTCCTTGCGATCATCCTTCGTTCCCAGCATTTCATAAAGCTCTGGCTCGTCATCTTTATTTCGCGTCATGATGAGCTTGATCTTCTCGATGGGCTTGAGTTCCTTTTTCTCTTTTTCCGTCAGTTGAACCCCGTCAGGGCAAACCTTTTTCTCTGCCCATTCCGGTCTCATTCCAACTATAATCTGATAAAAAGCGTATGCAATCTTGCGATTAGAGCAGACAAACATTGCTTTTCCTGCGACCGTAGCTCCTTCGGCAACGCGGGTCTCATAGTGGTTAATGAAGTCCTCCGCAACTGCATGAAGTCGGTCAGGATCACCGATGATCGCATCAATATGAGCAACCGCCTTCTGGCTTTCCTCAATCTGATGCTCATTTGCACCTTCAACAGCACAACGGTCATAATAATCTTCAATTTCCCGAACCTTTGCCTGATCAAGAGTAACCCGTGCAGCGCGTCCGTCGTAGACAAGGTTGACTGTGATACCGTCTTTGACCGCCTCTGTCATTGTGTAGGCATCGACAACTGGACCGAAGACTTCAATCGTACCATCCACGGGCGTACCGGTGAAACCGACATAGGTTGCATTAGGTAGAGAGTCATGTAGGTATTTCGCAAACCCATAGGTTCGCTCTACACCTTCAGCAGTGACCTTGACTTTTTGATCGAGGTTTATCTGACTACGGTGCGCCTCATCGGATATGCAGATCACATTTGCTCTATCGGTCAGAAGCTCCAAGTCCTCGGTGAACTTCTGGATAGTGGTCATGTACACACCGCCGCTTGTTCTGCCTTGAAGTTCCTGACGCAGTTTTTCGCGGGAATCAATGCTCACAACGGTTTCGTCACCAATGTACTTTTTGGATGCTACAAACTGTTTTGAAAGCTGGTCATCCAAATCAGTTCGGTCGGTAATAATCAGGATTGTAGGGCTATGGAAGAAGGTACTCTTCATAAGCATTCTGGTGAGGAAGAGCATGGTGTAGCTTTTTCCGCAGCCTGTCGCACCAAAGTAAGTGCCGCCCTTGCCGTCCCCTTCCGGTCTGAGATGCGCCTTGATATTCTCAAACAGCTTGACCGCAGCAAAATACTGAGGATATCGGCAAACAATCTTAAGATCTTTATCTGAGCTATCAGGGAAATAGACAAAATCCTTGATAACCGCCAAGAGCCGTTCTTTGCGGAATAGTCCACTCACCATAGTTACAAGGGAATTGATGCCATCTAATTCCTTATCGTCAGCCTCAATCTTTCTCCACGCATAGAAAAAGTCATACGGAGAAAAGAAGGAACCGTATTTATTATTTGCACCATCGCTTATGACGATGAAGGCATTATACTTGAATAGTTCAGGAATATCACGGCGATAACGCACGGTGAGCTGAGTATAGGCGTCCATGATCGTTGTATTTTCTTTGACTGCGCTCTTGAACTCAAGCACAACAACAGGAATACCATTGATGAAGACAATCCCGTCAGGTATGCGTAGCTGGTTGTTGATGCCTTCAATTTCAAATTGATTGACGATCTTGAACACGTTTTTCTCCGGCTCATCGAAGTCGATCAGCTCAATATAAAGGTCCTTCTTTGTGTGATCCTCGCGGTTGAAGATGAAGCCGTCACAAATCATTTTGCAGACAGCTTTGTTTGCCTCGTAGATCGTGCCGGAAATAGACCTCAGGCGAAGGATGATGCTATCAGCTTCACTTGGGGTAAGCCCTTCTGTGGCATACCTATTCAAGAGGTACTTCCGCAGATCGTCGATAAGCAGAACCTCAGAGCGTTCACGATGAATCTGCTCACCATTCAAATAGATATATCCTTCATCCTGAAACAACTCCATAATGGACATTTCAAGAGAATGCTCATTGAAGTTCGCCATTATCATTTCCCCCTAACCGCCTCTGCATTTCTGCTTCAAAGGCTTTTTCTCTTTGCTGGAAGTCATACTCCTGATACTTCAATCCCAAACGTGTCAGCATGAGTGTACCTTCCCAGTCATCAATGTTCGAGTATTGCGTTGCATGGTTTACGTCAGTGAGAACGCCGAGAATCAGACCCGTACAATCGAGTGCAAAGTCTATCATTTCCTGCACATCCGGATATAAAATAGGATGACGGTCTGTCAGGTTTTCATTGCTCAATATACGCTGTTCATCGTTGTGGGCATAGAGCTTATTCCGTTGCATTCGGATGTTCTCTCTTTTTTTTCTTAGCGCGCAGAACCGTTTCTGATACAAGGCTAAAAACTCAGGAAAAGTCAAATCAACCTGAACAGGGATAGTTTCAGCATCTGGAGCATCAAATATAGCAAAAAGATGTCTGCTCATCTCGACATGTTCCTTAAAAAAGAGTTCCTCCTGTGGTTTTAGCTGGTGCTGATATGGGATTTGATAGGAATACGTTGTCCCCTCATGTTCCACGGTCATTGTTTCTCTGTACTCCGGAAAAAGTGCTTGATTTTCCTCGCATTTAGTAAGGAGAGTTCCAATGGACACAACACCATTTGAGCTATCATACAGTTTCGCAATCTCCATAAAACAGGCTTTCATCAGGGCTTCGTGGATTGTCTGATAGAACGCCGGGGAAATCCTCATCTCCTCCGCGTATTCATGCTGGTTCTTTCGATACTGCTGCAAGATGAGGTAATAGGCTTTTGCGTCAAAAGCTCCTTGATGAAGCTCTTCGGCAATTTTGATCAGCGTATCCTTGTCCATTTTCATCCCTCCCTTCGTAGATAAATGATAATTTAGCGGCTTAACTCAGCAAGTAATACGTTACTCAGTTCTTTTAGGTTGTCAATTTCATTATTGTTTATTGATATGCTTTCCTCGACAGCAAGAAATTGACGGTCTAAAGCAACAAGAACTGTATCGGATTCCGGTATTTCAAAAGTGATTTTCTGCAAATCCTTGATTGGTAGCTGAGGTTGAGCAGAGCCAGACTTAAATCGTTCAACAGCAGCCTTCATATATGAGCTTTTCAATAAGGCATATATGAAATATGGAGAAAGCCGCTTAGTCTTAGGGCGTATGATAAGCATACCGGAGTTGATTCGCGCATTTTCATACTTAATGTGCTTATCATATAAAGCAACATTACCGATCGTTCCACGAGAGGTAAGAACAATGTCGTAAGGAGATAGGTGTCCTTTATTCATTAGTTTGTCCTTTTCCTCTGAAACGAACATACAATTATCAAAGTTAAAGCCCGTAGATGTAACATTAGAAGCATTTAAGAACAGGCAATAACCTGTTGAGGTAAATTCATCAAATGTGGGATAATTTTTCCCTCTATCTCCATCAATGAAATCAACAAGGTCGCCAAGAGCTGTTGGGACAGTATGATTATTGATTACGGTTTCAACCAAAATTGCTTGTTCTGTATTTGCTAAATTATCATTTTCCGCTCTCTTCAAAGCAATGCGGTCGGTAATTGCACGGTAGGACTCGACGATCTCACATTGTCTTTCATAGGAGGGAACAGGGAGCTTAATACGGCAAAGATCGTCCCATGTAATTCCGCCTCGAACACTTCCGTCCGTCATGAACCAACATTCACGGTCAAACTCCGGTCTGCGAAACCACATCATCAAATACTCTTCATTTAAGACATCGCGGTCAATAATCTCAAACATGAAATACGCCGGAGAAACTATTGCGGGGATGTCTTTCTCATAGAGCGCAATCGGAAGACGTTCATCGCGTCCAACGTGCATCGGGTTACAGGCAAACAGTCCCTTGCTGATTAGCTTATAGCGGCTCAAATCTGTGCCAATTACATTTGCAACAGATGGCATAAACTCTTTGTCGATACTTATGCCAAGAACAGTGCTGGTGACTTCCCCGGAGTTCCGATAATCAACAAGCTGAATATGTTTACTAAGAGGTTCATAATTCAATTTCATAGCCCAGCTCCTTAAACACGGTCAACAGGTCTTCCTTCGACTTTTCTTCTGCAACGAGCAGATCACGAAGCTCGCTTTGCAGCGTCTTCATTTTCGTATCAAAGTCGATGTTCTCATCGCGGTTTACGAACTCAATGTAACGGCTCGGAACAAGAGTAAAGCCCTTCTCTGCAACCTCATCGAAGGATGCGCTGTAACAAAATTCAGGCACATTCTGATATGTTTCTTCATAGCCTTCCTGCTGCCATGCGTGGTAGACGCTCGTGACCTTTGCACGGTCTTCTTCTGTCAGTTCAATGTACTTCTTTTCATAGGGGCTTCCCATTTGCCGCAAGTCCATGAAAAGAATCTCCCTCTCACGGTTACGGAAGCGTTTTACCTCGCTATTTTCTTCAACCACACGAGCCTTTTTGTTCTTATTCAGAATCCAAAGCGTAACGCTGATGTCAGTGGTGTAGAAGAGGTTTCGGGGAAGGATGATGATTGCTTCAACGAGATTGTTCTCGATGAGCTGACGGCGGATTTTCAGCTCTGTGCCATCGTCAGAGAGTGCACCGTTTGCAAGCAGGAACCCAGCAACACCGTTCTGAGATAGCTTTGAAACGATGTTCAGAATCCAGCCATAGTTTGCATTGCTCGTGGGTGGAACTTCATAGCCGTCCCAGCGCGGATCATCAGTCAGCTCATTATCACCACGCCATTCTTTCTGGTTAAAAGGCGGGTTTGCCATAATGTAATCTGCCTTGAGGTCCTTGTGCTGGTCATTGGTGAATGTGTTCGCTGCCATTTCTCCAAGGTTTGCAGAGATGCCGCGGATAGCCAGATTCATTTTGCACAGCTTATACGTTGTGTTTGTATACTCCTGACCGTAGATAGAGACCTTCTTCTTGTTGCCGTGATGTGCCTCCACGAACTTCATTGACTGCACAAACATACCGCCAGAACCGCAGCAAGGGTCATAGAGAATGCCATCATATGGTTCAATCATTTCTGCAATCAAATTGACAATGCACTTCGGCGTATAGAACTCGCCCTTGCCTTTGCCTTCCGCAAGTGCAAACTTGCTCAGGAAGTATTCGTAAACCCGCCCGATAATGTCATTCTCTTTATCGCCCGTGTTGATCTTATCAATCTCGTCCAGCAGTGATGCCAGCTTTGCTGTGTCGATGTGAAGACGTGAGTAGTAGTTGTCCGGCAGTGCGCCTTTCAGTGCGGGATTCGCTTTCTCAATCGTATAGAGGGCGGTGTCAATTTTTAACGCAATGTCATCCTGTTTCGCATTCTCCATGATAAAAGACCAACGGCTGATCTCAGGCAGGAAGAACACGTTGTCCTTCGTATAGAAGGCAACATTGTCAACAAACTTCTCACCGTATTTTTCAGAAATAGCTTTCCTTTGTGCCTCAAACTTATCACTGGCAAACTTCAAGAAGAAAAGACTGAGAACGACGTGTTTGTATTCTGCTGGCTCAACAGAACCACGGAGTTTATCTGCGGACTTCCACAGAGCTTCCTCCATAGAAATTTCTTTCTTAGGTTTAGATGCAGCTCGCGCCATATTGATTTCTCCAATTCATTTTAATATATCTCGCATTCATATACACTACTTTGTAAATATCAGTTTTCGAGGTTTTTGCATAATAATCCAGTTAATATTATAGACTTATCAGCGAACAAAGTCAATTTAGAACCACTCTTCTGCAAGCAGGGCTTTCGTGACACGAAAGCGATTTTCTGCTTGTTGGGGAATCTCCCCAATCCCCATAGAACGCTGCCTGCGGCATCGAGCTGCGCATCCGTTCCGGATGCTTTAACGGCAGTTCCTGCCAAAGAAAAAAGCCCGGTGCAGCATGAGCATTACGCCCACATTGCACCGGACAATCCATCATCGACTGCTTTGTCTATTTTCTTCTTCCTGCCGAACTTCCTGCTCATGCAGCTGCTCTTTTTTCTGGTCGTCCTCTTTCAGGATTTCCTGCACAATCTTCTGTGCCACAAGCCAATCCTGCATTTCTGATTTTGTCTTGCGATACTCTACATAGGAGCTTTTCTTTCGTTCCAGAAGCATCGCATACTCTACGTTCAGCTCGCTGATGCGCGGGAGCTTTTTGTCAGAGCCATTCTCTTTCTTATAATCATCAAACGCCTTTTTCGCTGCGCTGCGCAAGGCCAGCATATCCCGATGGGCTTCATAGAACTCCCGATTGTAACCGGATGCTTTATACGCGGCAAAAACATCTTTTGTCTTAGCATAATTGATTAGATGCTTCCTCAGTACCGACACTTCCGACATCCGTGCCTCATCTGCTTTTACAGATTCCAGCAGCGCATCACATTTTTCGGAAATTCCATCTGCCTTTTCTTTCAGCTCTGCATAGCTCTTAATTCCATGCTCTTCCATGAACATCATAGCTTTCGCCATCTGCTTCAGATTAAAGACTTTCGCCCAACGCGCATATCCCGCGCCTTTGCCCGCCTGCATTTTGGCACGGACATCAATCAGGAACGACAGCTCTGCCTTCTGATGCACCTGCATCGACCGTGCGCTTGTGCGGGTTTTCTCTACAAATTTGCTTTTATGAACTGCATTCCCGGCAATCACTTCGCAGAGTTCTTCAATCGAATATCCTTTGCCAAGAGAGCGGAAACGAGCAAATCTGGCATGGCCTTTTCCCCGCAGTGCAGGCTGTTTTCCATCTTTATAATCGTACCCTGCTTCCTGCAAAATTCCAATCAGCTCCCGGAAGTTTTTTGGTTCTCTTTCCAATGCTGCATCAATGGCCTCGCAGATTTCATCCCGCTGCGATTTTTTCTCCGGGTATTCCGTTCTCTTCTGCCGCTCTCCATAGGGCTTCCGGATTATGACCGACAACCGGTGTTCCAGGCAGACGATATCACTGAGCCTTGCCAGTGCAAGACCGGATAAGCGAAAATCTCGGAATTTTCTGGTGCAGTCCAATGTAGTCGAATTAAAAATAATATGGTTATGAATGTGCGCACGATCAACATGGGTAGCCACGATAAATGCATGTTTTCCCTTTGTGAATCGCATGGCCGTCTCATATCCAACCTTGTTTGCCTCCTCTGGTGTGATTTCTCCTGGCTTAAAGGATTGCCGAATCTGATATGCAATCACATCATGCGCTTGGGTTCTTCCCGTGATATGCTCATACTGCCGTTTGGAAAGTAGGAATTCTTCATCACAGGTCTTTGCATCACAGGCATACGCGCTGATGTATTTTCCATCTTCCGTCTTTGCTACATTCTCAGAATAATCAGTACGGTCAGCCAGACACTGCGCTACCGTCTTTCCTTTATTGATATGCAGCGCAATTAGTCTTGTAGCCGCCATTTCTTATTCCTCCATCTAAAAAGAGCTACCCGAAGGCAACTCTTACCAATCTACTATTCTCATTTTAGCATCCGTTCCCGGTCATAAGCCCCCTGCAAATAAACGGCCTGCTTGATGATTTCTTCCATATCGAAATAGACGCACATAATGCTTTCGTACAGCTTCCACACATTAGATTCGCTGCCTCCCACCATTTCCATCAGCTGGTCTTCCATCTTCGATTGCTCAGACTGTTTTTCCTGATAAGCTGTCTCTTCCACAAAATGATTCTCTCCATCTGTTTCCTCGTACCGTAAATCATAATAATCTTTCATAAACTGAATATCCATCTAATCCCTCCTGAACTCAAATTGTCAAAACATCCTCTACACACTCGCACAGCCGTTCCATCAGTTCCATGATGCCGCCCGAACCACCGAATAGATACCGCAGCCAAGAACAAACAGCATAACCGGCGAAAGCACCCACAGGGATAGCTGCATCAGCAGATTCCAGATAAAGCATAGAAATCGCAGCAGAAACGCAACCGGCAGCAAGAGGATTTTCAGCACCAGCTTCAACAAAAAACATACGATCTTCATGGATTTCACCCCTTCGTTTTTCTTTTCATCTTCATTTTACTGTACCCGCTTGCCAAACACCACGATGTCAATAGGGAGACCCGCAAAAATATGTAACGGCACAGACAGTTTCATCTGTGCCATGTGCTGTAAAAATCCCGCACGTTTGCGCCGTCAGCGAATACCGGAAAGCCTCTTCAGGATCAGCTTCTGCATCTCCCAGAGTTCATCCAGCCGCTTCTGCAAATCCCGGATATCCTCCGCATAGATGCTTCCGGATTCATTGGCTCGTTTTGCGTACTGGTTCAGGTTGTTGCTGCATCGGCGAAGAAGAGTGGATACCTGCGCCACATCCGACAAATCAAGATTCACGCAGTACCCGTCCATCGCCATTTTTCTCATATAGGCACCGGTGTTCCGAATACCCAATTCCTTCTGCTTTTCACGAATCCTTGCCAGCTCTTCCGGATTTACCCGGACGTTGATCCAGTGTTCCCGAACACTCATAGTGCCACCTCCTCATCATCTCGATGTGCCATCGGCGGAATGCGACCGGCACGGTCACGCAGCTCTGCCAGGACAGACGGTTTTTCCGTTGTTCTCTCACGGTCAGGATCATCATTTCCACGGTCATCCATATTCAGCAGTGCGTCCAGTTCTGCCAGTCTTGCACTCTTTTCTGCCAGTTCTGCCTCCTGGGGAAATGGCTTTCCAAGCTCGGCCTGCGCCGCTTCCTGCTGGCTCCTAAGATTGTCCAACTGCTGTTCCGCCTTTTCCAGCCTTGCTGGAATCCCGGCAAGAGCATTGTCCAGACGCTGGATATTGCCAGCAGCACTGGTGCCGATGGGCACTCGGTGGGTCATCTCGCCTTTCAGCAGCACCTGATACTCTTTCTGGAAGCTGTCAAATGACAACTCCATCTTGAAACCGCGATAGCTGCCAAGCGGCACTGGCTCCAAACTCTGATTGGTTTTACAGATTGCGAGGATTGCTTCACCGGCCTCTGCTTTTTCAGTAAAGCGTGTGTCATTTACTTCCATGCCGCAGAACCCTTCTTCCGGCAGCGGATGTGCCGCCACCGTCCGAATATCCGACTGAAAGCCCTTGATGAACCCCTGCGTTTTTTCAATCTCCGCAGGGAAATATTTCATCAGCTTATCCTCCAATCGGTACTGCTGGCTCTGATGGTCTGCCTTCAATACTTTCAGCCTTGCAACATCCACATCCAAATCCATTTTCTCCTTAATCTGCGGGTCTCCTGCACAAAGTGCCTTGATCTCCGCATAGGAAAGTGCCTGCTCATCCACATCGTCACAGGAACGAACCGGGGATTTGCTGGTCATGATCTGACTGATAAACTTCTGCTTATTCTCCAGTGTCTGATAGAGGTAAGCGTCAAAAGTTCCTTCCGTCACATACTGATAAACCTGCACTTCTTTGTTTCGGTTTCCCTGACGGATGATACGACCATTTCGCTGGGTCATGTCCGCAGGCCGCCAGCCCACATCCAGATGATGCACGGCCACCAGCCTGTCCTGCACGTTCGTGCCTGCGCCCATCTTCTGTGTCGAACCTAACAACACCCGCACCTGCCCGGTACGGACTTTGGCAAACAAATCTTTCTTTTTTGCCTCGGTATCAGCATCATGGATAAATGCGATTTCTTCCTCCGGCACACCGGACTGGATAAGTTTAGCGCGGATATCCTCATAGACATTGAAGGTTCCATCGTTCTTCGGTGTGCTGAGGTCGCAGAACAGCAGCTGGGTCAGCTTATCCGACTGTCCTTCCTCATAAATCCGAAGCACATTCCGCACACAGGCGTTGAGCTTGCTGTTGGGGTCATCCGGCAGAAGCGGATTCATCAGCCGCTGATCCAGTCCCAGCTTTCTGCCGTCCGATGTGATTTTCAGCATGTTATCGACCGACGGGTCTACCACGCCGGAATGTACAGCCGCCGCCCGTTCCGAAAGCTCCGCCACCATCGCCTGCTGATGCTCCGAAGGCTGCACCACCACGGTTTCAAACTTTGCCTCCGGCACCGGCAGATGCAGCTGATCGGAAGTCTTGATATCCGCCACTTCCTTGAACATGTTCATCAGCTCCGGCAGGTTGAAGAATTTTGCAAATCTTGTTCTTGCCCGGTATCCGGTTCCTTCTGGTGCCAGCTCAATGGCCGTGGTGGTCTCACCAAAGGTAGAAGCCCAGCTGTCGAAATGGGTCAGCCCTTTCTGCTGCAACGTGCCGTACTGGAGATACCGCATCATGGTGTAAAGCTCCGTCATGCTGTTGCTGACCGGGGTGCCGGTCGCAAAAATGATGCCGCGCCCGCCTGTCAGCTCGTCCATATATTGGCACTTCATAAACATATCCGAAGATTTCTGCGCTTCCGATGTGGACAAGCCCGCAACATTGCGCATTTTTGTGTAGAGGAACAGGTTCTTGAACGCGTGTGCCTCGTCTACGAACAGCCGATCTACGCCCAGCTGCTCAAAGGTAATCACATCGTCCTTACGGTCGGTTGCCCGGAGTTTCTCCAATCTCGCCTCCAATCCTTTCCGGGTCTTTTCCATCTGCTTGATGGAGAAACGTTCGCCATTCTGGGATTTCATCTCAGCAATGGTGTTTTCGATTTCATCAATCTGGGCAGTCAAAATCCTCTCCTGCCGTTCTGCGGACACCGGGATTTTCTCAAACTGAGAATGCCCGATGATGACAGCATCGTAATCGCCAGTGGCAATTCGTGCACAGAACTTCTTTCTGCGGGCAGTTTCAAAGTCCTTTTTGCTTGCCACCAGCAGTTTTGCGCTCGGATACAGGCGCAGAAACTCATTGGCCCACTGAAGGGTCAAATGATTCGGAACAACGAACATGGATTTCTGGCACAGTCCCAGCCGTTTTGCCTCCATAGCAGAAGCTGCCATCTCGAAGGTCTTGCCAGCACCTACCTCGTGGGCCAGCAGCGTATTGCCTCCGTACAGCACATGAGCAATGGCATTCTGCTGATGTTCCCGCAGCCGGATTTCCGGATTCATGCCGCCAAAGCGGATATGAGAACCATCGTACTCACGGGGACGGGTACTGTTGAACAGCTCGTTATACTTTTCCACCAGTTCCGCACGGCGAT
>ERZ773190.2868-NODE-2868-length-12454-cov-11.259698_pt1 | contig 12454 bp, 9 predicted proteins | sample MGYA00511111_ERZ773190 | MGnify/ENA primary metagenome ERZ773190 (study PRJEB29015, sample SAMEA2737777) | human gut metagenome | biome: human gut; feature: human-associated habitat; material: faeces | place: China | collected 2012 ... | reverse complement strand
AAGAGCTGATGATGGACGAGGAGCAGGACAAGATGCGCCGCACCCAGCACAACAAAATTTTTGTGGCAAGCCCCCGCACCATCGACCTGGCGCAGTTCTACGAGCAGCTGCAGGCGCTGGAAGCCGCCGCCGCCCACAACGACGAGGGCGTGGTGAAGCAGCTTGCCGCCATGATCCCCACCTTTACCCCCACCCGCGAGAACCTGAAGCTGTAAGGGAAAGACAGCAAGTTGGCAACTGCGGCAATGGGCCGCGTGCATAATAAATGAGAGGGATGTAACTATGGAAAAGAAACCGTTCCTGACCGAGGCCATGGCACAGGAGATCATTCAGGATGTGCCCACGCCTTTCCATGTCTACGACGAAAAGGGCATCCGGGAAAATGCCCGCCGCATCAACAAGGCGTTCAGCTGGAACAAGGGCTTCAAGGAGTATTTTGCCGTCAAGGCCCTGCCCAACCCCGTCATCCTGCAAATTCTGCAGGAAGAGGGCTGCGGCGTGGACTGCTCGTCCCTGACCGAGCTGATGCTCAGCGAGGTGTGCGGCTTTACCGGCAGCGATATCATGTTCTCGTCCAATCAGACCCCCGTGGAGGACATGCAAAAGGCCTATGAGCTGGGTGCCTACATCAACCTGGACGACGCCACCATGGTGGACTTCCTGGACCGGGTGGCCGGTGTGCCGGAGACGGTGTTCTGCCGCTACAATCCGGGCGGCACCTTCAGCCTGGGCGAGAGCGAAGAGGGCTTCCAGGTGATGGACAAGCCCGGCGATGCCAAATACGGCATGACCGAAGAGCAGATGATCGACAGCTACAAAAAGCTGATGGCCAAGGGCGCCAAGCACTTCGGCATCCACGCCTTCCTGGCGTCCAACACCATCTCGGATGCCTATTACCCGGAGCTGGCCGCCATCCTGTTCCGGCTGGCGGTGCGGGTGCACGAGGCCACCGGTGCCCACATCGGCTACATCAACCTGTCCGGCGGCGTGGGCATCCCCTACCGCCCGGAGCAGACCGAGAACGACATCCTGGCCATCGGCGAGGGCGTGCGCAAGAAGTTTGAGGAGATCCTGGTGCCGGCCGGCATGGGCGACGTGGCCATCTTTACCGAGATGGGCCGCTTCACCACCGGGCCTTACGGTGCCCTGGTGGCAACCGCCATCCACGAAAAGCACATCTACAAGGAGTACATCGGTCTGGACGCCTGCGCGGCCAACCTGATGCGCCCGGCCATGTACGGGGCCTATCATCACATCACCGTGCTGGGCAAGGAGGACGCCCCCTGCGACCACATGTACGACGTGGTGGGCGGCCTGTGCGAGAACAACGACAAGTTTGCCATCGACCGGATGCTGCCCAAGATCGACATCGGGGACGTGCTCTACATCCACGACACCGGTGCCCACGGCTCGGCCATGGGCTACAACTACAACGGCAAGCTGCGCAGCGCCGAAGTGCTGCTGTGCGAGGACGGCTCCCACCGGCTCATCCGCCGCGCCGAGACCCCCCGCGACTACTTTGCAACGCTGGACTTCCTGCCCCTGATGAAGCCCCTGTTTGAGGACTGAGGGCACGATTTGAAATAGCCGCCGCTTGGCTCTGGCTATATTCAGCGGAAATACAATTTTATATTGGCAGTTCAGAAACGCCTGCGGGCGTTTCTGAACTGCATTTTCACAGGAAGGGCCGTTCCGGTTGATTGCATTTGCTGCTGCCAGCCTGCGCTTCGGCTGCAAGCCGCAACCCGTTAGACAGATGCTGTTTGCCGCTGCGACCCCTTCCGTGAAGAGGCGTTTGGAGCGGAAATGCCGCTGCCCGTAACGACCCCTTCCGTGAAGAGGCAACTCCGGAAAATCCGCAGATTTTCCGGAGTTGCAAATTAAAATAAAATTACCTCTGCGATTGCCAGAGCGCAAGCGGAGGCAATTCTAAATCATTCCCTGCCCGAAACGACAACGACCAAACGAGGTACAAGCCATGTTTTTTGGATTTCAGCTCACCTGCGGCCTGATGATGGTGTTCTACGGTTACTCGGTCATGAAAAACCCCCGCGTGTGGGGCGACCAGGGCCGCCGCGCCATCAAGCCCGAACATTTTGAAGAATACGGCCGCCAGAACGGGCTGTTCTTCCTCAAGGCAGGCTGCGTGATGGCGGTCATCGGCGCACTGGATGCGCTGGTCACGCTGGACGCGCTGCTGTATCTGCTGCTGTATGTGTTCGGCTTTGCGTTCGCGTTCTATCCGCTCACCCGCTGGTGCAAGGCCAATGAAGGCTTCTGCTGGCCGTGGCCCCATGTCAAGAGCGAGAAAAAGCGCATCCGGGAGCTGCGCAAGGAGCAGGAACAGCAGGAGAAAAAGTAAACCGGAACCGAGAAGGGCCGCCCGCGTACCGCACGCAGGCGGTCTTTTTTTGCGCCATTCTCTGAGAGAGGCGGGTTATCTGGCAAAGTTCGACTTTCTGAACGATGCAGCGTTGAAAAAGCAACTTCGCCAACATGGCGGAATCCAGTGGGCCTGGCGAAGTTGGAACACCGCCAGCAGGAGCAACTCCGCCAAGCTGGCGAACATTGAAATTTAAACGTAGATAAATTATAATTTTGGAACTTCGCCACTTGTTTCACTACAGTAGGGAAGCCGTGTGAACCAACCACGGACAGCGCCCTCCCGGCCTGCCGGTAAAAGCAATTGCACAGCCTGCCCGGGGCGGCACCGGCAGCGGACCCCCCTGCGCAGAAAATGGGCCGCAAAATTTCCGCGCAAATGCCGCCTGCAAACGCACCGGCTATTCTCAATTTCCTGAAAATGTGGTATACTGTTCTTTGACAATAAAAGGAGACAGGGGAACCCATGGCAACAGATCTGACACAAGAATTCTGCGCTCTGCGCGACACCTATATCGAAAAGCAGTTCGGCCGCCTGAACGAGATGCAGCGGCGGGCGGTGTTCACCACCGACGGCCCGCTGCTCATCCTGGCCGGAGCCGGCAGCGGCAAGACCACCGTGCTGGTCAACCGCATTGCCAACCTCATCCGGTTTGGCGCGGCCCACGGCTCAAAACAGCTGCCCCGCCCCGCCACCGAAGAGGACGTCAAGGCCCTGCGCAGTGCCATCATGACCGGCACCGCCGCGCCCGGCTGGCTGGACGGGATGCTGCGGCAGAACGCCGTGCGCAGCTGGAACGTGATGGCCATCACCTTTACCAACAAGGCGGCCGGGGAGATGAAGGAGCGCCTGCGCCGGATGCTGGGCGGGGAAGAGGGCGACGAGGTGTTTGCCTCCACCTTCCACTCGGCCTGTGTGCGCATCCTGCGCCGCTGGGCGGAGGAGATCGGCTACCCCCGCAGCTTTACCATCTACGACACCGACGACGCCCAGCGGGTGATGAAGGCGGTGTACAAGGACCTGAACGTGGATGACAAGTTCTTCCCCATCAAGAGCGCCATCAACCAGATGAGCCGCTGGAAGGATCAGCTGGTCAGCCCGGAACAGGCCCTTGCCAACCCCGCCAAGGACACCAAGGGGGCGCTGGCGGCCCGCATCTACGCCGCCTACGAAAAGCGGCTGAAGGAGGCCGGTGCCTTCGACTTCGACGACCTCATCTACCAGACCGTGCAGCTGCTGGCAGAGCACCCGGACGTGCGGGACTTCTACCAGACCAAATACAAATACCTGCTGGTGGACGAGTATCAGGACACCAGTGTGGCGCAGTTCCGTCTGGTGAGCCTGCTCACCGGCCCGGAGCGCAACATCTGCGTGGTGGGCGACGATGACCAGAGCATCTACCGCTTCCGCGGGGCTACCATTGAAAACATCCTCAACTTTGAAAAGTGCTACCCCGGGGCAAAGACCATCCGGCTGGAGCAGAACTACCGCTCCACCTCCAACATCCTGAACGCCGCCAACTGCGTCATCCAGCACAACACCGAGCGCAAGGGCAAGACCCTGTGGACCGACAACGGCGAGGGCGACAAGGTGCAGGTGTACACCGCTGAGAACGAGCAGGACGAGGCGATGCACATTGCGGACGTCATCGGCCAGCACCTCAAGGCGGGCGGCCATCTGGCCGACCACGCCATCCTCTACCGCATGAACGCCCAGTCGGCTCCCATCGAAAGCTACTTCACCCGCGCGGGCATCCCCCACAAGATCGTGGGAGGCCAGCGTTTCAACGACCGCAAAGAGGTCAAGGACATCCACTCCTATATGTCCATCGTGGCCAACCCCCGCGATGACGTGCGCCTGCGCCGCATCATCAACGAGCCTGCCCGCAAGATCGGCAACACCACGGTGGAGGTCATTGCAGACCTTGCCGCCCAGCAGGGGGTGAGCATGCTGGAGATCATCGGCCACGCCGACCAGTACGCCAAGCTCAGCCGGGCTGTGATGCCCTTGCTGAAATTCTGGCAGATCTACCAGAACCTGCAGGATTCGCTGGAGACCAAGACGCTGGACGCCTTTGCCGCCGACGTCATTGAGATGACCGGCTACAAGGCCATGCTGGAGGCGGATGCCGCCAAGGGCCACGAGGACGCCGCCGACCGCCTGCAGAACCTGGGTCAGCTGGTGAACAACGTCAAGAACTACTGCGACCAGCACGGCGAGGACGCCACGCTGGAGGGCTATCTGGAAGATATCGCCCTCATCAGCGACATCGACAGCTACAACGAGAGCGCCGACCAGGTGGTGCTGATGACCATCCACTCGGCCAAGGGGCTGGAGTTCCCCTATGTGTTCCTCATCGGGATGGAAGAGGGCGTGTTCCCCAGCGAGATGAGCAAGTATTCCGAGGCGGACCTGGAAGAAGAGCGCCGCCTTGCCTACGTCGGCATCACCCGCGCCAAAAAGGAACTGTACATCTCCAACAGCGTCACCCGCATGCTCTACGGCCGCACTCAGCGCAACGAGCCCAGCCGCTTTTTGCGCGAGATCGAGCCGGAGTACATCGAAGAGACCCGCAGCCCGGTGCTGGAACAGCGTTCCCGTCTGGGCGGCTGGGGCAGCAGCTACAGCGACACCGTGCCCGGCGGCGCGTCCGGGTACTCCGGGCCTTCCGGCTGGGGCCGCAGCGCCGGGGGCTACGGTTCCGGCGGCTATGGTTCCCGCTCCGGCGGCGGTTACCTGAACCGCGAGTACAACGCCGGGGAGCGCAGCGGGTTCGGCTCCGGTTATGCCGGGCGGGGCACTTCCTCTTCCGGCTACGGTGCCGCCTACGGCAACAGCTCCACCCAGCCCAAGGTGCGTTCGGGCGGGTTCGGTGCCGGGTATTCCGGCACGGGCGCAAAGACCCCGGCCGCAAAGATCAGCTTCACCGGCGCACCGGCGGCAAAGGCAGCGCCCGCAGGCTCCAAGCACTACGAGCCGGGCGACATCGTGGAGCACAAGGTCTTTGGCCGGGGCACCGTGCTCAAGGTCAAGCCTGCGGCCGGAGACCAGATCGTGGAGATCAACTTTGAGAAGGTCGGCATCAAAAAGACCATGGCCAATTTTGCGCCGCTGACCAAAATCACAACGGAGGAATGACACAAAATGATGACAGTTCGTTTGATCGCCCATACCCCGGAGCCGGAAAAGGTGGTGGCGGCTGCCGCCAAGCTGTGCTACTCCGACGCCCACATCACCGACCTGCTGGACGGCCTGACCGAGGAAAAGACGGCAAAGTTCCTGACCATGCTCAGCGACCTGGGCCACGCCAGCCCCATCGAGCACGCCAGCTTCACCTTTGGCATCGAGGGGGTCAGCCGTACCTTGCTGGCCCAGATCACCCGCCACCGCATCGCATCCTTCAGCGTGCAGAGCCAGCGCTATGTGCGCCTGGACGATTTCCGCTATGTGGTGCCGCCGGAGATCGAAGCCATCCCGGAGGCAAAGGCGGCTTTCCTTGAGAGCATGAACGAGGACGCCAAACGCTACCTTGACCTTGCCCACAAGCTGGAAGAGGGCCACACCGCCCGCCTGATGGCCGAGGGCATGCCGGAAAAGGCAGCCCGCGCCAAGGCCGGCAAGCAGGCCAATGAGGACGCCCGCTTTGTGCTGCCCAACGCCTGCGAGACCAAGATGGTGGTCACCATGAACGCCCGCAGCCTGCAGAACTTTTTCCACCTGCGCTGCTGCAGCCGCGCCCAGTGGGAGATCCGCCAGCTTGCCGAGGAAATGTTCAAACTGGTGTACCCGGTGGCACCCCACATCTTTGCAAAGTCCGGCCCGGCCTGCGTGAGCGGCCCCTGCCCGGAGGGCAAGATGTGCTGCGGCAAAACCGCCGAGGTGCGTGCAAAATATGCCGCCATCAAGGAAGGTGCCGCCGTATGAGCAAGGGCAAGCTGATCGTCATCGAGGGGCTGGACGGCAGCGGCAAGGCCACACAGGCAAAGCTGCTGGCCCAGCACCTGGCCAGCCAGGGCCTGCCGGTGCGGGAGGTGACCTTCCCGGATTACGCCAGCGATTCCAGCGCCCTGATCAAAATGTATCTGGCCGGGCAGTTCGGCTCAAAACCGGACGATGTGAACGCCTATGCGGCCTCCAGCTTTTTTGCGGTGGACCGCTATGCCAGCTACAAGACCGATTGGGGCCGCTTTTACGAGGAGGGCGGCGTGGTCATTGCCGACCGCTACACCACCTCCAACGCGGTGCACCAGTGCTCCAAGCTCCCGCCGGAGCAGTGGGAGGAGTTTTTGCACTGGCTGTTCGATTACGAGTTCCATCTGCTGGGCCTGCCCGCACCGGACAGCGTCATCTACCTGCAGGTGGACCCGGCGGTCAGCCAGCGGCTGATGACCGCCCGCTACCACGGTGACGAGAGCAAAAAGGACGTGCACGAGAAAGATACCGAGTATCTGGCCCGCAGCCGCCGCGCCGCCGAGTATTGCGCGGAGCATCTGGGCTGGACCACGGTGCACTGCACCCACAGCGACGCCATGCGCAGCATCGAGGACATCCAGACTGAGGTGCAGGGCATCGTGCTGGGCGGACAGTAACATAAAATACGATAAGAGGGGGCATCCTGACAGATGTATCGTTTGATGCAGCCATCCGACAAGGCGGCTGTGCTGGCGCTGTGGCAGCGCGAGCGCGGCGAGTCGGAAGAATTTGCGGCCAACGCCGTGGAGCGTTTTGCAGGGCAGCAGAATGTCTATGTGGCCGAGGAAAATGACGCCATTGCCGCTGTGGCACTGGCGGTGCCGGTCACGCTGCAGGGGCGGCAGGGCAGTTACCTCTACGGCCTGTGCGGACAGGGCAGTTTGATCCTGGCCGGCCTGCTGGACTACCTGTGCGCGCAGCAGAAGCTGCGGGGCGCAGGCTTTACCGTGGCCGTGCCCGCCACCCCGGAGCAGGCCGCTCTGCTGCAGGACAAGGGCTTTGCCCGCGCCTTTGCATTGCGCTGCCTGCCGCGGGAGGTGGCCCGCAACCTGTGGAGCCAGGCCGAGTTTGACAGCGTTACCGCCAAGAAGCTGTGCGAGCTGCGGGAGAAGTTCTGGCCCGATACCGTGCAGTTCACCCCGGAGCGCATGGCCGTGGTGCTGGGGGACCTGTATTCCCGCGGGGCCACCATCGTGGCCAACGAGCGGGGCTACGGCGTGTACTTCCGCAAGGAGGACACCCTGTATTTCGTGGAGCTCATGGCCGAGGACGACCGCGCCGCCGAGGTGCTCATGGAAGCCGCCCGCGAGAAGGAAGTCATCGTGGAAAAGGCCGTCATCACGGTGGGTGCCGCCCAGTCTCTGTTCCTGGGGGAGGGCACCCGGCAGGAGTACGGCATGATCCGTTTTGACGGGGAGCCCTTTGACGTATCGGAAAGCTATATGCGCCTGATGCTGGAAGGCTGAGACGCAGAAAAACAACAAAGGAAGGTGCGTATGGCACACAAGGAGAGACACACCGCCCCGAAGAAAAAAGGCGGTGCCGTGAAGATTTTGCTGGCAGTGGTGCTGTTGCTGGTGCTGGCCGCCGGAGCAGCAGGGGTGTTTGCCTACAACGAGATCCACGGCAATGGAAAGCCCGGCACCGAGGTCACCGTCAGCATCCCCCAGGGCAGCGGCGTTGCCGCCATCGCGCAGGAACTCAAGGACGCGGGCGTCATCCGCTCGGCCTACCTGTTCCGCTGGTATGTGGGGCACAAGGGGGCCGCGGCAAAGCTGCAGTACGGTGATTTTACCCTGCAGACCGGGGCCAACGCCTACGATGCCATCATCGCTGTCCTTTCCCAGTACGCTAAGGCCGAGACCGTGCGTCTGACCTTCCCGGAGGGCACCACAGCCATCGCCATTGCCCGGAAAATGGAGGAAGCCGGGCTGTGCAGCGCCGAGGACTTTCTGAAGGAAGCCAACGAGGGCGATTTCAGTGCATATACCTTCTGGCAGTATGTGCCGGAGGACAAGGACGCCCCGGATCGCTTCATGAAGTGCGAGGGCTATCTCTTCCCGGAGACCTACGAGTTTCTGAAGGACGACACCGTGCACAACTATGTGGCAACGTTCTATGCGCAGTTCGACGCGCAGATCACCGATGCGATGTATGCGAAGCTCAAGGAGCAGGGCATGACCCTGAACGAGCTGGTCACGCTGGCCTCCTTTGTGCAGGAGGAAGCGGGCAACAGCCAGGACTCCAACGTGGCGCAGGTGTTCCGCAACCGTCTGGCCGAGGGTTCGCCCTATCCGCGCCTGCAGAGCAACACCTCCAGCTACATCCAGAGCGACGCCGACAACAACTACCTCTGGAACTGGGTGGCCCCCTACTACGGCGGGTGGGACAATATCCCGGAAAACATCGTCTCTGCGTATGATACCTACCATACGGCGGGCCTGACCCCCGGCCCCATCTCCAACCCCGGCATCGCTGCCATCCGGGCGGCGCTGAGCCCGGAGCCGGACGAGGAAGCAAAGGACGCCTATTTCTTCGTCACCGACCTCAAGGGCAACTACTACTATGCCCGCACCCTCAGCGAACACAACGCCAACTGCCAGACCGCAGCGGACGTGAACAAAACGGTGAAATAAGAGGGTAAGTTGTCCGTTACGGCTGAAGCTGCCCGTTACGACCCTTCCTGTGAAAATGCGTTTGGAGCGCTCCGCAGAGCGCGACAAACGCGAATCTAAAAATAATTCTTCCGCTAAATATGTCCAGAGCGAAGCGGCGGACATTTCAAATCGTATTTTCTGAAAAAAGAGAGGAATATCAACTATGCTGCAAATCCCGGAACTGCTCGCCCCGTCGGGCGATCTGGAGCGCCTGCGCTATGCCATCAACTACGGTGCCGATGCCGTTTACTGCAGCCTGCCGGAGTTCGGCATGCGGTCTGCACCGGCCAACTTTACGCCGGAGCAGCTCACCGAGGGCGTCATCTATGCCCATGCCCGGGGCCGCAAGGTCTACCTGACCATGAACACCCTGCCCACCAATGAGGAAGCCGACCGCCTGCCGGACGCCATCAAGGAGGCCGCCAAGGCCGGTGTGGATGCCTTCATCGTGGCCGACCTGGGCGTGCTGGATGCCTGCAAGACCGTTGCCCCGGACATCGACGTGCACATGTCCACCCAGACCGGCATCACCAACTGGGCCGCCGCCCGTGCCGCCTATAACCTGGGTGCCAAGCGCGTGGTGCTGGCCCGCGAGATGTCCCTGCAGGACATCGCCATCCTGCGCGACAAGACCCCGCCGGAACTGGAGATCGAGGCCTTTGTGCACGGTGCCATGTGCATGAGCGTGTCCGGCCGGTGCCTGCTGTCCAATTACATGGCAGGCCGCGACGCCAACCGGGGCCAGTGCGCCCAGCCCTGCCGCTGGAAGTACTACCTGAGCGAGGAGACCCGCCCCGGCCAGCTGTACGAGATCGGCGAGAACGAGAACGGCAGCTACATCCTCAACGCCAACGACCTGTGCACCGCGCCCTTCATCGACCTGATCTGCAAGGCCGGTGTGGACAGCCTGAAGATCGAGGGCCGCGCCAAGACCTTCTATTATGTGGCCAGCGTGACCGCCGCTTACCGCAAGGCGCTGGACGCCTATCTGGCCGACCCCGCCAACGACAACTTTGAGCTGCCGGCTGAGGTCTACGAGGAGCTCACCCGCACCAGCCACCGCCACTACTCGCCGGGCTTCTACTTTGGCCGCGAGCAGGCCAAACAGGCCACCGACAGCGCCACCTACATCCGCGAATGGGAGTTCGTGGGCACGGTGGACCACTGGGAGAACGGCGTGGCCCACTGCCAGCAGCGCGGCAAGTGGAGCCTGGGCGATACGCTGGAAGCCCTCTGCCCGGACGGCCACAGCATCCCGCTGACGCCGGAATGGATCAAAAACGAAGCAGGCGAACCCATGGAGAGCACCCCCCACGCGATGGAAAAGTACACCATCCCCACGCCGGAGCTGCCGCCCATGAGCCTGCTGCGGCGCAAAACGGTATAAGGAGACCACAATGGAAGCAACACGCCTGTGTCCATACTGCCTGCAGCCGCTGCCCGGAGCAGCACAAAGCTGCCCGCACTGCGGCAAAAGCTTTGCCGGGCGCAACCCCGGCGGCACCCTGCCGGTGGGCACCGTGCTGGCCGGGCGCTACACCGTAGGGGAAATGCTGAGCATCGACGGCGAGGGCATCCTCTACCGCGGCGCAGAGAATCTGGGCCGTTTCCGGGTGACCATCAAGGAATATCTGCCCATTACCCTCACGGCGGAGCGCACGGCAGAAAGCACCCTGCGGCCCAAGACCGGCAGTGAGGTGCTGTTCAAAACCACCCGCATGGATTTTGCGGACCTGTACCGCTCCATCCAGCGCATCACTCCGGCCAATGGTCTGGAAGCCGTGCTGGATGTGGTGGAAGCCAATAACAGCGTTTACGCCATTCTGGAAAATCTGGGCGGCACCCCGCTGGATCAGTGGCTGGAAAACCACCCCGGCACCATCCGCCCGGACGATGCCTGCACCATGCTGCAGCCGGTGTTTGAAGGCGTAGCCGCCATGCACAAGATCGGTCTGGTGCACCGCGGTATCTGCCCGGAGAACATCCGCGTGATGGAAAACGACCGCTGCCGTCTGGCAGGCTATGCCACGGTGGGCCTGCGCACGGCGGGCAGCGGCCTGCACGAACAGCTGTACGAAGGCTATTCCGCCCCGGAGCAGTATTCCACCGCAGAGTTCGAGGGCCGCTATACCGATGAATACAGCCTTGCGGCCGTGTTCTACCGCATGGTGTGCGGGCAGGCCCCGGTGCCTGCAGCGCAGCGCATAGTGGCAGACTCCAACCCACGCGCAAAATCGGTGAACGGCAGCCTGCCGCTGTACGTCTCGCAGGTGCTGCAGCTGGGCCTGCGCCTGCGGCCCATGGAGCGCATCCAGACCGTGCCGCAGCTGTATCAGGCCCTTTCTTCCAAGGAATACACCGCCGAGCTGACCCGCACCATGAAGCCGGAGACTCCGGTGCGCACAGCCCAGCCGGAGCCGGAACGCAAGGAGCATCTGCTCAGCTTAAAAGCGCTGCTGGCGGGCATCGTGATCCTGCTGTCCATCCTCATTCTGCTCACGCTGTGGAGCGTGCTGAGCCAGCACATCCACCAGCCTGCCGCGTCGGCTGCGGAGTCGGAACCGGCCAGCAGCGAGGTGATGGTGCCGCAGAACCTTGTGCCGAACTTTATTGGCATGGACTACACGCAGGTGCAGAACAACCGGGAATATACCAGCATGTATCTGTTCTACGTCACCGAGGAATACAGCGATACCGCCCCGGCGGGCCAGATCATCCAGCAGGAGCCGAGCGCGGACACTGTGCTCAAGGCAGGGGAGACCATACGGCTGGTGGTGAGCAAAGGCCCGCAGATGGCCGAGATGCCCAATATCATCGGCTTTACGCAGGATGGCGCGGTAAAGGAACTGGAAGCTCGGGGCCTTGTGGCCAGCTGCTTTATGGTGGTGAACGATGGATCCTATGCATCCGGCTGCGTGGTGCGTACCAGCGAGGAGCCGGGCACCAAGGTGGAAGTGGGCACGGTGATCACCGTGTATATTGCGGCAGACCCCAGTGTGCAGATCACTGTCACACCGGAGGAACCCGCCGCTACCGAACCCACCACGACAGAGCCGGCCCCTCCGGAAACAACAGATCCTACCCCCACGGAACCGGAACACAATACAGACTAAAAAACAAAAGCAGAAGCGGGAGCCTTGCAAAGGCCCCCGCTTCTGCTTGTTTAGGATAGGAAAGAGAATGGCTTAGTTAGAGGTTGGTGTAGCCCATCAGGTAGCGGTCTACCTCGGCGGCGCAGTCGCGGCCTTCGCGCAGGCCCCACACCACAAGGCTCTGGCCGCGGCGCATATCGCCGCAAACGAACACCTTTTCCACGTTGGTCTTGAAGCTGTGGTCTGCCACGTTGCCGCGGGCAGTCAGCTCCACACCAAATGCATCGGCCACGTAGTTTTCGCAGCCGGTAAAGCCTGCGGCGATGAACGCCAGCTGGCAGTCGTAGGTA
>ERZ773190.2865-NODE-2865-length-12469-cov-3.189544_pt1 | contig 12469 bp, 5 predicted proteins | sample MGYA00511111_ERZ773190 | MGnify/ENA primary metagenome ERZ773190 (study PRJEB29015, sample SAMEA2737777) | human gut metagenome | biome: human gut; feature: human-associated habitat; material: faeces | place: China | collected 2012 ... | reverse complement strand
TTAAACGTATGTGAAAAGCGGCGTTTACCTAAAAAACCGGGACATGATCTTCTCAGGTAGAGTAAAATAGAAGGCGACGTTATATAATCTTACGTTTTTTCAAAATCCAAAACTCTATGGCGATCACGCCGAGACTGATGGCGATAATCAGCGGATAACCAAAACGGGCATCCAGCTCCGGCATGTGTGAAAAATTCATACCGTACCAGCCGGTGATGACGGTGAGCGGAAAGAAGACGGAAGTCAGAACCGTCATCAGCTGCATGGTTTTATTCTGCTTGTGGTCGGATTGCGCCTGTTCAAAATCCCGCAGGGTCTGGCAGTAATCGATGGACTGCTGTGCCACCTGCTGGAGACGGCAGGCGCGGTCGCCGATGAGCTGAAGCAGCTGCAGCCGTTCCGGATCAAAATAGTTCCGATAGTTCTTGGAAAGCTCCATATATTTATCATAAAGGTCTTTACGATTATGCTCCTTCATCATCTGGGCTATCAGCCAGTCATTATAAGCAAATTCCAGCCCTTGTGAAACAGAACCACCTACCTTATCGCAAGGAATATATCCCAGTTCATTCTTATATTTAATGGATACAGGCATCAGTTTCCCATTCAGAATCTGGCGATCCATCATCGGCGTAACACCCGTAGTATCATATACCGATGAACGTATGCATGCTTCCAGTGCCTTCTTTACATCAAAATCGCATTGTTTCTTCATCATAGCATCGGCTATGACAGAAACGGCATGGTAACCGATCATAGTACCGGTTTCATTAGAAGCCAGTTCCCATTTAGGCAAGATGCCACCCTCATCATACTTACGAAGCAGTGAACGAATGAAAGCCTGATTCTGCTCTGGTGTAACAATAGTGTAGAGAGGATGAGCTGCACGGAAAGTATCCCAAAGAGAGAACACCGTATAATTTGTATAAGAAACATCCTGCTTAATCTCATGTCCCATTGTACGGTAACGCCCGTCCACATCGGATGCCAGGCTCGGCTGGATAAATGCATGATACAGTGAAGTATAAAATACAGTACGGCTATCATTGTCCGAGGTTTCGATATCAATCTTTCCAAGGGCTTCATTCCAGGCAGTATTCGCCTGTTTCATGACACCTTCAAAGTCCCAATTGGGGATTTCGGCCTCTACATTCAATCGGGCGCCCTCTTCGTCCACACTTGAGATACCTACCTTTGCCAATACGCGTCCGTCAGCAGGGAGATTTCTAAAACTCATCACTGCCTTAGCGGTATTGACTGTTACAGATGTACTATCCGGTTGATACTCAGTTCCCGAATACAATTTATAATCAAACGGACTGGAAAACACTGCATAGAAATATACATAGTGACGCTTAGCCCAACCAACAGTATATTTCATTCCTGCTATGGTAGAATCATTCACCACACGAATCTGAGTAACAGGATGCTGATGACCATGAATGGTAGGTTCCATATCCACAATCAGACGGGCATCACTTGCCTTAGGGTAAGTATACCGATGCAGGCCTGCACGCAAAGTAGCGGTCAGTTCCACATTGATAGAATCATCCTGCAACAGTACTTGATAATATCCCGGCCGGGCACTCTCTTGTTCATGCGAGAAACGAGAACGATAGCCTTCATCCGGGTTTTCTGCTGTCCCGGCAATCAAAGGTTTCTCGCCGACTACGGGCATAAAGAGTATATCGCCATAATCTCCAATACCCGTTCCACTAAGATGGGTATGGGTAAAGCCCATGATGGAAGTATCGTCGTAATAATAGCCGGAACAGGCATCCCAGCCAAAGAGACGGGTATCCGGACTCAACTGTACCATTCCATGGGGTAAAGTTGCACCAGGGAAAGTGTGGCCATGTCCACCAGTCCCTATAAATACATTCACGCTATCGGTATACTCCTTTGGGAGATCCTGTTCTGCACAGGAAAACAATCCGATTCCTGAGGCCAACAACAGCATGCAGAGTTTATTCTTCATAAAATTATATATGTTTATGTTTTTGTTACCAATCATCTGTCCTGAATGAAGATACCGGAAGACCGAACATATTATAAAGACAGCCTTTCACATAATCCTTAAAAGCATATCGCACTGCCACCGGATGTGGCACCTCCGGGCTGGAAACGACCACCGTTTGAGCATCTTTACCCAAATGCGCATTGGCAGGATGGAACACCCTATCCTCACCGGCTATTTCGAAACCTGTCAGTGGTTGGCGATATGTAGTCAAACCTTTACCTACTTCATCAAATGATACTGCGATCTTATTTCCCTCTATCTGCATAGACTTATACAACGGACCGGTTACGGGGAAACCTTTCTTACCATAAGTTAGTCCTAAGGCCATGTATGCAAAACGATTACCTACGGTTTCCTTCTCCATAGGATGTATGGTACGCGCATCACCGATATCAGTCAGAATTATCATTCCGGAAGAAGGTACAATACCCAGACATTTTGCCTGAGCCTCACGCAAATAGGCCGAGTTTTTTCCTTTTCCCTCACCCTTATTATAGTTGAATGGAGCAATCTGAGCATAATAGAAAGGAAATTCCCCTATTCCCCATTGTTTCCGCCAGTCATTCACCAACGAAGGAAACAGTTGCGTATACAGGTCGGGGACATCTACATTGGCTTCTCCCTGATACCACAAACAGCCTCGTATACCATAACCGACTACGGGACTCAACATACCATTATAAAGAATAGAAGCATTGTGTACATCCGACAAGTCTTTGTAAGGTTCTATCCCTTCTTTACTCATCCAGGCTTCCACCCGCGAACCTCCATAACTCGCATGGATGATACCTACGGGTACCTTGAGCACCTGGTTCAGTTTGCGTGCAAAGAAATATCCGGCAGCCGAGAACTCGGGGACTGTTTCAGAAGAAGCTTCCTGCCAAATACCTTCACAGTCAGTCAGTGGTTCGGACGTCATCTTGCTTCCTACCATAAACATACGAACTTCGGGATTTCCGGAAGTGGCAATGGCATCCAACGAACCAATCACCGGATCACCATAACGTCCGCTTACCCGCATATCCATATTGGACTGGCCGGAACAAAGCCATACCTCACCGATCAGTACATTATTGATATGTACCGACTCACCATCGCTCACCTCTATGCTGTAGGGACCACCATACACAGGTGTCTCTACCTTTACTTTCCAGTTACCCGATTCATCGGTAACTGCCGTATATTTCTTAGCATTCCATGAAGTCTTTACAGTTACTTTCCGCTGTTTCCTGTCACTGCTTCCCCAAATGGCAACCGCACTTTTTTGCTGCAACACCATTCCGTCAGAGAAGAAAGACGGCATTGTAATACGTGCCTGCACCCCTTCCGCCAGAAGCAGAAAGGATGCAAACAGAGCCATTATTAACTGATATCGTTTCATTGTTTAATTTCTTACGGGCATCTTAAATGTCAATGGAATTTCTTTCCTGAGCATACGGGCCGCCTCACCAGTCAACCACAGGTAATGATCGGAAGGTTGGCCGTCCATATCGATAAACTTGGCAATGTCACTAACCGGATGATCGCCCGTACATTTAAAGATAGCGGTACCTTCATCCACCTCATCAAACATGGCTACATAAATCATTTCCGCCCCTGCCATCATCGCTGTAGAAAGTTGCTGCCAATAGAAGCGTCCTCCCTGACGGGGAATACTGCCTACAGGCTTTACGTCATCCGGAAACTCCAGTTTGCTGAGATTATGCCAACTGAACCCAGGAGTTACGGCGGGAACATAATCTACTCCATTCTCTTCGCACCAGCGGATATCTCCAATAACCAGGTCACGAAAACGATCCATATCATTGTGCAATAACGGAGAGAAGCGCTGGATAGTCCACGGCAGAACGATATCCGCCTTTCGGATCAATGTATGCAGATAAGGATCATTCATACAATCGGATTCCAGAGTGCGCCAGAAGGTAGGAACACCCAACATTACCGTGCAACCGCCATATACCGGATCATTTTGCAGGAAGTCAATCAAACGCTCCATGCCGATATTCCTGATATTGTAAGGACGGTCGGGGAAACCAACACCCCAGATAGCCACTACCGGCTTTCCGTTATGGTGCAAATAAGTTTTCGTACCGGACTGATTAGTCACCTTCTGATTGTCCACCAGCCTCTTCCAGTCTTCTATTATCATGGAGCAGTCTTCACCGGATCTTCTCAAACCGGACAGATCATACATCACAGCGATGGCACGATCATACTTGGAAGCTGCTTCCAAAGCATTTTCCAGGATACGGTTAGGCACCGAATTCTTCTGATCTCCACGGGTATAGTCCACAAAACGCTGTACAAACACGCCATCCACTCCGTAATCTTTCATCCACTTGAAATGCAAATCAACAGTAGACTTGTCCGCAGAGCTGAATACACGTGCTTTTCTTCCGTCGGCATGGCGGAAAGAAGTCTCATACGTTTTCTCATACTCGCTCACATCGGGCCATGCATCAATGGTACAATGTTTCTCGTCAAATTGCTTTCCGGTTCCATAATGGCCATAACCTTGATTTGTACCATCCTGCGGTCCACGAAACCAACCTTGATATCCCGCCATTACCAATCCTTTATAACTCGGATAAGAAGTCTCCGCGGCGTGTCTGGAACCGGCATAAGTGAACAAACTCATACCAAGCATACCCAATGCTATGAATAACTTAACTCTCATAAAATATTATTATTTATATCTATTATTAAAAAACTTTCCACCTATACCTCTGCCATTGTCTATTATTTCATATTGCAAATGTAAGCCCGACAGATTAATGCTTCAGTTATATTTCAATTAGCTTACACTTAATTTTCAATTAATATGAGGATTGTTTGCCTTTCCTATATTAAAATCATCTTAAAAGTGTCTTTTTAAAGATTATTAAAACAGATTTCGAATGTAGTTAATACGAAATTAATCACAAGATAACAACCCGGACTTACCTTTGTACATAGTTTATAACTCATAGTTCAACTACTAATAAAGAATATTATGAAAAAAGTTTTTTCAAACCGTATGAATGGATGCTCACTGATACACTTCTCATTTCTGTTAGCTTTCCTCTTTCTTTCTGTCAACGCAGAAGCTAAAGTAAAACTCCCCTCCGTACTTGCAGATAATATGGTGTTGCAACAACAGACAGACGTCAAACTCTGGGGGCAAGCGCAAGCCAAAGCAACCCTGACAGTAAAGACCTCGTGGAACAACAAAACATACAAGGCTATCGCTGACAATAAAGGCCAATGGGAACTACAGATCCCCACTCCACAGACAGGTGGACCTTACGAGATAACTTTCAATGACGGTGAACCGCTCACTTTAAAAAACGTATTGATAGGTGAAGTCTGGTTCTGTTCCGGACAGTCGAATATGGAAATGCCGATGGGAGGATTCGACCGTCAACCTACCAAAGGAACCAATGATCTGATTGCCAAAGCAAAACCATCTACCCCTATCCGCATATACAATACTGACTCTCAAGAAGGTAAATGGGTGCGCCAATTCAACAAGACCCCACAAAAAGACTGTCAGGGTGAATGGTTGGAAAACACTCCAGTGAATGTAGCAAACACTAGTGCCGCCGCTTATTATTTCGCCCGATATATACAGGAAGTTCTGGAGATACCGGTTGGTATTATCGTTTCTACCCTGGGAGGTTCTAAAGTGGAAGCATGGATGAGCCGGGAAGCGATTTCTCCTTTCAAAAGTATCAATCTGTCGATCCTTGACAATGATGAGCAGATAAAGAATATAACCGCTACTCCCTGTGTACTGTATAATGCCAAAATAGCCCCTTTCACAAACTTTGCTATCAAAGGTTTCCTCTGGTACCAAGGGGAAAGTAACCGAGACAATGCCGATCTGTATCAGAGTCTGATGCCGGCCTTTGTAAAAGACTTGCGAAACAAATGGAACCGAGGTGAGCTTCCCTTCTATTTTGTGGAAATAGCCCCGTTCAATTATGAAGAAGCAGATGGAACTTCAGCTGCACGGATGCGCGAAGTACAACTGCAAAACATGAAAAATATTCCGAATAGCGGTATGGTTTCAACTTTAGACATAGGCCATCCCGTCTTTATACATCCCATGGATAAAGAGACTGTCGGAAACCGTCTGGCGCTCTGGGCACTTGCAAAGACTTACGGTAAGAAAGGATTCGGATATGCATCACCTATTTATAAATCCATGGAGATATCCGATAACAAAATATACATCAATGTTGAAAATGCCCAACGGGGATTGTGCCCGATGTGGACTTCTCTCAAGGGGTTTGAGATAGCAGGAGAAGACAAAGTATTCTATCCGGCATTTGCTGAAATAGAAACCAGCACTACCCGTCTGACAGTATCCAGTGATAAAGTACCTCATCCGGTAGCAGTTCGGTATGCCTATAAAAACTATGCAGAAGCCAATGTTTTCAATATTCATGGTCTGCCACTGATTCCTTTCCGAACAGATAACTGGTAAAAAGATAAATTAAGAGATACCTCCTGACCGAGAGAATCTTAGTACAGAACATGTACAGCTCTGATATAACTTACTTATAATAAACATCTTGCGACAGCTACACCCTTTTACCCGGATGGCTACACCCTTTTGTGGTCAAGGCTACACCATCCGGGTAAAAGGGTGTAGCCATTCCACAATGTCACATTCACAAGAATCTATCCATCCAACATCTACTTCTTATCAGATCCATAAATCAATCCCTCACCCGACTTATTAAACCGGAAACCGGAAATATAGTAGTTGTTAGTAAACTCTATCGATTTACCCTGCGCTCCCAGTCTGGCGTACCCTTCATCTTTGACAGTTGTCTCCGCCATTTTTTGAGCGAAATAAGAAGTATAGACATGCGCTTTACCACCTCTAACATCTACACCCTGCGTACCGGAACGTGAGAAATTAGCTTGTTGGAAAGATACAATACCATTATTTATTATCGCCCCGATGACAGGGCTGCCCCAAAATGCACTATTGTACAAAATCAATTTAGCATCAGGATGAACTTTATCGGTATTGACCTTATCTCCCATGAGAACATAAGACCTGACCGGCTCATTTGGAATTTTAGTATTGACCAATTCTGAGTTAATGGCAACTATCTTAGTATCCTTATCCGCATCTTCTACAAACAGAGAATAAGTACACCCGTCAGAACCATGACCTATAACGGTCATTTCCCCCGGATACTTGCCTGTTATTGCATCTTTCTGAAAATGGATTCCATATACCGAGCCATAAACGAAATTATTGAAAATAGTCTGATTCTTGACATCTGCAAATTTAAGCGCACTGCAATTGGACTGTACGAAGCGCATCATAAATACTTCCGGATATCCTTGCCCCCCTTCCGGAAGCCTTGATCCGTAATGAGGATTCAACTGCATATTGCGGATGAATCCGCCTTCGGCGCCACCGCCAACCCAGATACCTGCCCTTAAAGGTACACCACCCAGATAATCGACATAATGCCCGCTCGTGTCGTATGAAGCCAAGTCTATGCCTTTGTCACCTACAGCTATGGTTACGTTTATAATATACACCTTCGGACCTTGTCCCTGTATCAGGAACGGGGTCTTTCTCGGGTTTTCAACACTAAAACCATCGGAAGCGATATTAAGCTGTGCCAGCGTAATACCTCTGATACCTGCATGGGCTTCAAGCTGTATGAGCGAAGGCCCGCTTTCTCCTGCGTTTCCGCCATCATAATTGGTAAATATGGCAGTTCCACCACTTTGTGTGTGATGTTGTACATCCCATGATCCCCGCAGTTCAACCCCCGAAGGCACTTTTATAGGGTTATTCACTAAATATCTTCCGGCCGGCAGGTAGAGCGTACCTCCGCCAGCGGCTTTCACAGCATCCAGCGCAGACTGCAAATCAGCCGATACGTCTTTTACGGGACGATCATTATTAAAGCCAGTCGCCCTCGCTAAATCCGCTTTCAATACTCTATCCGATACCGGTCTTGGATGCACGTCGATATTTGTTTTCACATTTTTAGGAATGGGCTCAAAGAAGTATTTCTTCCCTGTGATAACTTCCACTTTAGCGGAAGTACTGTGATTATCCACCTTCAGTTTAGATTTATAGCCCGAATTAACCGATTTCAAGGTATGCATATTCGCTCCGAGATAGACATGCCCGGCATTCTTTTTAAATTCGCACTGGGACAACAATACATTACCCCTGTTCATCCTAAGAGCATAATCATTATATTCACTGAATGTACAACTTTCAAACGATACGACCCCTCCGTCGCCATCGCCTACGACAGAACCTTTGAAATCCACACCGTTGAATTGTACAGAAGTGCTGAAATCCTTATAGAAATACACTGCATTACCATCTTGACCCGCTCCGAAGGATGAGTTGGATATAAGTATACCATACGGATTGACATCTTCAACGTACAACCCGTTACCGCAGTCGCCTACATGCACCTCATACAACTGAGCGTTGGGAGCATCGGCAAAACCGGGTTCACGCCCTATCCACACACCTGTTTTATAACCTGATATATACAGATAAGAAACATACTCCCAGTCTGAACGGTGCATTTGATATCCCGTGCCATTTGCCCTTGTATAAGCTGTTACATCCTCAAGAGAAGGTGCTCCCGGAAGACCGGAATTTGCCCAGTATTCAGGACTTATCCTGACATTCTCAATGCGTCCGATATCGGTACATACATGCACTTCGATACCTTTATTAAGAGCCGTCATATAACTGTTCAGAACATAATGTAACTCACTCGGAGCAGAATTAAAACCATTGTAAGAGTTTACAAGAGTGACACGTTCTATCGTAGCACAATCTCCCTGGGTTTGGAACAGCGTCCACGGATATGGTTTTACATGATGGATATCCTGTTCAGGATACCAGATAGAGAGATTAGTAACTCCAGTGCCCGCGTTCATCTCTATGAATCTATCAGCTATACTGGTATAGGTGGTACGAAGCGCATTATCTGCCTGGCCGTCGTTCCACCAGCTTTCAACACTTCCATCGTAATTCGGTGAGTCTTTACCGACACGTACTTCGAGAATTGTTCCAAGGACTTTCCCATTATGGGATGCCGGATCAGCCCAATCACCACGAAGCTGCACACCAGGGTGGAGACGCAAAACATACTCAAAATGAAAATCTTTCTTTGTTTCCGAACGGCCTTGACGAACTCTGACGTTTTTAGTACCGACCTGCGTACTACGGAACTCATAATTTCCGGCTGGTATATATACTACTCCGCCACCACTTTGATATGCAGCGTCAATAGCCGCTTGAAAAGCAGCTCTATTATCAAATCCCGGTTCAGCTTTAGCTCCAAATTCAGGGGCAGTCACAACAAAGTCGGATATGGCCCAGTCTTTTGTGGGATAAATAGTTTTGATACTTTGCTGTGGTACCTGCTGCTTTGTTTGCGAACAGGCGACATTCACAGGAAGCATCATCGTTAGGGTTATCATAGCTGTTACCCACAACTTAGAAAACGTTTCTGTAGTTTCGTTATTTCGATTCATAATTATTGATTGTTCTAAAAGGGATTAAGACTCACCACAGATTATGCAGATTAACACAGATTGATGAATTATTTCGTTGATTATTAGATTCATGAATCTGTGTCAATCTGTGTAATCTGTGGTGATTTGTATTATCTGTAGTGATTTGTATTATCTGTAGTGAACTTACATTCCTAACGCAAAGAGTATTTAATATAGTTACACAAAATCTTTCGAGCCACTTCTGCCGGACCTGACGGATCACTCAAATTATCAGCAATATCCAGAGAAGAGAAAATAATCTTCCCTTTTCCGCAAGGAATAACTCCCACTGCTGTACCCAATTCAAACGGAGTACTCCGATAAGAGCCCACCACTAACTCCTCTCCTTGCATACGGAAGCCGAATCTACGATCCCCATTCTTTACTACGACCTGATAGGGCCAATTCAAAGCATCGTCCACCGGAAGGCCTTCAAATAAAGGATGCTTCTTCACAAAATGAATTCCTCCAATCCAGTCTTTCCCAACATTATAATAACCATTGTATACCGTATTCGTATATTCAGCAACAGACTTCATCCAGGTTTCAGTGGAGCCAAGCAGAATCAATGTGGTACCCTCATTCTTTACCCGCTCAAACAACTTCTGCGGAGCTATGGTGGCGGCACTGGGTTGAGACCACTTCAACTGTATCTGACCGGACTGACGGGTTTGTCGATACACCAGCCTAACTTTTACCGGTTTACCCGCTTCCATCACCACAGGTCTATCCTGCTTCATGGGAGATTCATTATAATATTCATCAATCAACTGCCGGCCGTCCACATACATACGTACTCCACGATCCGTTTCAACACCAAGCAGATACTGCCCCGACTCAGGCGGATAGATCTCTCCCTCCCACACAACAGAGAAAGGCTGATTGGCAGGAACCGACTCATCGGGTTGCGCACCGTCTACGAAAGTCCGGTTAATTTCTGTAGCACTCTTTACAGCTGCTACAATGTTCATATCTGCCTCACTATACCAAGTAGCCTTCAAACTGGACTTTCCATCTTTATCCTTGAAATAAGCCGAAGGGATCACAACCGGTTCATCCAGTGATGAACGATTAACAACAAGCCAGTCCAGCTTTCCCATTTCAGAAGTAAACGCCGGAAGTTCCTTACCGGTGGCTTGTTTGTAAAAAGCGGCTACTTTATCATTATTGCTTCCATAATAAGCACCCTTTCCGGCCAAATCACTTGCCTGCCAGCTTACAGCAACCACCTCGTCATTTCCCAAAGCAAAGATCTCCTGACCGCCTGCTTTCAGGCCGGCTTCTACGCGATAAGTACCTGCCATTCCATTGATAGGAATCTCTACATTCTCCAGTAAAAGCTGGCCAAAGTTCTCGCCACCCTTAATGTTTACTTCTTCATTTCTGGTATAAACCACTTTTCCATCGGGAGCAATCAGTTTGATGTCAAGCGTATGAGCGCCTTTCAAGTTTTCCTCATTCACTATGTAAAAGTCTACCGTTGCTATGCCTGGAAGCTTAACAACCTGATTGCGTGAAGCAACGGCTACATACAGCGACTGGTTATAGTATGCCAAAACAGAAGCATCTCCCTTAGGATTACGATAGATATCCACAATACCGGAATGATTGTCATAGGGCATCGCTTCCCAACCGTTCACCATATAGGCATCGCCTAGGTTCTGCATTCGCATACCTTCGATACGTCTTCCCTGATGTTCAAAAGAGACATTACCCATTGCACGTGTCAGAGCATCGAGGCTACCAAAATGAGGAGCAAGTCCTTTCTTTTGAAAATAATCAGTGAAAGCCTTATATTGGCTCTGCCAGAACAGACCGTCCCAACCTGTTTTACCCGTGCTCTTTATTTGATCGTATATCATCTGGATGCGAGGAGGAGTAGATATGGCACCCTCTTCACCGCGCAGATAAACTTCCGTACGGTTGCTGGTGTACATAATATTGTCTTTAGGACCTTTATAATAATTCTCAACCCAGGTTTCAGGACCTCCGGCACGGTGATTATCATACCATCCTTTCCGATACAGAGTAGTATCAAACGGTAACATGTGCGCCTTGGAATCTTCTTCTTTATCTTCACTACCTGCCCAGCCGGATGTGAATGACATGATTCTACTGGGATCAATGGCATGTGCCTCACGCATATCATTCATGCGCTTGGCAACAAGCGCTTTATCTTGCGACAACGGCCCGCCAAATTCATTGATCAGATTAAAGATAACCAAACTCGGATGACTACGGTCCCGATATACCATTCGTTTCAGTTTCTCATTCACTATGGTACGAATAAACGGATCATGATTGGCTGAGTGGAAAGACCCCGGCTCTTCATAATATAACAATCCCAGTTCGTCCGCCTTTTCAAGAACAACCGGACTGCCTATGCAACGATGAAAATTCAGCATATTCAAGCCCAGACTCTTAGCAGTACGTACTTGCTTCTCAGCCATTTCGGTTGTTGCTATCAATCCCGTCACCGGAAAGTAACCCCAACTGATCGCACTTCTCAGCATAATGCGCCGCCCATTCAGACGCAAAACAGCATCCTTACCGACACCGTCTACAGTAAACCAGCGGAAACCGAAATCTTTCTTATCCTGGTCGAGCGTCTTCTTGCCCTTCTTTATCAACACATTGCAAGTATACAGTGCCGGAGTAGAGAGATCCCATAATTGGGCATCGGGAACATTGACAGGAATTGTCACTTCATGATTTCCCGCGGGGAACGAAATAGCCTTCAAGGTTTGCCGGAATACGACTTTATCAGGATTGCCTTTTTCATTCACTATCAGCTCCACATCCTGCTTCACGCTGGAAGATGTTTCATTAGTGAAAGACAGAATGGCATTCACCTTAGTCAGTTCAGGCGTATTTTGCATATAGATATCAGAAATAAAAACCGGA
>ERZ773190.2852-NODE-2852-length-12525-cov-11.013953_pt1 | contig 12525 bp, 9 predicted proteins | sample MGYA00511111_ERZ773190 | MGnify/ENA primary metagenome ERZ773190 (study PRJEB29015, sample SAMEA2737777) | human gut metagenome | biome: human gut; feature: human-associated habitat; material: faeces | place: China | collected 2012 ... | reverse complement strand
GCCCGTCATGCCGAAGATCATGTGGCCGTCGATGTTCTCGTCGGAGAAGGGGGTGAAGGGCTTATAGTCCATGACGATAATGTCCGCCGCTGCGCCGGCCTTCAGCACGCCCAGCGTGGTGGGGAAGTACTTCTCACCGATTTTGGCGTTGTTGCGGAACAGCATATCCGTCACCTCGCACCAGCCCACGTTGGGCAGGCAGTTCTGGCTCCGCTGGGAGCACAGGGCCACCTTGATGGACTCCAGCATATCGTTGGTATAGGCATCGGTACCCATGCCCAGCAGGATGCCCCGCTTGTGCAGCTGGATCACCGGGCAGATGCCGATGGCGTTGCCCATGTTGCTCTCCGGGTTATTCACCACCATGGTGTTGGTGTGCTGGATGATCTCCATCTCGGCGGTGTTGACGTGGATGCAATGGCCCAGAATGGTCTTGTCCCCCAGAATACCGTGGTCCTGCAGCCGCTGGATGGGGCGGCGGCCGTAGTTCTGCAGGGAATCATACACATCGTTCATGCCCTCAGATACATGGATGTGGTAGCCGGTGCGGCCGTTGTTGGCGGCCACCATCCGGTCGAAGGTCTTGTCGCTGATGGTGAACAGGGCGTGGCCGCCGAACATGGCCGCCAGCATGGGGTCCTTGTTCTTCTCACACTCGGTGATAAAGTCGGCGTTCTCCTGAATGGCCTGCAGGCACTTCTCCTCGCCGTCCCGGTCGGAGACCTCATAGCACAGACAGGAGCGCAGGCCCAGACGCTTGGACTCCTCGGCGATGGTGTGGAGGGTGCCGGGAATCTCGCCATAGGAGGCGTGGTGGTCGAAGATGGTGGTGACACCCTGCTTGATGGAGTCCATGTACAGAGCCGTGGCGCTGGCCCGTGTGCCGTCCATCATCAGCTTGCGGTCGATGGCCCACCATGTACCGTCCAGTACCTCATAGAAGTTGGTGGGATTGTTGCCCACGATGGACAGACCTCTCGCCAGAGCGGAGTAGATGTGGGTGTGGGCGTTGATGAGGGCGGGCATAATCACGCCGCCCTTGGCGTCGATGATCTCGGCACCGGGATACTTGGCGCGAAGCATCGCTTCCTCGCCTACTTCGACGATCTTCGTGCCTTCGAAGGCGACGGCGCCGTGCTCATAATAGCCCTGTGCATCTGCGTTGCGGGTGATGAGACGACCGTTGGTGACAAGTTTCATAAGTTTGCTCCTCCTTTTTCTTTTGCCTTTTCCCCGCCGCGAAAGCGGCACCGCAAGGGGAAAGAAAAAAGCGCTCCTCACACAGACCTTATCATCTCCCAGAAAGGGGAGACCGTACAGCCCGTGCGCGAAGCACTACGTTGCAGCTACCAAACGGTAATTTAGTTTGTAAAAATATTTTACAGGAATCGCGAACAAAATGCACGTTTTTTTCGTCTAAACTGACGTAGAAAATAAAAACGTAATTTTGTGCAATCCGTGGAAAGATAAAAAGATGCCCCGCAGCGGCCGTGTAAGCCCCGTCAAAACCTGCACCATTCTGGACAGGTGGGTCGCCTCTGTCCGGCTTTATTGCTTCCAACGTCCAGCCGCAGACGGCAGCCGGGAGGCCTGCAAACCACCGGAGCGTACCGGCGTCCCTTATGACGAAATGTGGGTTTAAAAAGAACTTATCACGCACCCCGCAGGGCATGTTCAGTTTATCTCAGTTTTCAGAAAAAATCCGTCGCAATCGAAGTTTTACTCTTCGTCGGAAAGGATCTGCTCCATGAAGAGGTCGTAGACCTTGTCAATCTCCTCTTCGTCGTCAATGGTGACAAGGAACTCCTCGCCGTTTTCCATCTGGCTTTTGAGGATCACGAGACCGTATTCCTCTTCGTTTTCCTCGTCCTCGCTGTCCTCTTCGACCACGGGGAAGAAGGCCATATACGTCGTGCCGTTATGCTCGAGTGCGTCGACGTATTCCAGCTCTATATCGTTGCCCTCGTCATCGGTCAGCGTGACGAAATTGGGGCCGAACTCATCGTTCATGGGGGAACACCTCCTGAAAGTTTGTGCTCGCATTATACCGCACCTTGCGGCAAAATGCAAGACAAGATACGTACCACTTGACAGCCGTGCTATACTATATTCTGTATCACTATTGAAAATCAGCTATGCGCGCTTGCGCATATTTCTATCGCAAAGGAGGAGGCGCTTTATGGAAGAAAACCGCGCAGAAAACCAGACGCCCCGAAGACAGCACACCCAGCACCCCACGCATCAGGTACACAAGAAGAAAAAGTCCGGCACGGCGAAAACGGTCATCGGCACCATCTTAGCCATCGGACTCACGACCTGCCTGATGTTTTTCGCCATCTTCATGGTCTACGTGCACACGTCGCTCGATCTGAATGTGGACATCTCGGCCTACACGCTCAAGCAGAGCTCGACAGTCTACTATCAGGATAAAACAAGCGGGGAGTGGGTGGAGCTCACGAAGCTTCATGGTGAAGAGAACCGAACGCTCGTCAGTATCGACGACATCCCCAAGCATGTGCGGGAGGCGCTCATCTCCATTGAGGACGAGCGCTTTGAAAGCCACCACGGCGTTGACTGGAAGAGCACGGCCAAGGCCATTCTCGGCAAGCTTACCGGCACGTCGACCCGCGGCGGCTCGACGATCACCCAGCAGGTCATTAAAAACACGACCGGCGAGAATGAGGTGACCATCAAGCGCAAGGTGGCAGAGATCTTCCGCGCGCTGCGGCTCGAGAAGAACTACTCAAAGGAGGAAATTCTCGAGACGTATTTCAACAAGGTTTATTTTGGTAACGGCTGCTACGGCATCGAGGCCGCGGCGGAGGGCTACTTCGGCAAGACCGCCGACCAGCTTACGGATGCAGAAGCCATCGTTCTGGAGCAGGCAGTCATCTTCCCGCTGTACGGTCAGTGCAACGCCGAGATGATCTCCAGCGCTGTTACCGGTGTGGAGCATCACCCCTGCGCTCTGAACCGTGTGTACAAGCGCACCGTGAAGAACGCCTAAATTGAATCGCTGAACATAAGGCCGCACAGTGGCCCGCAAAAGCCACTGTGCGCCTTTTTGCCATTGCACCTGTCCGCGGCCTACGCACGATTGACCGCCGCGGTCACATAAAGGGGGTTCACCTGACGTGAAAAAATATACGATCAAGCGTATCCTCACTTCGCTGTTTACGCTGCTGGCCATCCTGCTGGTGCTGTTTATCCTGATGCAGCTGATGCCCGGCTCGCCCTTCAATGACGAAAAGCTGACAGCCGATATGAGAGCCGCGCTCTATGCAAAATACGGTCTTGACCAGCCGATCTACATCCAGTTCTTCCGCTACGTGGGCAATATGCTCCGGGGCGATCTGGGTGTGAGCTACAACATCTCCAAGAACACGCCCATCTCCCAGCTCATCCAGTCCCGCCTGCCCATCTCCATCCAGATCGGCGGCATGGCCGTCACGCTGGGCGCTCTGGTGGGCCTCGTGCTGGGCATCATCGCTGCCCTCAAGCGGGATACCATTTTTGATACCATCGCCACCATCATCTCGGTCATCGGCGTGTCGGTGCCGTCCTACGTTTTCGCACTGGCCCTGAGCTACACCTTCGGTTTCAAGCTCCGCTGGTTCCCGATGCTGTTCTCTGCAAAGGATGTCTTTGGTTCGAGTGTCCTGCCCAGCGTGTCGCTGTCCATGTTCACTATGGCATCCATCGCCCGCTTCACCCGAAGCGAGATGATAGAAGTCCTCGACTCTGACTATATGCTGCTGGCCGAGAGCAAGGGCATTTCCGGCCCGGCGCTGATCTTCCGCCACGCGCTGCGCAACGCCCTGATCCCCATCATCACGGTGCTGGCACCGCTGATCGTGGATCTGATGACCGGCTCGCTGGTGGTGGAAAAGATCTTTGCCATCCCCGGCGTGGGCAGCCTGCTGGTGACAGCCATCCAGTCCAACGATTACAACGTGGTCATTGGTCTGAGCTTTATTTACAGTGCCATGTACATTGGCATCATGCTGGTCGTTGACCTGCTGTACGGCATCATCGACCCGCGCATCCGTCTGGCAAAGGGGGACGACTGATATGGCAGAAAAAGCGATCCGACTGGGCGGCGAAAGCACCGCCGCAGCCATCACGCAGGCCGTGCAGGAACTGTACCCTGAGCACAAGTTCACCGAGGCAGAGTTTGCCCGGAAGGACAACGCCGCTGAAATTGCGGTGGATACCAACTTCGCGGCCCAGAGCTTCTGGAAAGACGTCCGCATCCGCTTCTTCCGCAAGAAGAGCGCCGTGCTGGGCCTCGTGATGATCATTGTCATCCTGCTGCTGGCCATCTTTGGCCCGGGAATGAATGCTTATACTTATTCCGGTCAGGATCTGAGCCAGAAGAACTTCGCGCCTCGCGTCCCCGGCATCGAGCAGTTCGGCATTCTGGACGGCAGCGAGAAGATGAGCACGACCACCGGTACGAAGATCGTCAACAACTATGTCGAAAAAGGCAAGGATGACGTCTACTACTGGTTCGGCAGCGACCTCTATGGCCGCGACATCTGGACCCGTACCTGGGAAGGCGCCCGCGTCTCCCTTATCATTGCCGTGGCGGCTGCCGTCATTGATATGGTCATCGGTATGAGCTATGGCCTCATCTCGGGCTACTTCGGCGGCAAGGTGGATATGCTGATGCAGCGCTTTCTTGAAGTTGCCAACGGCATCCCCCGTCTGGTCATCGTCACGCTGCTGCTTCTGGTGCTGCAGCCCGGCATGATCACCATCATCTTCGCCCTGATGCTGACCGAGTGGGTGGGCATGAGCCGCATCGCCCGCGCCGAGATGCTCAAGCTGAAGGACCAGGAATTCGTTCTGGCTTCCCGCACTCTGGGTGCCGGCAGCTTCTTTATCATCTTTAAGGAAGTGCTGCCCAACATCATCGGACCCATCATCACCCAGGTCATGTTCAGCATCCCCACCGCGATCTTTACCGAAGCATTCCTTTCCTTCGTGGGTCTGGGCATCCCGGTGCCGCAGTGCTCGCTGGGTTCCCTGATCAGTGAGCTGTACAACAGCTTCACCACCCATCCCTATCAGATCATCCCGCCCATCGTGGTCATGAGCCTGCTGATGCTCAGCTTCAACCTGCTGGCCGACGGCCTGCGCGAGGCACTTGACCCCAAGATGAAGAGTATGTAAGGAGGCGCACAACATGCCTGATACGAAAAGAGAACAGGTCTTGTCGGTGCGAGACCTTGATATTACCTTTAAGACGACGGCTGGCCCCGTCCACGCCATCCGCGGCGTGAACATCGACCTGTACAAGGGCGAGACGGTGGCGCTGGTGGGTGAGTCTGGTTCCGGTAAGTCCGTCACCATGAAGGCAGCCATGGGCATTCTGGCCCAGAACGCCAAGGTGAACAGCGGAAGCATCCGGTTCAGCTACCATCACGCCGACGGCAGCCCTGAAACCGTCGATCTGCTGCAAAAAGATAAAAAGTGGATCCGCCGCCACATCAACGGCAAGCGCATCGCCATGGTCTTTCAGGACCCCATGACCAGCCTTGACCCCACCATGACCATCGGCAAGCAGATCATGGAAGGGATGCTCTGGCACTTCAAGATGCCCAAAGCTGAGGCATATCAGAAGGCCCTCAAGCTGCTGGAAGAAGTCGGTATCACTGACGCCGAAAAGCGGATGAAGAGCTACCCGCACCAGCTGTCCGGCGGTATGCGTCAGCGCGTGGTCATCGCGATCGCGCTGTCCTGCGACCCGGATCTGCTCATCTGCGATGAGCCCACCACCGCACTGGATGTGACCATTCAGGCGAAGATCCTCGAGCTCATCCGCAGCATCCAGAAGGAGCGCGGCATTTCGGTCATCTACATCACCCATGACCTCGGCGTCGTGGCGAAGGTGGCCGACTATGTCGATGTCATGTATGCGGGCAAGATCGTGGAGACCGGCACCATCGACGAGATCTTCTACGACCCGCGCCACCCCTACACCTGGGGTCTGCTGTCGGCCATGCCCGACCTCGATACCGCCGACGAGCGTTTGTACACCATCCCCGGTTCGCCGCCGAACCTGCTGCATGAGAAGGCCGGCGACGCCTTCGCTCCCCGCAACAAGTACGCGCTGGAGATCGACGACGAGATCGACCCGCCCATGTTCAAGATCAGCGACACCCACTTCGCAGCTACCTGGCTGCTGGATCCCCGCGCTCCCAAGGTGGAGATGCCGCCTGAGCTGAAAGACCGTGTGGCCCGTATGCACGCAGAAGCAAAAAAGATAGAGGAGGCGGAGTAAATGGCAGCACAGAGCGCTACCCCTCTTCTGAAGGTCGAGGGACTGAAGCAGTATTTCAAGGTGAACAAGAACTTCACCGTCAAGGCCGTGGACGATGTCAGCTTTGAGATCTATCCCGGCGAGACATACGGTCTGGTGGGCGAGTCCGGTTCGGGAAAATCCACCATTGGCCGCAGCATCATCCGGCTGTATGACCCCACCGCAGGCAAGATCACCTTCGACGGGCAGGACATCAGCGGACGTCTGTCTCACGCCCAGAACAACACCCTGCGCACCCAGATGCAGATGATATTCCAGGACCCGATGGCGTCCCTGAACCCCCGCAAGAAGGTGGAGGACATCATCGGTGAGGGCCTGGACATCCACCATATGTACAAAACGCAGGACGAGCGCCGCGAAAAGGTGGAGAAAATTCTGGAGAAGGTCGGCCTTGCGCCCGAGCACGCTGAGCGCTACCCCCACCAGTTCTCCGGCGGCCAGCGACAGCGCGTCGGCATCGCCCGCGCCCTCATCATGAACCCGAAGCTCATCATCGCCGACGAGTGCATCTCGGCACTGGACGTGTCGATCCAGGCACAGGTCGTCAACCTGATGAAGGACATCCAGCAGGAGACCGGCACGGCCTACCTGTTCATCGCACACGACCTGTCCATGGTCAAGTACATCTCCGACCGTATCGGTGTGCTCCATCTGGGCCACCTGCTGGAAACGGGTACGACGGAAGAAATTTTTGCGGATCCCATCCATCCCTACACCCGGAGCCTGCTGTCGGCCATCCCGCTGCCGAACCCGGTGGTGGAAAAGCGCCGCGTGGCCGAGACTTACGACTATGCCTCTTCCGGCATCGACTACAGCAAAGGCACCAGCCACCTCGTCAGCGGCAGCCACTACGTCAAGTGTACCGATGAAGAGTTTGCAAAGTGGTGCAAATAAGACCGTTCAGCTCCCCTTCGGGGGAGCTTTTTTGTGCTCCGGCTACCTTATTATAGTAGCGCTGCAAAATGTTTCGTGGCGGGACGTTGTATTCTGGGGGTAAATCTGGTATCATATAAAAATGCGGCCCGGAAAGTGCGGGCCGATGAATATAGGTTATGGGACACGGCGCTTTCTGCGTCCGGTTTTGGAGGAGAACTATGATAATCCCTGGCATTCTGTTCGTTCTGGGTCTGCTCTGCCTCATCAAGGGCGGTGACTGGTTCGTGGACGGCGCATCGGCGCTGGCCCGCCGGTTCCATCTGCCAGAGCTGCTCATCGGCGCAACGGTGGTGTCCGTCGGCACTACCCTGCCCGAGGTGATGGTGTCCACCATCTCGGCGGTGTCCGGCCACGGCGAGATCGCCTACGGCAACGCCATCGGCTCTGTCATCTGCAACGCGGCCCTCATCGCGGCCATTACGGTGGCCGTGCGGCCCGGCAAGGTGGACCCGAAGACCCTGCGTGTTCCGGTGGCTTTCTTCTTTGCGGCTGCGGCCATCTACTGTGTGGCAGCTTACGGCATGGGCCGCTTTACCCGTCCGATGGGCCTGCTGATGCTGGGGATGTTCGTGGCCTATATGGTGGCGAATGCCTGGCAGATGAAAAATGCCCCGGCAGAGCCGGAGCATGAGGATGAGCCGATGGGCATCGGAAAAATCGTCCTGCTGCTGGTGGTGGGCGCAGCCCTCATCGCGCTGGGCGCGAACCTGCTGGTGGACAACGGCACCATCATCGCGCAGGCGATGGGCGTGCCGGAATCAGTCATCGCGCTGACCTTCGTGGCGCTGGGTACCTCGCTGCCTGAGCTGGTCACGGCCATTACTTCGCTGATGAAGGGCCACAGCGACCTCTCGCTGGGCAATGTCGTGGGTGCGAATGTCTTCAACCTCGTGCTGGTCAGCGGCATGTCGGTGACACTGGCACCGTTTGAGATCCCTCAGAGTGCGACCCTGTTCGGTATCAACTCGAGTCTGGTGCTCGAGCTGCCTGTGATGCTGCTGGTGATGGTGCTGCTGACCATCCCGGCGCTGGTGCGTGGAAAGCTCTCCCGTGTGCAGGGTGTGGCGCTGCTCTGCATCTATGCCGCATTCTGCGCAGTGCAGTTTACAATGTAAAACTGCGCAAATCAACAAAAAACGATCTTTTTCTCGGTTGACAGGCATTGGCAGGATCCTTTATTATAAGAGTATAATGGTTCGCCCAATAGGGCGGACAGAGAAAATGACCGCCGCGGAGCAGGAGACCGCAGCGGTCATTTTTGCTTGTCTTGAAAAATGTTGTCAGGAAACGAACACTGCCACGACGAGCGCCTGACCGCCGATGACGCCGACGGCAAAGCCGGATCTCTGGCAGTCGTAAGGCTGATAAGAGTCCGACGAAACCAGAAGATTCCGATTGTCGATGAGCTTTCCAGCAACGGGGCCAAACTCTGCATCTTCTTTCAGGACGCCGTCCTCCAGAATGTCGGCAGAGAGGAAGGAATAACTGACCCAGTAAGTTTCGCTGGACGAGGGAGAAATTCTGCTCAGAACAGCGTCGGCACAATTCGCGCGGCAATATTCATCTTCGGGATTTTCGGCTAAAAACTCGACCGCTTTGTTGATGTCGCCGCCGGAGTTCTGCTCAAGATACAGAAATACTGTCTCAGCAGCAGAGTCACTGCCCTGTATAAAATGGTTGGAGATCTGGACGCGGTGGAAATACTCCTGATTCAGAGCAGAAAGAAGCTGCGTCTTTCCCTGAGAGCTGTCATCCGGGGGAATATCTGGCGGCTGGACAAACTGTCCTGTTCCTACCCCGATCTGACAGCTGCAGAGCAGAAGCAGGAGACTGAGAACAGCTCCACAAATAAAACTGCATCGTCTGACACACTGCATCATGGTGGGACCTCCTGCCGGCATGGCACGATTTCGCTGAGATGGAGCAGAAACAATGAAATACAACTCGCAGCAGCGCTTTTCATCTTTTATGACACAATGATATGATTTCAACGACAGAATGTCAATGTCTTTGCAGAAACTCGCAAAAATCTGGAAAGATGGCCAATGTGGACTGTTGAAATTTGACGTATCAGACAATTTTCAAAAAATGAACAGCAGCCCCGCCTGAAAAGCGGGGCTGCTGCAATTACTGGGGGAATATTGAACTTTTTACTCGAGGCTCAAGCTGTCCAGTACTTCATTCACTACATCCAGCGCCACCTGTCCGGGTGCGCTGGCCTGCCCGGGGTTGGCGAAGGTCATGGCAGAGCCGAACGTCTCACCGCACAGGCGGCTCACTGCACCCAGCGTACCCATGCTCATGGTGATGACGGGGGTTTCGGGGTGCTGCTCTGCCATCTCTGCTGTGGCGGCCAGCAATTCGAGGACGTCAGATGGAGAGTTCGGCGTCACAGCCAGTTTGGGCAGGTCGGCTCCGGCCTGCTGCATGGTGGTCAGGCGTGTGACCATCTCCGTCCGGGACGGCGTTTTGTGGAAATCATGGCTGGAACAAACCACTGCGACACCGGCCTTGTGCGCCTGCCCGATGAGGGCCGGAAGTTCTTCTTGATTCGGGAAGAACTCGACGTCAAGCAGATCGGCACAGCCGCTGACACAGACTGTGCCGCAGAAATCAGCGTATTGCTGCGGCGTCAGGGAGGTTTCTCCACCCTCTGCTTTGGTACGGAAGGTCACGAGCAGGAGCTTTTCGCCCAGCGCTGCTCGCAGACCGGACAGCACCCGCTTCAGTGCGGCAGCATCCAGAGCATCAGAAAACCAGTCGGCCCGCCACTCGATGCAGTCAGCTTTCAGCGCGGACAGCCGCCTGGCCTCACGGAGAATATCGTCCTCTGTGCGGGCGACGATGGGCAGGATGACTTTCGGACGGCCTGCGCCGATGCAGCAGCCGCGGATGGTGACGCTGGACATGATAACTACCTCACTGCAAAAAAGATACTTTCATCATACGGCCTGTCCCGCCGCTTGTCAAGCCTGCCGGAGCAAAAACCGAAAGCAAGTCGTTTTTTGTGGAAATTTGCACTTGCGGGATGGCCGAAAATCGTTTACAATAAGCGCAGCAAAGGCAGCGTGGCCCGCATGGGGCTGCGCTGCCTTTTTCGTTTTGGGAGGGAAAGAAGATGAAGGAAATGAAAACGACTGCGCAGGTGCTGGTGGACTGTCTGGAAGCTGAGGGCGTCGATGTGATGTTTGGCATTCCGGGCGAAGAGACGCTGGATCTGATGTTTGCGATTCGAGACAGCAAGATACGCTTCATCCCGGTGCGCCACGAGCAGGGTGCGGCTTTTATGGCGGATGTCTATGGCCGTCTGACCGGCCGGGCCGGCGTCTGCCTGTCCACCCTTGGCCCCGGTGCTACCAACCTTGTCACCGGTGTGGCGGATGCTTATCTGGACGGTGCGCCGCTGGTGGCCATCACGGGCCAGGTCGGCACCGACCGGATGCAGCTCACCAGCCACCAGTACCTTGACCTGACCGCAATGTTTGAGCCTATCACCAAGCGCTCGAAGCAGATCATCCGCCCCGACACGGTGGGCGAAATCGTGCGGCTGGCCTTCAAGCACGCCGAAAAGGGCAAGCCGGGCGCGACCCATATCGACCTGCCCCAGAATATCGCAAAAATGCCCGCCGACGCTGTGCCGCTCAAGCGCCAGCAGATGCATGAGGTCTATTCCGACCCGACCCACATTGCAGCGGCAGGAAAAATCATCAGTGAGGCAAAAAATCCGGTCATCCTTGCAGGTGCAGGTGCCGTGCGCGGCCATGCCGCCGCTGCTGTCACCGAGCTGGCTGACCGTCTGCACATCCCGGTGGTCAATACCATGATGGCCAAGGGCATCATCCCGATGGACGACAAATACAGCCTCTGGACCATCGGCATCCCGCAGAAAGACTATGTCAACCAGCTCTTCGATCGGGCGGATGTGGTCATCGCGATCGGTTACGACATCGTGGAGTGCGCACCGGCCAAGTGGGGCGCACGGGAGAATATGACCATCGTCCACATCGACAGCGCCCCCGCCGATGTCAACAAGCGGTATCAGCCCGCTGTGGAAGTGGTAGGCGACATTTCAGAAAGTCTGTATGAGATACTGCGCTGCGCCCACCGCACCGGTGAGCCGGAATTTGCACTGGCTCTCCGCCAGACGATGGTGGCTGAGCATGAGGCAATGGCGGCGGACGACAGCTGCCCCATGAAGCCGGCACGCATCCTCGCCGATGTGCGGAAGGTCATGGGCCGCGACGACATCGTGGTCAGCGATGTGGGTGCCCATAAGATGTGGATCGCCCGCCATTACGACTGCTATGAGCCCAACACTTGCCTCATCTCCAACGGCTTCGCCAGCATGGGCTTCTCCATCCCGGGTGCGTTCGCGGCAAAACTTCTCTATCCGGAGAAGAAGGTGCTGGCGGTCTGTGGCGACGGCGGATTCATGATGAACAGTCAGGAGCTGGAAACAGCGGTGCGGGAGCATGTGCCTTTTGTGACCCTCATCTGGGAGGACTCCAGCTACGGTCTCATCAAGTGGAAGGAGCAGGAGCAGTTCGGCGGTGAGCACTGCTATGTGGACTTCTCGAACCCCGATTTCAAGCTGCTGGCAGAGGCTATGCGCTGCAAGGGCTATCGCGTCGAGAAGGCAGAGGAACTTATCCCCACGCTGGAAGAGGCTTTCAAACAGGATGTCCCCAGTGTCATCGTGGTGCCGGTAGACTATAGCGAGAATATGAAGCTTACGGAACACCTCAAACAGGTGTATGCCCAGAAGTAACTATTATATATAAGAGAGAGCATCCGTTTGCCCGGTGAAGGCAGCAGATGCTCTTCTTATTATATATAGTGCAACGCCCTCTCCCACTGGGAGGAGCCGCACGCCGCAGGTGTGCTGAGTCGGTGTCAAAGCAGGGACTAATTTCAAGCAAAAAACTAGCGGATGTATACAAAAGCGAAAAAAGAGCAAAAAACTTGTAAAAAAGGCTTGCAAAGTGGCCCGGCATATGGTATTATACTTGAGCGCCAAGCGCTGAGACAAAAGAATGACTTCTGAGTCCCAGCTGGAAGTAAAGCGAAAAGAACCAATAGACGTCCGAAAGTTCCGGCCAGCGCCGAGAAACTGAGAACGCTCCAAGTTCGATAAGAAACGAAAAACTTCGAAAAAAGAGCTTGACAAAAAATCACTTCTGTGATAAAATAATCAAGTCGTCAGCCGCATGGCTGAGGCGCTACAGGACCTTGAAAATTGAACAATATCGAAAAACTTGTAACGG
>ERZ773190.2851-NODE-2851-length-12525-cov-12.438813_pt1 | contig 12525 bp, 10 predicted proteins | sample MGYA00511111_ERZ773190 | MGnify/ENA primary metagenome ERZ773190 (study PRJEB29015, sample SAMEA2737777) | human gut metagenome | biome: human gut; feature: human-associated habitat; material: faeces | place: China | collected 2012 ... | reverse complement strand
TTTTTCACATTAATCTCCATTATCTTCCAAAATACGCATCAATACCATCTGCAATGCCGCGCACCATTAACTGCTGATAGGTATCGTCCTGCATATTCGCATCATCTGTCGGATTGGTCATAAATCCGAGTTCCAGCAGGGCAACCGGATTGGTACTCCAGTTAATACCCGTCATATTGTCACTTCCGACTACCCCGCGGTTTTTCATGCCGGTTGCCGCACAATACGAATTGATAATACAGCTTCCTAACTGACTGGAACTGCCTGCCAGTTCCGGTATATACGGATTGGACGAACCTGGCACCAGTACCGAAGCCCCGGAAGCGGAAGCACTGTCCACACCGTCTGCGTGAATCCTGATTGTTGCCGCTGCTCCCGCCGCCGTTGCAATATCTGCGCGCTCTTTATTGGAAATGTCAACATCGTTGGACTCCCTTGTCATCACTACGGTGTATCCTCTGTTTTGTAGTTCGGTCTTTAACATCATGCCGATTGTCAGGGTCAGCTGATATTCCGGCACACCCGATACCACACCGCCCGTTCCGCCTGCCACTTTAGTCTTCATCATCTGTGAACCCGGCCCTTCCGGCTCCTTTCCGTTATTGCCGCGGCTTTGATGTCCGGGGTCAATACAGATAATATCTCCGGTTGACCCTGCCGGGCGGCTCACTGTTTCATAGCCTGCAAGACGTTCTGCCAGTCCTGCGCCCTGTGCCTGTCTTTCCTGTTCTTCACGGGCTTCCTGCTCGGCTTTTTCCTGTGCAATCGAAGCTTCCTCTGCTTCTTTTTGTGCCTGCTCCCTTGATTCTGCTTCGGATGCGGCTATGGATTCATCACGGCTCTGTGCCTCGGAAAGTGCCTTCTGCAATTCTGCCTCGGCAATGCTCCGGGCTTCCTGTTCCTGCTCTTTTTGTGCCGCAAGAGACTGTTCCTGTGATGCGCGCTGTACACTTTCTTCCTGTACTTTTGCCGCCGCTTTCTGATTGTTTTTATGACTGCCGTAAGCAAAAATGCCTGCCGTACATACCGCGATTATAATAAGAATCATTCCTGTAATCAGCAGTTTTTTCTTTCCGTTTTCTAATTCTTTCAAATGCGCACTTCCTCCATTTTCTCATAAAATAAATGCTGAAATACCGCAATCACTCTGCCGACTCCCAGGGCCGCAATCAACGTTCCGATACCGATGCCGATAATTTTGTGCGCAAAAATCAGCCTGATAATAATTGTCATTTTTCTGCCTATTGTCTGATAAATTCAATCTTATATTTCTGTAAATCATAGACATTTGCAAAAAATCCCCTGAGAATCGTTTCCGCGTTGCTCTCCGCATTTTCAAGCAGACCGTTTGCAACCGCATCCTGCTTCGCATTTTCAATCAGCGTTTTCAGGGCATCGTTATTATCCGCCAGTTTGATTGGTGTGAAAATGCTTTCTTCCTCATGATAAACCTTAAAGGTATCCGTATTAATTTCACTGCTTAAAATCTGCACCTGCGGCAGACGAACCTGAATTATGCTGTTATCTTCGTCAACGCTCCATTCAATTTGACTAAAATCCAGTCCCGCTCTCACTTCTACATCATAGCTGTAAATGTATTCGCTCTGTGTAAACGGAATCGTCATTCCAAACAGCTTACGCGAATCCTTTGTGACATTCATCTCCGTACAGTAAGCCGCCTGCGTGACCATCTGCCCGATATTTTCAAAGCCAATCCGCGTTGTCTTGCTCTCCGACTCTGCCGGCTGTCCACTGCCCTTTCTAAGCCCCGCAATGCCGGCAATCACCGCCAGCACCAGCAGTAATATAATTACCAGCTTTATAATCAGATGTCCTCTGAATATACGGATGGTTTTCTTTTCAATAACTTCTTTTTTTGTATTTTCTTCACTTTGTTCTTTCATGGTTGTCCTCGTTTTTGTGGTTGGTTTGTATTATTTTATCATTATTCGTGAATACCCGCAATATATCAAATCTTCATTTGGGTGCGAATCTTATCAATCAATGCCAAATCCGCAGGAAGCCAGTTTACACTGTCAAGGGTTTTCTTGTAAACCACTTTGCCGCCTTTGCTTCTTTTAGTATCAGATTTCCCTCGATGACTTCACACCAGAAATAATCCATGCTTGATTCTTGTATTAATTCCCAGATAAGTCAGGCTTATAACTTTACATTGTACTGACTACTGCATTATTAATATTTTACATCTGCTGAATTGCAATATTATATCTCTTCTCTTTTATCCAACTTAATATTTGTATCTTGTTTTCCTCTGACATATTTTTTCCAAAAATAATTTTTTTCGGTAATGGTACGGATATCAACTTTCCTTTTTCATTATCCAAAACTCCTAGATTTTTTTCGTAACATGCATATCTCCATTCCAACTGCTCACTCCAATGTTCGCCATTACTTCCTACTGGATATTTAGTATACAATTGCATAAATACCATCCATTGCTTGCTATCACATTCCCTTATATCCAATTCTCTTTTTAGTGAATAAGATACGGGTGCAAGCAAAAGATTATTTGCGTTTTTCAATTCCCAAAAATCATATTCTATGCAAAAACCATTATACCCATTCGCATAATTTTCCCACATATATTCATTCTTTTCAGTTTCTGAAAACGAACAAACAAAACTGTCTTTTTTACTCGTATCTGCAATTGATAAAACATCTCTTTTATACTTATGATTCTTAAATTTCTCATTTTGAACAGCCAACATATCAATGCACTGACATATGGCATACGTATTTTTGACTCTAAATCTTGCATCTTCGCTATCATCAAGATATATCGCCCTGCCAATCCATACTTTATTTTCTTTTAAAGCTTCAATATCTCTCTGCTCTCCATATCTATATTTAAATAAACTTTTAGGTGCTGCAACAGCAATCAATTTATTTACTGTATCCATCTCATTTTTCATTAATGCTTTTACAAATTTACTTCTACATTGCTCGTCCATATATCTCCTTATTTATCATTTATCTCAATTTTTATTTTCATTTTAAACCTTTTAATTATGCAAACTTCTTAAATTATCAAACCTAATAACTTAATGTTTATGCAAGAATACACACTATTTTTTATAACCCATATTTTTTGACTATCTCTTTCTTTTCCTGCAACCGTTTTGAAGTAATTGGCTTACCATTAAATCCGAATGCCATTTTTATCACCTTATCCATTTCCCATTTATTCATAGGTGTTTGATTTATAAATGCTTTCATTGCCGGTGCATATGTTTTCCCATCTATTTTAGTTTGTACGATATGAGGATATAAATAAACAATATATTTTTGATATTCATCTATTCCACTGCATAATTCAGTTTTTAAATAATTCTTTAAGCCAACAAAAAACATTCTTGAATAGAATACCTCATATATTTTTCGTTTAAATATTTTATAATATTTAAATGAAACTTTACTACTTTTGAAAATAAGTCCATGTTTGTAACTTAATATTCGTATTAATTGCATTGGTATCGTTGAGTGACCTCTCCATATATAATTAAAACTATGTTTTATTAATTTTCGTATCTTTTGAACTATATTAATTATCCCTTTTACTAATACCTTGGGATTTTTTAATATTTGCAACATTCGTTTTGGCATAGCTATTTTTACGCCATTTGATGTTTTCATACCTTTATATTTATCACCAAACCACGACTTAATAAATTCAAAAGATACTGCTGAATACGAACTTTTACGTTTCCAATACAGGCGATCTTCAAATTCGACTATAATATTTAATCGTTCGTCTAATTCTTTATCAAATTGAACTCTATAATATGGATATTTCCAAATATTATCATAGATTTCTGTAAAAGAACGAAAAACCTCTGTTATATTGAACATCCAATGTATAGCTACTACCAATAATACTACTGACAAAATATCTAGGTATGCTGGTAATATCTGAAAAGTCCTTTGGCACCAATCCCTTACCAAATCTATCCTAAAAATTATAGCTCCTAGAACAGCCCATATTTTATATTGAAATATACCCATATAAACAAAATCCATTACCTTATAATGGAATTTTTTTATAATAACAAGTTTCATTTTGTCCGTAGTAAAATACTCAAGAACTAAAAAAATCATTAACATAACTAATATTAGTAACAATATTTTTGAATTTTCATTATCAAATGTCATTCCATAAGAACATATGTATATAATTGCAATTTTCTGTTTCTCATTTAATTTATCAACTGTAATAACTGATATTACAAATATTAAATATAATAAAAAGAAGTTTCCTGAAAATAAATCTGTTATCATATCTTTCCTCCCTTATCTTTTGTACATATACCTAATTCTGCTCCGGACACTTCTATAAATTTAAAAACATTTTAGCTTATGACATCATTTCTTTGCGAATCTTATCAACCAGCGACAAATCTGCCGGAAGCCAGTTTACACTGTCAAGTTTTTCTCTTGTAAGCCACTTTGCCGCCTCCGCTTCTTTTAGTGTCAGATTACCCTCGGTGACTTCACACCAGAAACAATCCATACTTAAATGAAAATCCGGATAATCATATTCTACTGTGTCGATTAAATCATATACCTTAATCTTTGTATCCAGTTCTTCCATAATTTCCCTGTAAAGTGCCTGCTGTGGTGTTTCACCCGCTTCTATTTTTCCACCCGGAAACTCCCACAAACCTTTAAATTCTCCATAGCCTCTGGCTGTTGCAAATATTTTCTTTTTCTGTGTTATTGAATCACAAATTACCGCCGCCACTACTTTTATTGTTTTCATTTTTTCTCCTTTTTGCTTTTTATCAGCCATTTACAATATATTCATAAATATCTTCACGTACCGGTGTATCCAAAAGCCACTCGATCTCCACTGCCGTCTTATTTGTATTTGGCATGATAATCTCATTGGTTTTTCCGGTTGCGCACATTCGTCCTAAATAATAAAATTCTTTGGAAATTTTATCATCTTTATTTTTTCTGATAAACAGCTCGACATCAATTCCCCGTTCTTTTGCATGAATAAAATTTTGCACATCTTCCGACTGTACACTCCGTCCACTTTTAGAAATTGCTATTAATCGGTTCATTCCTGTAAAATGGTCTTCGTACTTTGTTGTATCACTAATATTGTCAGATTTATCATAATTAATAAACACCGGAAATGTCTTCGTTTTTTTATCAAACTTATATCCGCCAATATTTAACGGAACTTCATTATGCTCCCAATCGAGCAACCTGCACGCATCTTCATATGTATATTTTTTATACAAAACTAAATTCGTATTCTGATACCGTTCCCGATATTCTGCTAAATAACGTCCTATTCCATATTCCACTAATTCTGTCACAATGTCTTTAAATGCTTTATTTTCAAGCATTTTTGCAAATGTGTCGCTGATACCATACTCCGTATTGTCGCCCAGCAGACGTTTTGCATACATTTCCACTCTATCCAAATGGTTTCTATCTACATTTTTACGGTCATAAAATGAAACGACATGGTCCATAGTTTCCTTCTTGATGAAAATACAATTTTCATATGTCTTTTTCCCTGTTCCTGCCGGAAATTCATTCGTCATTACATTAATAACATTCTCTACCGTATTTCTATTCATTGTAATGTCATAACACTGAATCAATGTATCCTGCATTTTTCCGATTAAACCGTGTGGATTTTCCAATAAATTTTTTAATAAAACCAGTTCATGGATTCTTTTTCCGTCTGACAATTTTTTTGATATAAATTCCACAATCTTTTCTTCATCTTTGGACAGTCTTATTGTGTATTCTTTTTCATATTTTTCTAAAAACTTATAGTACGACCCCAGGTTTGCATTATCAAAAATGTGTTGTACATCCATTTCCCCATATCGGTCAAAATCAACAAGCGCGGGAATTCTTCCCAACTTATTTTTTAAGTTCTGATAATTTTCCTTGATTAGCTTAATATCACTAAAATTAGCATTATCGATTGCACTAAATATACGTTTCTGTGAAATCTCATCAAAATGAATTGTGCTGGAACCCGGAATAATCCGTGCACCTTCTACCACGTATCGGCGAACATTATCTTTATTGTAACTTCTATCCCCTGACAGTGCGATTGGAATCATAAAGTTATTTTTATAATTTCCAATAAAATCTAACACAACCGTATATTCCTTATTTTCAGCCTTTCTAAGGCCTCGTCCTAATTGCTGGATAAAAACAATCGGTGATTGTGTCGGTCTTAGCATAATTACCTGATTTACTTCTACAATATCCGTACCTTCAGAAAAAATATCCACCGACAGAATATAATCCAATGGCTGCATTTCATCCGTTGCATCTTTTTCGTCCATTGCCAGTCTTTCTATCGCTTTTTCACGCATTTCTTCCGATGCTGAACCGTCAAGAGCAATCGTTCTGAATCCTCTCTCATTCATTTTTTGTGACAGCTCTTTTGCTTCATTTACTCTGCTGCAAAATATCAGTCCTTTTACTCTGTCTCCGCTATATCCATAATAATCCGCCTGCCGTATCACATAATCTACACGCTCATCACTGGTTAAATATCTAAAATCTTCCAATTTCTGTTCTTTTGCACTATTTTTATTTTCACCGATTGTATCATCAACCCATTCCAAATCTGTTATGCCAAAATAATGAAACGGACATAGTAAATCTTCTTCCATAGCCTGTTGCAATCTGATTTCATATGCAATATTGTGATTAAAGATTTCATAGATGTTTCTACCCTCTATATAGTCATCTCTTTTATCCGGTGTAGCAGTCATTCCTAATGTAAACTGCGGCTTAAAATAATCCATGACTTTTTTATAGCTTGCCGCACTTACATGATGCGCTTCATCATATATAATCGCTTCAAAATGCTCCTGCTTAAAAAGGCATAAATTTTCGTCTTTACTTAATGTCTGAATTGTTGCAAATACATAATCTCTATCAATCTCTTTTTTATTTAGCGTCCCTGAAAACATTCCCATAGATACACTTTCACCGAACACTTTACAAAAAGACTTCATTGCCTGCTTTGCAATTTGATTTCTATGCACTACAAATAACACTTTGTTAAAGCCAAAATGTCTCATAGCAAATGCGGCGGCATATGTCTTACCCGTTCCCGTACTGGATAACAGCAATGCCTTATCAATATTTTGCTCTATCATTTTCGCTAAATTATCAATAAATGCCACCTGCATTTTATTTGGTTTTAATGTGTATCTGTCAAATTCAACAACCGCTTCCGATGCCGCCTGTCGCTGCTGTTCTCTGATAAGCTGCTGCTTACGATAACGCTTTTTATATTCATCAATATATTCTTCGTAATCTGCTGTATGTGAATCCTGCCACAGCTCTTTAAATTCATTTAATATTTCCTTTGCAACTTGTCCTTGCTGGGTAGATACAATTTTTGTATTCCACTCTCGATTGGTCGTAATCGCACTCATTGTCATATTGGAACTTCCAATAATAATCCGATACAGTTCATCTTCTCTGAAAATATATCCCTTTGTATGAAATCCGTCTTTCGGAGAATCGCAACAATATATCTTTAAAGAGATATTCTTTAAAGATGCCAATTTATCAAGGGCTTTCGGCTCTGTAAATAACTGATAATCCGTTGTGATAATTTTCCCCGGTATTCCTTTTTTCTCAAGTTCCTTTAAAATCATAAGCAGCGGTGTAATTCCACTTAACTTAATAAATGCCACACTTATAAAAAATTCATCACATTTTTTTAATTCCTTTTCTAATGAAACAAGCACTTTCTTTCCCTGCTTATAATCATTAGAAATAAACTCCGGTTGATATGCCAAATTAGAATTTATTGTCCCATCTATAAATGCCGTTTCCAGTGATTGTTTTACTTCCTGTACCTTCATTTCCAATCTTGTTCCCTCTCTTCCACCCTGAATTCTGACAGTACCATCCGCTTCACCGGTTCGCCTTTGATATGGCTGGCTTCCATGCGCCATGCGCCGCTTCTGATACTTGAATCCATAAGTTTTAACACATAAATATTGTCAAAGCGGTTATAGATTGAATCGCCGCCAAGTCCTGACAGGCAGATGAGCTGCGTATTCGTTTTCTTTGCCATCTCCATCAGTGGTTTCAGCAGATGTTCCGCATTGGTCTGTGCAAACGGATTATCCATAATCAGCACCTTGCCTTCCTCTCCCGTGGTAAACAAATCACTCTCATCCCGCCGCATATAACTAAGCAGACAGGTCAGAATCACAAACGCTGATAAAAAGCCTTCGCCGCCGGAATTTGCTGATACCTCCGCCCATGTAATCGGGACTTCACGTTCCGCTTCAATCTTATACAGCTTAATTTTTACACTGCCGATACCCACAGTATCATCATACAGTCTTTTTGTTGTAATGACATTTCCCAAAAATTCATTCAGATTTTCATTCTTATCAATCGTATCAAGGCCGTTTTGTATCACCTGCTCAAAATAATCGTGCAGTTTCATACGGAAATGTTCCTGTTCGCTTTCCCAGTCTGCTACCTGAATTTTTAACATTTTAATGTTTCTGCCACGCACGCTGATTGTTGAATTTTTATCAATCATTGCAATATTCGCATTAACACTGCGCACGTATTCTAAAAACATTTCTTCAATGTTTTTCTGTTCATTGTCAATGCTTGCAAGATCAATTTTAAGTTTTTCCAGCTGGCTCTCATACGAGGCCTTATTCACGGCATATTGCTCTGCCAGATTCTTTGGACTGGCAGTCTGTGTCAACAGACTGTCAAATGTTTTCTTAAAATAATCTTCTGCATAAATATCTTTTGCTGCAATTGAACGGATTTCTTCTGCCAGACGGTTCTGCTCATCCTTTAACCGGGACAGTGCCGTTAGCAGATTTCTTTTTACCGTCTTCTGATACCGGGTAAGTTTCTGTGCCTCTACTGTTTCAATATCCAGAATCTGCTGTCTGATTTGTTCCTGTTCCTCCGGTGAAGCTGACACCGGTTCATCTGCATATTCGGATACACTTCCTGCCTGAACCTCCAGCTGATTTTTTTTGTTTTCCAGATTTTTTAATGCTTTTTCAATCGACTGTACCTCATATTTTTTCAGCTGTATACGTTCTTTAAAATCTGTATCCGTAATTGTTTCCGGTAATACGTTGTATGAAGAAGCGGATGCAGCTTAAAATCCAGCTTTTCACTGACATCACCGTAATCCGGCTCTTTCACATACTCCCAGAATGCCACGGGAAGCGCCGGCTTTTTACCATTCGTTCCTGCACTGCGGACCGGTGCCAGCGTTCCCTGTGAGAGTTCAAGCATAATATCTGCATACAGCTGTCCATACTCTTTTTCAGGAGATTGTGCGATAATATCTTTTAAAAACACTTTTCTTTTTTTCATATATTATTTCCGCTTTCTAAATGTTATTTATATCTTAAATCTGCTTCCCCACTGCCCGATTTGAATTGTATTTAGTATTATTTTAACATTATTCATGAAGTGGGACAATAGAATCTTATATATTGCTTCTTAATACGCTTTTATTATATTCATATTGTATTTTTATAGCTGCAAAAAACAGCACGAAATCTTCCAAAATCTCAAAAATATGTAAAAAATCAGTAACATTTTCTCTATAAACGACCTATAATCAGTATATGATTTGCTTCGTTAGATATTATTTATATACCAAGAATGCGGCAATGTACCATTTTATTAATGACAATTTCCACACGGATATTGCTACTGTGCCACCATCTTATAAAATGAAACATTTTCATGAACATAACAGATGGGAGCTGATGTTTATATATTCTGGTTCCTGCATCCTTTATGTAGGTGATGAAATATATATGTTAAATCCGGGCGGACTTGCTCTTATCCCACCAGACATGGCGCACATGACTACTTACCTCGCCGGAAGTGACCATACAAGATATGTGTTATATTTTAATAATGATGATTTAAAGTTGATTGCTGATGATTCCTCTCTGGATATAGAAAGCATTTTCCATAAACATCCTGTTGTCCATATACCAGAAAGACGACTTGATTATATATCATCAATTATCCAGAAGATTTCTTATGAACACAATGGTGTAGATAGTCTGTCTTTATCTTTCATACATTCTTATTTTCATGAACTTATACTTTTTATTCTGCGCTGTCAGATGTATGAAGATAATGTTATTACGAAAATGGATACAGGTAATGAACTTATCCAGAAGGTTATTGAATATATTATCGAGAATTATCACAATGACATAACTATGGCTGCTACTGCAGAACTTTTTAATATGAGTGAATCGAGCCTTTCCAAGAAATTTAAGGCTTTTACAGGCTTCAGATTCAGAGAGTATCTTATTAATGTAAGAACGCACGCAGCAGCAGACCTTTTAGTCAACACCAGCCTCTCTATTACTGAGATTGCTGACAAATGCGGTTTCGCCGACAGTAATACTATGGGCGGCACATTTAAAAAAATCATGGGCGAAGCGCCCGGAAGCTACAGAAAGAGCCATTAATTATATTTTTTTATTTTGGAATGGAGGTTATTATGGCAGATTTTATTTTACTTGATGAAGATTTCTCTGATTTTCCCATTGGTGAATTCCCTTATGATAAGAATCATTCGGCAATGGGTGAGTATCATTTTATCCATTATCCCGGATATTATGGTAAATGGCATGACCCGGTATGCAACCACACTTATAACGGTCAGGGAGCTTCCTGGATTATTTCTGAATATAATGGAAAACATTTTATGGAGCAGATGCGTATCCGCAATGACAAGCCCCACCGGACTTTTCCTATGCTTACAAGCGGCGACAGATTCTGGCACGATTATACTATAACTGCAAGTGTCCGTATGTTTACTACCAAATGGGGTAATGCCGGCATTGGTTTTTGTTGTCAGAACTCTGCTAATCTTCTTGTCCTTGTTTTTGAAGAACATGAACTGAGAGTTGAATACCGTCATAAAGAAGAGGTTACTATTCTTGATTCTGTAGCTTTTAACTACAACTGTGACGATACTTATATCCTTAAAGCAGAAATTAAAGGCAGCCATGTTATATGCAGCGTTGATGATAAGGTTTATTTTGACTTTGACACTGAATATGCCGGACAGGGTGGCAAGATTGCCATTACAGCAACGATCCCTGCACAGTTTGGTTTTGTAAATGTTACTACTTCTGAAAGTACTGCTGCTTCTATTGATGCTGCAAGAAATGCTTATAAAGCTGAATGTGAAAATGCGCAGGCGCATTATCCTAAGATGAAGCTTCTTAAGAAAATTGACCTCAAAGGCTGCGGCACCGGAAGACAACTTCGTTTTGGTCATCTGCTTGGCAACGGCGAATACCAGATGGTTATGGCACAGTGCCAGAAAAGAGTAAACCGTGATGCTTATGGAACCATCAGCTGTCTCACCGCATTTGACCTTGACGGCAATATTTTATGGCAGCACGGTGAACCAACCAATAATCACGACATTGGCACTATATCAGCTGACATGCCTATGCAGATATATGATATTGATGGTGATGGTTTTGACGAGGTTATAACCGCCAAGAATTTTGAAATTCTTATTCTTGATGGCAGAACAGGTGAAGTCAAGAAACGTGCCAAAGCACCTTTCTCTACAACAGAGGAGGATGGAACGATTATTGGTGTTCCTGACAAAATCTATGCTTTTGACAGAATTAACCCTGACGGTATGCGTATATGTAATTTCCGTGGTCTTGAAAAACCTCGCGATATTCTCATTAAGGATCGTTATTGCAGGGTGTATGCACTTAACGATGACCTTGAGGTTATGTGGCATTTCCAGAGTGATAAGAATACCGGGCATTTTCCTTTTGCAATTGATATTAACGGGGATGGGCATGATGAACTTCTGGTAGGTTATAACATGCTTGACTGCCACGGTAACAAGATGTGGACCATGCCTGTTAATGAAGACCACATTGATGAAATTGTTCCAGGAAGATTCGAATCCGGTCCACATAAAGGCACTAAATTCTTTGCCTGCGTTGCGGGAAAGGAAGGCTTCCTGATATCTGATTTTAACGGAAAACTTCTCAAAAAGGATGGCATAGGTCATGCACAGCGTGTCAGTCTCGCTAATTACCTTCCTGACCACCCAGGTTATGAAATGGTTGTTGTTAATTTCTGGGGACATCAGGGAATTATATATTTCTATGACAGCGAAGGTAACCAGTTATGGGAAATGGAAAATGAGCTTAATGGTAATCTTTTAACACCTGTAAACTGGACTGGTGACGGTCAGGACTTCATTCTTCTTAATGCTGATGTAGAGCGCGGTGGAATGATTGATGGCAGAGGTATTCAGGTTGTTAAGTTCCCTGATGACGGTCATCCTACCATGTGTGCAGAAGCTGTAAATCTCTACGGCGATGCCCGTGATGAAATTGTGACATGGGATTATGATTCAATGTACATATATACACAGGATGATGCACCTAAGGATGATGTATATACACCTTTCAAGTATCCTGATTATAATGCTTCTAATTACCGCGG
>ERZ773190.2850-NODE-2850-length-12528-cov-9.312756_pt1 | contig 12528 bp, 7 predicted proteins | sample MGYA00511111_ERZ773190 | MGnify/ENA primary metagenome ERZ773190 (study PRJEB29015, sample SAMEA2737777) | human gut metagenome | biome: human gut; feature: human-associated habitat; material: faeces | place: China | collected 2012 ... | reverse complement strand
TGGAAGCTCCCACCATTGTAGGGAACACGTACTACCCCGGTCAGAAGCTCGTCGTTACCGGCGGCACGCTGACCTATGACTACAAGGCCGACAACACCCTGTGGCCAGTGAACAAGCAGGGCGACAAGCTGACCAATTTCCTGCTGACCAAGGATGATGCCCACGCAAACTTCGATGCCCTTTCCTATAAAGGCCAGACCTATACCTACCTCTCTGACCTGAACAAGGAGACCGGGAAACAGTATCTCTCCGTGTGGGTGCCCGCCGCCGCACTGAACTATATGCTGGATGTGGACGGTTCCCATGATCCGGAGATCATCGGCAAGGCACTGGAAGAGCTGAAGCAGGCCGGATACAATTTCGACACTGCCTACCAGACCACTGAGAATGGCGATCAGGTCGTTATTCTGCGGGATATGGTGGTGAACGGTAAGAGCCTGAACTTCACCAAGACCACCGATGCAGAGGGCAACACCAAGCTCATCTGGGGCAACTACGAAAAGCAGGCAGAGGGTGCGCCCAGCGCTTATGATATGGTCTATGGCACCGAGTACGAGTATGAGGGCAAGACCTATACCATCGTCTGGGGCTATGAGAGCCAGAACAACCCCAACACCACCGCAGCAGCGGGTGTACTGGATGCCTTTGGCCCGGATTCCAACGTGAAGGTCACCGGCGACATCGACGGCACCGACTCCGCACAGTACACCGTGACCATTTACGGCGCTCTGCGGGAAGTGACCGACCCTGTGATCCCCACGAACCCGGAACCGGAAACGCCCGAGGGCTCCGATCCGACTCCTCCGGCTCCAACTACGCCGACTACCCCAGCAGTGCAGGATGCACGGCCCACCACTCCCGCCGTGGAGCAGGCAGTCGCTAAGACTACGCCCGCCCCGGAGACCCCTGTGAACCCGCCGGTACAGGATGCCCGCCCGGAGAGCGGCAAGCTGATCCAGACCGGTACCACCAACTGGATGGCAGATGTTCTGGTGCGTGCAGGCGGTGTCCTGCTGGCTGCCGGTTATCTGCTGGAGCGTAAGCGCAAGGGCATGTTCCATAAGGCACAGCACTGAACACGTTCTTGTAGATGACGTAAAAAGGTAAAATATTGAACTGGCTTGGGGCCGCTGCACAAATTTTTGTGGGGCGGCCCCACTTTTTGCAGAAAAATGCGCTCTCGTCCCGTATTAGGGGATGAAAGCGCTTTTGATTTTGCAAAAAGGGATGAGAACGAGAATGAAAACTTCACCGCACCGCCGGAAGCACCGGCGCAGAGCCTTCCGGCGGCTGTTCTGGCTGCTGGTGCTGGCGACCCTGCTTCTGCTGCTGTGGCCCCGGCGGGTCACGCTGGATGGGCTGAACAGTCCCCATGCCATTTTACTGCAGGCCGACAGCGGGGAGGTGCTGGCCGAAAAGGATGCCGACAGCACGATCTATCCGGCTTCCATGACCAAGATGATGACGGCGCTGCTGGCCATAGAAGCAAACCCGGACCTCGACACGCCCGTGACCCTGCCCGAGGAGATCTTTCCGGCTCTGCAGGCCCAGAATGCCTCGCTGGCGGGGTTTCAGGCCGGGGAAACAGCCACGGTGCGGGATCTGCTGTACGGGGCCATGCTGCCCTCGGGGGCCGAATGCTGCGAGACGCTGGCCCGGGAGGTGAGCGGCAGCGAGGAAGCCTTTGTGGCCCGGATGAACCAGAAAGCGGCAGAGCTGGGGATGACCGCCACGCATTTCTGCAACCCCACGGGCCTGCACGACCCGGAACATGTTTCCACCGTGCGGGACATGGCCCGGCTGACAGAAGCGGCCCTGCAGAACAAGACCTTCCGCAAGCTGTTTACCACGGAACGGTATACCGTTCCGGCCACCAACTGCCACCCGCAGGGGTTCACGATGCACAGCACCCTGCTGAGCCAGCTGGACGGCACTGAGCTGCACCGTGGCCGGATCCTGGGCGGCAAGACCGGCTACACCGGGGAAGCAGGGCTCTGCCTTGCCAGTCTGGCTGAGGTGAAGGGCAGGGAATACATTCTGGTCACGGCCGGGGCGGGGGGAGACCACAGCACCGCGCCCTACCACATCGAGGATGCCGTAACGGTCTACCGCCGTGTGAGCCGGGGGTCCTGAACAGGGGAGCGGATGCGCTCCCTTTTTCTGTGCCCGGCTTTGTGGTACAATGGAACAAAACCATTCACAGAACAGGAGAACCATCATGCTCAAGGATTCACAGGTCGATCTCTGCGGCCGCACCGATTTTAGCCGCACCGCGCCCCTGCTTGCCCGGGACGAGGCGTTTTCATTTGCCTGCGCGGGCTGCGGCGGCTGCTGCCGGGGGCGGGAAGATATCGTGCTGTCGGGCTTTGACCTGTGGCGCATTGCGGCCCGCCTGCGCCTGCCGCCCCGCACCGTGGCCCGGGCATTCTGCCGGGGAAGCATCGGGCAGGTCAGCCGCTTGCCGGTGCTGCGGCTGGCTCCGCTGAAGGAGGAACGCAGTAACTGCCCCTTTCTCACCGGGAACCACTGCGCCATCCACGATGCCGAGCCGCTGGTCTGCGCCCTCTACCCGCTGGCGCAGGAGATCACGAAGGAGGGGCAGGTGTCCTACTTTTTGCAGCCCACCCAGTGCGGCGGGCAGGTCATTGCGGCAAGGGTAGGGGATTATCTGGCCCGTTACGATGTGCCCGCCCGGGAGGCCACCGATGTGCGCTGGGCGCAGGTGTGCATGGAGCTGGAGGATACCGTGGAGCGGCTGGACGCTCTGTTTGAGCCGGTGTTTGCCCGGCGGATGCAGGAAAAGCTGTGGCAGGCGCTGTATTACCGGTACGACTTTGCAAAAGAGTACCGCCCCCAGCTGGAAGAAAATCTGCTCTGGCTGGACGGTGAGCTGAAAAAGCTCGAAGGAATGCAGATGCGGCACAGAACAATCGAAAAAAGTGATAGATAAAATTACTTTGATTGATAATTCGGGCTGTTTCCCGGTTGTTTTGGAGCGGAAAGTGTGATATACTTCACGAGTGTAAAGCGGCAGCGCGATGCGATTGCCCGCTTGAATACTGACTTTCATGCGGTGTCCTGTTGCCGCGAAAGTAGAATTGAGGGAGTAATATCATGCGTAAAATTTCTCGTCGTTCGTTCCTGTCTGCCGCCGCTGTCTGCGGCGCAGCTGCTGCCCTGACTGCCTGCGGCGGTTCCTCCAGCTCCACGGCTGCTTCTTCCACCGCTTCCTCTGCTGCGGCTTCTTCCGCAGCGGCTGACGGCCAGAAGTATACCGTTGGCATCTGCCAGCTGGTGGAGCACGCCGCTCTGGATGCTGCCACCCAGGGCTTTGAGGATGCCCTGACCGCACAGTTCGGCGAGAATGTCACCTTTGACTTCCAGAACGCCCAGAACGATTCCGCAACCTGCGCCACCATCGCCAACGGCTTTGTCTCCGCAGGCGTTGACCTGATCATGGCAAACGCTACCCCCGCCCTGCAGGCCGCACAGGCTGCCACCGACAGCATCCCCATTCTGGGCACCTCCGTTACCGAGTATGGCGTGGCTCTGGGTCTGACCGATTTCGATGGCACCGTGGGCGGCAATGTCTCCGGCACCTCTGATCTGGCTCCGCTGGATCAGCAGGCGGATATGATCACCGAGTGGCTGCCCGAGGCCACCAAGGTGGGCCTGCTCTACTGCTCTGCCGAGGCAAACAGCCAGTATCAGGTAGACGAGGTCCAGAAGTACCTTGAGGCCAAGGGCGTTACCGCTACCCAGTACGCTTTCTCTGATTCCAACGATCTGGCTTCTGTCTGCCAGAAGGCTGCCGACGAGAACGACGCAGTGTATGTCCCTACCGACAACACCTGCGCTGCCAACACCGGCATCATCGACGGCATCTGCCGCCCGGCCAAGAAGCCCGTGTTCGCCGGTGAGGAGGGCATCTGCTCCGGCTGCGGCGTGGCGACCCTGTCCATCAGCTACTACGATCTGGGTTACACCACCGGTGAGATGGCTGCCAAGGTTCTGACCGGTGAGGCCGATATCTCCACCATGCCCGTTGAGTACACCAACGTGACCAAGAAGTACAACAAGACCATCTGCGATGACCTGGGCATGACCGTTCCCGAGGGTTACGAGGCCATTGAAGAATAACAGGCGCTCAGTCTGTTTTGCAGAAAGCTCCCCTGATAGGGACGCAGAGTTCACGCTGCAGTAACGAAGAGACTTTACAATAAAATCAGCGGAGAAGAGCGAATTTTTGCTCTTCTCCGCTTTCCAGTATCAGAAAAAAGTGTAGTTACAGGAGGAAAACGTTTTGGATATTCTTGCAAGACTTGCCAACCTGCCCGGTGCCTTGCCCGGTGCCTGTGCGCAGGGCCTCATCTGGGGCATCATGGCCATTGGCGTGTACCTGACCTACCGCATCCTGGATGTGGCTGACCTGACCGTAGACGGTTCCTTTGGCACCGGCGGCGCGGTCTGCGTTATGTGCCTGCTCTCCGGCATGAACGTCTGGGCAGCGCTCTTCATCGCCCTGCTGGCTGGTCTGGCCACCGGCCTTGTCACCGGCCTGCTCCACACCTTTATGGGCATCCCGGCCATCCTGTCCGGCATCCTGACTCAGCTGGCCCTCTACTCCATCAACCTGAAGATCATGGGCAAGGCCAACCAGTCCATCAACGTGGACAAGTACGACCTGCTGATTTCCCTGCGCTGGGTCAAGGAGCTTGCCCTGCATAACCCCATCATCATGGTCATTCTGGTCAGCGCCGTGGTCATCGGTGTGCTGTATTGGTTCTTTGGCACCGAGCTGGGCTGCGGCATCCGCGCCACCGGTTCCAACCCCGCCATGAGCCGTGCCCAGGGCATCAACACCAGCTTCAATGTGGTGCTGGGTCTGGCGGTCTCCAACGGTCTGGTGGCCCTGTCCGGCGCACTGCTGAGCCAGTATCAGGGCTTTGCCGATGTCAGCATGGGCCGTGGTGCCATCGTCATCGGCCTGGCCGCTGTCATCATCGGCGAGGCCCTGTTCAGCCGCATCTTCCACAATTTTGCCCTCAAGCTGGTGTCCGTCTCGCTGGGTGCCATCATCTACTACATTGTCATCCAGCTGGTGCTGACCCTCGGCTTTGATGCAAACCTGCTCAAGCTGCTGAGCGCCTCCGTGGTGGCCGTGTTCCTGGCCGTGCCCTATTGGAAGAGCAAGTATTTCGCAAAGCCCGCGGCAAAGAAGGCACAGAAGGAGGATGCAAAAAATGCTTGAGATCCAGAATGTTTCCAAGACCTTCAACGCCGGTACCGTCAACGAGAAAACGGCCCTGAACGGTCTGAACCTGAAATTGAACGAAGGTGATTTTGTCACCGTCATCGGCGGCAACGGTGCGGGCAAATCCACCATGCTGAACGCTGTGGCCGGTGTGTGGCCTGTGGACAGCGGCAAGATCATCATTGACGGCACCGACGTGACCAAACTGGGGGAGCACCAGCGCGCCGCCTACATCGGCCGCGTGTTCCAGGACCCCATGACCGGCACCGCCGCCACCATGCAGATCGAGGAGAACCTTGCCCTGGCCGCCCGGCGCGGCAAGCGCCGCGGCCTGAGGATCGGCATCACCAAGGCCGAACGGGAGCGCTACCGTGAACTGCTCAAGAGCCTGGACCTGGGCCTGGAGGACCGCCTGACCGCCCGCGTTGGCCTGCTGTCCGGCGGTCAGCGTCAGGCACTGACCCTGCTTATGGCTACCATGAACAAGCCCAAGCTCCTGCTGCTGGATGAGCACACCGCCGCTCTGGACCCCAAGACGGCGCTCAAGGTGCTGACCCTCTCGGCCAGGATCGTGGAGGAGAACCACCTGACCACCATGATGATCACCCACAACATGAAGGATGCCATCAAGTACGGCAACCGCCTGATCATGATGCACGAGGGCCACATCATCTATGATGTCTCCGGGGAAGAGAAAAAGAACCTGCACGTCTCCGACCTGCTGGCCAAGTTCCAGATCGCGTCCGGCGGCGAGTTCGCCAACGACCGCATGATCCTTTCTTAAAAAAGATGAAGCGGCAATAAAGTAGTTGCTTCTTAAAACATAGAGAACCCCCCTGCCGGGAAATCACCGGCAGGGGGGTTCTCTATTAGAGTATTGGGTTTGCGGTGTTATTTGTTCTTCTCGTTACGGTACGAATTACTTTTTGAACGCCTGCACCTGATTCCATGCCTTGATAACCTCTGTACGGCTTACAGGATCAGTTGCTTCATAGGTTTCGCCGTTGTTCTTCGCGGCCTTGAGCAGGTCGTTCTCCACGGCCCATGCAATGGCCTTGTCAGTCTCAGTGGCATTGGCGTTCAGCACGGCGGCGGGTTCAGGCTTTCCTGCATTGTTCCACACCAGTTCAGCCAGCTCACCTCGGTTTGTTGGAATAGCTGTACCGGTTGGCAGGGCGCAAATCAGATAGAACTCAGTACCCAACTGATAGGTCTGGTAGGCCAGCACCGCGGTACCCGCGGCGGCAGTACCAATGATGAGGGTAGTGCCCAGAATGTTGGGCTCTTCCTCAATGCTTGCATCCTTTGTCATGGCTTCGATAATAACATTTTCACCCGGCATGGTAAAGGTAATGGTTTCAGCCTTGGGTTCAACAGCGCTCAGCACGCTGGCAGGCTTAATTGTCCACTGGTCAAAAGTCTGAGCATCGGAAAGAATGCTCTTATCAAAGGTTACTTCCACTGTTGCACCTTTTTCAATGGTAATGTCACCATTGTCATTGATAGTAGCATCCTTGCCGTTTACTTTTGCAATACCGCCAAGAAGGGATAGAGTGTAGGTGACCTTTTCTTCTTTCTGGGGAACATTGTAACTCCACTTAATCTGATTGCCAGTGACTTGATTCGCGGGAGCGGTATTTTCGGTCTCTTTGACATCAACTTTGACGATATAATCGCCCGGTTCCGTAGGGAGCCCGCGGTCATTCAATTTCTCACCGGGAACTTCATTTCCCTTATCATCATAAAACTTCCTATTGATGATATTCTCAGCATTGACTTGAGTATTGTTCGATGTCACTTCTCCGGTTACCGCGTCAAACTTGAGGTCAACATCCGGGTCAATCACATCTTTTTGTGTCCATTTTGCAGTCAAGGTTATATCATAGTCCGGCATGGAGAAACTATAATTGCCGTTCTCATCTGGGCCGTTCAAGGATGGGGCGGTTTCTCCATCAGGAACGGTAACTTCCCAATGATTAAAGTTATAGCCAGTTTTCTTTGTGGGTGTAGGAACAGAAACGGACGAACCATAGTCGTACGAGTTCGTTTTCTTGTTTTCGTCGTTCTCCAGTGTTACAGTATGGCTATGTGCGTTCCAATGGGCATACAAGGTGATGTTGCTGCTGACGGCTTCTGTAAATGTATATTTTGTGCCGCCTTCTGCCTGTGTATACCAGCCATCAAAATCATAACCTGTACGCTGTGGGGTTATGGTGGGGACGCTTGCAGTCCCTAGCTTCTCGTTGCTGTAAACAGTCTGCTTGTCCATAGTGCCACTACCATTTATAGTGCCACCGTTCAAATCAAAGTTGATATCACACAGATACTGAACTTTGCTGGTTAGTGTATCATTGCCTGCGTTATTAACTCTGACTTTTTCCCAGTCTGTTTTATATCCATTATATTTTACATCATTTAGTTCTGTGCAATCTTTGAATGCGTTGCTATTTATAATGTTAATACCCTTTTCAAGGGTCACGCTTGTAAGACCTGTGCATCCATTAAACGCGTCTGAGCAGATTTCATCCACACTTATGGGTACTTTTATTTCTCTTAACTCTGTACAACGCTCAAAAGCGTGACTACTGATTTTGGGAATGCCGTTTGTTAAGGTGACCTGAGATAATGCTGTACTCCCTGAAAAAGCAGAATCCATCTCCGTAACGGTACCTGGAATCGTAATGCTTGTTAACTGAGAACAACCATAAAAAGCAGCTTGGCCGATTTTTGTAACACCTTCAGGGATTGTAACATTAGTTAGATTGGAACACTTACAGAATGCCTGGTATCCAATTATCTTCACCGTATTAGGCAATGTAACTTCCGTAAGAGTGTTGCATCCCCAAAAAACCTGGTCTCCAATTTCGGTTACAGTATAGTTCTTGCCCTTGTTTGAAATTGAGCTCTCAATGTTAAGGTGTGTAGGGGTTCTTGATTTACCGGAAACTGTAACCGATTCTCCATCGTCGTTAACTGTATATATGAGGTTCCCATCAGTAAACTTAATCGGAGCCGCTGCTACTGCTCCCATGGGTAGGAATGTTAACGTTATGCTGAGTGCCACTAATAGACTGACAAACCGTTTTTTCATGGATTTCCTCGCTTTCATGGATGAGTGCCGCAGAAAAACGACATAGAATGTATGGCAAAAAAAGGTAATAATACCAATTTGAAGAATACCATGCGTGGAATTCTCTGTCAATGGAATTGTAGGAACTCACAAAAAAGTTTGGAGGAATGTACAAGAAAAGGCTTTTCCAGCATCGCGGGCAATAAAAAAGAACCCGTCCCCGGGGAAAATCCGGGAACGGGTTGAGAGCGGAAAGCTTACCGCTTGATATCGTAGTTCATGTTCATCAGGTTGCGGATGGAGCTGACATCGTCGGTGATGTTGGCATCGCCGTGGATGGTGTGCTTGATGGCGCTGCTTGCCACCGCAAAGTTTATCATGTCCATGGCCTTGTAGTTGTGGAGCATGGCGTAGATGAGGCCGCTGGCGAAAGCGTCGCCGCCGCCCACGCGGTCGAGGATGTTGAAGGTGAACAGCTTGCTCTCGAAGGTGTGGCCGTCATACCACATAAAGGCTTTCAGACTGTTCTCGCTGCCGCTGTGGGCATAGCGGACGTGGCGGGCGATGCACTTCAGGCTGGGGTAGCGCTCGATGAAGTGCTGGAAAATTTCGTCCTGCTGCTCATAGCTGGGCTGCAGAGGCACGCCGTCCTTCCAGTCGCCCTTGGAGTGGTCGTTCTCGTCCTTCCACAGGTGGTAGGGCTCGATGCCCAGCAGCACGTCCACATAGGGCAGGCACTCGGTGCAGAAGTCGCGGGCCTCATCCCAGGTCCAGAGGGTGGAGCGGAAGTTGCCGTCGAAGCTGACGGTCAGGCCCTTCTTCTTGGCCTCCTTGAGCATATCGATAATGAGGCCGCGGCAGTTGGGAGCCAGAGCCGGGGTAATGCCGCTCAGGTGCAGCCAGTCGAAGCCCTCCAGCAGCTCGTCCAGATCGACCTGAGAGAAATCGTACTCGGTGATGGCGCTGTGCTTGCGGTCATAGATGACCTTGGAGGGGCGGATGCCGTAGCCGGTCTCGAGGTAGTATGTACCCAGACGATTGGAGGGCGTCTCATCCGGCTCGGTGAGGATCATGGGGGTGCAGTGGACGTCGTTGGAGCGCAGCCAGCGCACGGCGCTTTTGCCGAGGCTGTTGTTCGGCACGACGCTGAAGAAGGTGCTGTCCACGCCGAGGTTTGCCAGCGCGAGGGCGATGTTGGCCTCGCTGCCGCCGTAGCTGGCCTCAAAGTTGGTGGCCATGCGGAGTTTTTCGTAGTTCGGCGGGGTCAGGCGCAGCATGATCTCGCCGCAGGTGATGAATTTCGGTCCGGTCGTCTCGTGGCCCAGAATGGGGTTGAAATGTTCCATAACGGTCCTCCTGTTGCTCTTCTCGGGCATTTGAGCCGCCGCCTCTCATATACCATTCTTGAGACGGGGCGTTTGGTGCTCAGCAGGGCAGCCAGACCCCACATGACGCACATCGTTGTATCCATTATAGTGCTTTCGGAGAGGATTTGCAAGGAAAAGAAAAACACTGCGAGAGAAAATTTGGTGGGATTTTTGTGGATTGTGACGGAAAGCGTATCGGCAGGCCGTCCGGTAGTTTCCCCGCAAATGGGACCCGAAACCCACGGTTTCGCCCCAACGCTTCGCGCCGGGACCCCACTTCTCTGGACATTTGCTTGGGAAACTCCCCTCCACCTGCCTCTGACAGGTTTACCGGCTGGTCAAATGCCCGTCAAATCAAAGCTGGGTGTATACTCCTCCCGGGCGCTGCTCTTCTGCTGCATATAGCCGGCGGTCAGCCCCAGATCCATGGCATAATTGACCACCCGGCGGTACTCGTAGGTGGTGATGCGCCGCCCGATGCCGTGCTCTGCGGCCTTGTAAAAGGGGGTGTACTGGCTCATGACACTGGGGATGAAGCAGCCGGGGTCGGCCTCGTTCCATGCGGCCATCCGGTCGAGGACGGCAAAACTGTCGTCGATGTGGCCGGGCAGGGCCAGATGTCGCAGGATGACGCCTTTCTGTAAGATGCCCTCGCTGTCGAACACCGGATGGCCCGCCTGCGCCATCATGGCCTCGATGGCGGGCCTGGCCTGGGCGAAGTAGTCCGGCGCAGAGGAAAGCTCGGCGGAGAGGGAAGAGGAGACGTACTTCAAATCGGCCAGCCAGATGTCGATATAGCCGCGCCACGCCTCCACGCTCTCCACCGTCTCGTAGCCGCCGGTGTTGCAGACGATGGGCAGACGCAGCCCCTCGGCCCGGGCAATGTCCAGCGCCGCGATGATCCAGGGCCGCCACTGGCCGGGGGTGACGAGGTTGATGTTGTGGGCGCCCTGCTTCTGCAGATCGAGGAAAATTTCGGCCAGATGCTCTATCGTGATCTCTTTGCCCAGTCCCTCGGCGCTGATGGGGTAATTCTGGCAGAAACAACACTTGAGGGTGCAGCCCGAGAAAAACACGGTGCCGCTGCCCCGGGTGCCGCTGATGCAGGGCTCTTCCCAGAAGTGCAGGGCCGCGCGGGCGGCTTTCAGGGTGCCGCCCGCCCCGCAGAAACCTGTCTGCCCGGCGGCACGGTCTGCGCCGCAGCGGCGGGGGCAGAGGGTACAGGAGACAGGCGGCGTTGTGGAAATGTTTTTAGACATATTGTCCAACTCCTATGAGAAAGAATCATATTAAATTATCCGAGGCTATTATATCATTTTTGCCCCCGTAAGTGGTATACTAAGATTGAATATTGCATGTCATGCAAGAATACTACATGATTTGGAGGACACCATGCGTACAGAGACCGAAGAGATCCGGGACAACCTGAAATATCTGAGCCTTCTGGCCAGGGACTACCCCTCGCAGGCAGCGGCCGCCAGCGAGATCATCAGCACACAGGCACTGCTCAAGCTGCCCAAAGGTACCGAGCACTTCATGAGCGACCTGCACGGTGAGAACGAGGCGTTCGTACATATCCTGAACTCCGCTTCCGGCGTCATCCGCGAAAAGGTAGACATTGTGCTGGGGGATACCGTGCCGGAGGGGACGCGGGCCGAGCTGGCGACTCTGATCTATTATCCGAGCGAGAAGCTGCCCCAGCTCAAGGAGCGCTGCGCCGACGAGGAAGCGCTGGAACAGTGGTACAGTGAGACGCTGCTGCGGCTCATCGACATCTGCCGCCTCGTCTCTTCCAAGCACACCCGGGAGCATGTCCGGGCCTGCCTGCCGTCCAGCTGCGGTTACATTCTGGATGAGCTGCTCCACGCCCACTTCGAGGACCACGACAAAGACCTCTACTACGGCCAGATCGTCGGCAGCATCATCGAGAATGGCCGAGCCGATAAGTTCATCGTCCGTCTCTGTGAGCTCATCAAGCGTCTGGCCGTGGACAAGCTCCACATCGTGGGCGACCTGTTCGACCGCGGCCCCCGCCCCGACGTGATCCTTGACCTGCTGATGCGCCACCACGATGTGGACATCCAGTGGGGCAACCACGACGTGGTCTGGATGGGCGCGGCGGCCGGCAGTCCCATCTGCATCTGCACGGTGCTGAAGACCACCCTCTCTTACCACAACCATGGCATGGTGGAGGACTGCTACGGCATCAACCTCCGCCACCTGCAGCGGATGGCCGAGCAGTTCTATGGCGACGACGACTTGACCATCTGGATGCCTCACACCGACACTGCCCGCGGCCCCTACACCCCCGGTATGCTCCATCGCTGCGCCGTCATGCATAAGGCCATCACTATCCTGATGCTCAAGCTCGAGTGTCAGGTCATCGACCGCAACCCGGATTTCAAGATGCAGGACCGCGACTTCCTGCGTCGCATCAACTGGGAGAAGGGGACCGTCATGGTGGGCGGCAGGGAGTACCCCATGCGGGATACGTCTTTCCCGACGATAGACCCCGCCGACCCCACCGCGCTGAACAGCGACGAGAAGGTGGTGCTGCAAAAGCTGGTGCAGTCCTTCCGCCAGAGTGAGAAATTACAGCAGCACGTCGAGTTTCTGTACGCCAAGGGCAGCGTCTACCACATCGAGAACGGCAACCTGCTCTACCACGGCGCTGTGCCGATGACTAAGAAAGGCACCTTCGCTGTGGAGCGGTTCGAGGGCCACGCCTACTCGGGCCGCGCCCTCATGGACTACTGTGACGAGCGCGCCCGCCGGGGCTACTTCGCCCCCGAGGGCAGCGCCGCCCGCCAGAGCGGACAGGATTTCCTGTGGTATCT
>ERZ773190.2845-NODE-2845-length-12540-cov-13.162115_pt1 | contig 12540 bp, 9 predicted proteins | sample MGYA00511111_ERZ773190 | MGnify/ENA primary metagenome ERZ773190 (study PRJEB29015, sample SAMEA2737777) | human gut metagenome | biome: human gut; feature: human-associated habitat; material: faeces | place: China | collected 2012 ... | reverse complement strand
CCAAGTGGCTGTGTGAGATCAACACCGGCGTTTATGTGGGCAATGTGAGCAGCCGCGTCCGGGATGCAGTGTGGGACCGTGTCTGCCAGAACCTGAAAAACGGGCAGGCGACACTGGTCTACACGGCGGCAGGGGAGCAGCGGATGGAGTTCCGCACCCACAACACCAGCTGGGAAGCTGTGGATTTTGACGGCATCAAGCTGATGCGCCGCCCGCTGCCCCAGACGCAGACCGAGGCGATGGACCTGAAACCGGGGTTCAGCAAGGCGGCAAAGTACCAGATGGCACAAAAAATGGCACAGCGGACTGCCCGAAAGCCCGGAAAAAACGATTACACGGTAATCGACCTGGAAACGACCGGCCTGCACGCGGCGACGGACTCGATCGTGGAGTATGGGGCCGTCCGGGTGCGGGACGGGCAGCCGACGGAAGAATTTTCGGCCCTGGTGCACCTGCAAACTCCGCTGCCTGCGGAGATCACGCAATTGACGGGAATCACACAGTCGGAACTGGAAGGCGGGATGGACGCGGCCGCTGCGCTGGAAGCATTTCTGGAATTTGTAGGCAAAGATGCTCTGGTGGGGTACAACCTGCAATTTGATCTGGAATTCCTGCGCGCGGCCTGTACGCGAAACCAGAAGCCGATACTGACCAACCGGAAGATCGACCTTTTGCCGCTTGCGCGGCGGAAGGTGATAGGCGTTGCCAACTTTAAGCTGCTCACACTGGTACGGCATTTTGGGCTGGCAGACAGGGTGGAGCACAGGGCCCTGCCCGACTGCCGCCTGACGCAGAGGCTCTATGCAAAACTGAATGAAACAGGCACAGGATGCAACTGAAATGGCCGATGCTATGGGATCTTTTTAGTCTTTTCCCCGCATACGCGGGGGTGATCCCGTACCACACCCACGGCTGCACCCAGTATCTTTTCCCCGCATACGCGGGGGTGATCCCACCAAAGTAGTCGGCAAGCTTTTGCTTTGTAACTTTTCCCCGCATACGCGGGGGTGATCCCACAAAGCCCCAGCGGGTCGCACCGCCTAAGCTCTTTTCCCCGCATACGCGGGGGTGATCCCTTCCAGCTCATAGGAGCAAGGGTCGAGGCTGGCTTTTCCCCGCATACGCGGGGGTGATCCTTAGGGCCGGGCGCGGGGCCGCTTCCGGTTCCGCTTTTCCCCGCATACGCGGGGGTGATCCCCCCTTGCGGGTGTGGTATAATGGATGTGCGACCTTTTCCCCGCATACGCGGGGGTGATCCCCTAATACAATCCATATCCAAGGGAGCACTATCCTTTTCCCCGCATACGCGGGGGTGATCCCTTTCCTGGGTAAGGGGTCAAAACTGAGTATAACTTTTCCCCGCATACGCGGGGGTGATCCTGGAAGATACCATTGACTTGGTACTGCTTACTGCTTTTCCCCGCATACGCGGGGGTGATCCCGCCCGCTGCGGCGGGGATTGCTGGCGATCTGGCTTTTCCCCGCATACGCGGGGGTGATCCCCTCTATTCCTTATGTAGCACTGTATTGGACTGCTTTTCCCCGCATACGCGGGGGTGATCCTTTGTCAACTCCAAGTAGTTGTCAAATGCTTACCTTTTCCCCGCATACGCGGGGGTGATCCCAAACTCCTGATCTATGCCCTGATCTGGGGTTTCTTTTCCCCGCATACGCGGGGGTGATCCCAGGCCAGTTTTTGCCGGGTGCGCCTGTGTCCTCTTTTCCCCGCATACGCGGGGGTGATCCCGATGCCGACACCAAAAAACAGCACGCAAGGGACTTTTCCCCGCATACGCGGGGGTGATCCCCCCTCGGCCTGTGCTATAATGGGGTTGCGACACTTTTCCCCGCATACGCGGGGGTGATCCTGCGCAAGCCTGTTGCCATACACAGCCGGACAACTTTTCCCCGCATACGCGGGGGTGATCCTGCTGGGCGGCTCTGGGTCTTTGAAGGTCGGTGCTTTTCCCCGCATACGCGGGGGTGATCCCGATGCAAGCGCCAAGGACAGCAAGCGAGGGAGCTTTTCCCCGCATACGCGGGGGTGATCCTAGCCAGCCAGACACGCAGCCGACCGGGCCGACCTTTTCCCCGCATACGCGGGGGTGATCCCACCGGCAAAAGCCTGAGCGACGCAGAGAAAGGCTTTTCCCCGCATACGCGGGGGTGATCCTACGAGACGAAACGGAAAAATGCCGGATTTTTGCTTTTCCCCGCACACGCGGGGGTGATGTTCCCTTGGTTTCAAACTTTGCGCCATACAGGTGCTTTTCCCCGCACACGCGGGGGTGATCCTCCGCAGGCGGCCCACGATCTGGACAAGGCCCGCTTTTCCCCGCACACGCGGGGGTGATCCCTATACTCTAGCAAACATGAAACGGAAGGAAAACTTTTCCCCGCACACGCGGGGGTGATCCCTGGTTTGCTTTGAGTAGCCTGGTAATGGCTGTCTTTTCCCCGCACACGCGGGGGTGATCCCAAAGACATCAGCGGCAGGGTTTACACCCTGTCCTTTTCCCCGCATACGCGGGGGTGATCCTGTGGAGCACCCTGACAGCTGGGTCATGCCCAACTTTTCCCCGCATACGCGGGGGTGATCCCGGTACGCCTCGTTGTGTCCGCTCTGTCTCTGCCTTTTCCCCGCACACGCGGGGGTGATCCTGGACGCTGAACCTGTCAGCGTTTGTGCTGGCGCTTTTCCCCGCATACGCGGGGGTGATCCTGGCGAAACCGCAGTAGAGCTGGACAAGGTAAACTTTTCCCCGCATACGCGGGGGTGATCCTCAATATCGCCGCTCCCAGAAATAACTAAGTCTCTTTTCCCCGCATACGCGGGGGTGATCCTTACTTTACGATGCTCTGGACAGCATACCGGGACTTTTCCCCGCACACGAGGGGGTGACCTCAAGGGCAAGCGGCGCATGGTGTTCCTGCCGGGGAGACTGGTGACGGACCGGAAAGCCGCGGCGGATGAAAAAATCAGGTTGTACAAATTCGACGGAAAAAGTTTATGCAAGACTCCATATTGCAATATATGAAATTTTGTATTATCATAAATCTGCAAGCGATCTGTCTCTTGTGAGGAGGGGCGGAACGCCCAAAATACGCTTCTTTCCTGTGGAATTTCCCACGGTCCACCTGATGCGGATTGAAAGATAGGTCGAGAAGGGAAGAGCAACCATGATGAACACAAGTCTGCTCCAGAAGTCTGGTCTGGCAACGCTGCAGGTCGCGCAGATCCTGGCAGGGCTGGAACCGGGAGACCGGATCCCCACGGTGACGGAACTGAGCGAACAATGCGAGATGGCACGGGGAAATATCCAGATCGCGCTGAACAACCTGAAACAGAATCATGTGATCCGTCTGGAATCCCATGGGCAGAACGGCACCATTGCAACAGAGATCGACTATGTGGCAATGGCGCAGTATTGCAGCAATACGGGTCTGACCTGCGTGATGCCTATGCCGTATGGCCTGCGCTATGAAGGCCTGGCCAGCGGACTGTATGAGGAACTGAACCAGAAAGGGGTCACGGGTGCGATCGCATTCATGCGCGGTTCCGGCTACCGGCTGAACTGTGTGGAAGAAGGGCGCTTTCATCTGTGCGTCATGAGCCAGCTTGCATTTGAACACTATGTGCAGGAGGGCAAGGACATCCAGCTGATCGCGGCCTTTGGCCCGCAGAGCTATGTGGAACAGCATCGGGTCTTTGTCCGCCCGGACTTCAAGGGCGACTGGCAGAACTGCAAGGTGGGCGTGGATGCCTCCTCGGTGGACCAGGAGATGCTGACCCGGTTCTGTTTTGCGGATAAGCCGGTGCAATATGTGCCCATCATCTATAGTCAACTGGTGCCGTTTCTGCACAGCGGCGTCATTGATGCCGGCGTCTGGAGCGCCGATATGCTGCCGGAGGGGCTGAGCTATTATCCGATGCCCCGGCTGGATGAGCAGGAAAAAGATACCGTGGCCGTGCTTGCCTGCCGGAAAAGTGATAACATCACCGCGCAGCTGGTGCGCAAGATCCTGTCGGTGGAGCGTGTGGACCACATCCAGCAGCAGGTGATGCGCAAGCAGATCATTCCGCGCTACTAAGCAAAGGTGCGGTCAAACAGAAGTCACATCTGCATGGAGGACATGCGGATGTTTCTTTCGGGATGAAAATACAAAATATTGTATAAAACATTTTCTCCCGAAAACCGATACAGGATGTCTGATTTTTTTGCAGAAAGAAAAGGAGATCTCGCATGAAAAAGATCACTCGGCGCAACTTCCTGATCGCATCCGGCAAAACCGTTGGCACACTGGCAGCTGCCTCTGCCTTTATGGGGTGTGCCAGCCCGGAGCAGGCGGAGAACTGCTTCCCCCGGTCTGCAATGCCCGTCCGGACCGATGACCGCCTGACGGCTATCGACGACATTGTGGAAAACTACATGGGGCAGGGGTATTTCCCCGGCGCAACGATCGTGGTGGCACGCGGCGGCAAGATCGTGTATGAAAAGGCATACGGCTACGCAATGCTCAACGACATGGGCGTGCGGCTGGACGATCCCCGCCCCATGCAGATGGATACCATGTTCGACATGGCATCCTGCACCAAGATCATGGCCACGACACAGTCCATCATGAAGCTGTACAGCGAGGGCAAGATCGACCTGAATGCCACGGTAGCAAGCTACATTCCGGAGTTTGCCAAGAACGGGAAGGAAAACGTCACCGTGCATCAGCTGCTGACCCACACCTCCGGTCTGCCGCAGTGGAAGGCGATGTTCCTCCACATCGAGAAGGACAAGGCCAAGGTGCTGGATTACATCTGCAACTGTGAGCTGATGTTCGCCCCCGGCGAGGAAAAGTACAGTGACCTGGGCTTCCAGATGCTGGGCTTCCTGGTGGAGCGGATCACCGGGCGCTCGATGGACGAATACGTCAAGAACGAGATCTACAAGCCTCTGGGGCTGAAGCGCACCACCTATCTGCCGCTGGCCAACGGCTTTACCACCGAGGATGTGGCGGCCACCTCCTTCGGCAACCCGTATGAGTATGCCATGGTGGACGAGATCGACTACCCGGGCTTTGGCTACGACTGTACCGCCGATCTGGACGCGTTCCGCACCTTCACCGGCTGGCGCAACTACACCCTGCAGGGCGAGTGCAACGACGGCAATGCATGGATGGCAAACGGCGGCGTGGCCGGTCACGCGGGCCTGTACTCCGACGCGGAAGATCTGGCCGTGCTGTGCCAGGCCATGCTGAACGGCGGTATCTACAAAGGCGTCCGCCTTTACAAGAAGGAAGTCATCGACGAGTTCACCAGCGAGCAGAACGGCAAGCCGTCCCGCGGGCTGGGCTTTGAGCGGGGCTCCTCGTTCATGGGCCGCGGCGACCGCCACTACGACGCCTTTGGCCACGCAGGCTTTACCGGCACCCATGTGGTCATGAACAAGACCAACAAGACCGCCGTCATTTTCCTGACCAACAAGCAGAACGTCGGCTTCAAGCCGGACTCCACCTCGTACTACAGCCCCTATAGCTGCTGCGGCGAGATCTGTGAGCTGGTCTGGAACATTTTTGGAACCGAAGCTCCGGCTGAGACGCTGGCCGACAAGATCGGCGCTTGGCTGTAAGCAAAACAAAAAATCATTGGGAGATGTCAGAGATGGATTTTGAACCGAGATTAACGATCCTGCACCAGGCAGGGATGCTGTCCGAGGAGGATTACCGGAAGGTACAGGACGTGATCCGCTTTTTTCAGGAGAAATACGGTCTGACATTGACCGAAGAAAACGCCTCCGCCATGATCACGCACCTGTGCGCTGCGCTGGGGCGCATCCACCGCGGAGAGCCGGTGGAGCCGCTGGACGAAGAGGTCTACGAAGAGACCAGCCAGGAGCCCACCTTCCCCAAGGCACTGGAAGCAACGCAGGCGCTGGTGCGGGAGATCCTGCCGGACCTGCCGGAGGACGAGCAGAAGTTCCTGACCATGCACATCGGGGTCGTGCTGGCACAATCGTGACAGCATTTGCATAAAACCCACATCAGAAAGGAGGGCTAGCTTATGAAAATCGTAGTAGGCGGCCAGATCGACAAGCAGAAGGTTTATGACACCATCAAGGGTGTTGTAGGCGACCGTGCCTCGGTGGAGATCAAGGATGACATTGCGGCGGCAATGGCGGTCAAGACCGGGCAGGCAGATTACTACTTCGGCGCCTGCAAGACGGGCGGCGGCGGTGCGCTGGCAATGGCCATTGCCCTGCTGGGCATGAACCAGTGCGCAACGGTGTCCATGCCGGGCAAAATGCTGAGTGAGGACGAGATCCTGGCACAGGTCAAGGCCGGCAAGAAGGCATACGGCTTTACGGATCAGCACATCGAAAAGGTCGTGCCGATCATTCTCAAGGGTCTGGGCTTCTGATCCGGATCGTCAAATAAGGAGGATTACATATGGAAACCATTCTGCGCTACGTTATCATCGCGGCAGTTGGTGCGTTGGCATCGATCCTGGCAAACCAGAGCATCGCCGTGTTCAACGACGGCCTGCGCCCGGTCCTGCCGGAGTATCTGGAAAAGCGCATGGACCGCAAGGCTCTGGCAGCCACCAGCTTTGCCATCGGCTTTGGTCTGGTCATCGGCTACGGCCTGCCCACGTCCATTGCCGCAAGCATCATCCTGATCCACTGCATCCTGCTCACCACCGACATCATCGGCACCTGGTGCCCGGACACCAAAAAGGGCATGATCGCTTCCGGCGTCATCGGCGCTGTGTACGGCGTGGCCCTGCTGTTCGGCCTGCAGGTGATCATCGACCTGTTCAACCTGCTGCCGGTCAACTTCCTGGGCAGCCTGGGCCAGGTCTCTGCCGGTATCACGCTGGCCTTCGCCATCTTCCCGGCTGTGACGGTTGCCCTGCAGTTCGGCGCTGCCAAGGGCATCATCACCGCCGTTGTGACCCTGCTGGTCCGTCAGATCGTTGAGACCTACGGCAAGATCGCACTGGACGCTGAGCACACGATCAGCCTGAACAAGGACGGTATGGCCCTGCTGGCCGGTATGATCATCATGCTGGTGTTCGCTGCCATGGATAAGGAAGGCAACGACCAGAACTCCAACGAAATGCTGACCCAGATCTTTGCCGACAAGGTCGCACGCATCCGCAAGTATATGCCGGTTCTGGCCCTCATGGGCGGCCTGATCGCAGCAGGCACCAGCATGAGCATCATGGCCGGTGACCCCATCAGCCTGGGCCTGCTGGCCGAGGGTGACCGCGTCAACGCAGGTCTGACCGCTCTGGCCCGTGCCATCGGCTTTATCCCGCTGGTTGCCACCACCGCCATCACCACCGGCGTCTACGCTCCGGCCGGCATGACCTTCGTCTTTGTGATCGGTCTGCTGATCCCCAACCCCTTTATCGCCCTGATCGCCGGTGCAGCCTGCATCTGCGTGGAGATCCTGCTGCTGAACGTCATCGCAAAGGGTCTGGACAAGTTCCCCGGCATCAAGCGCTGCGGCGACAACATCCGTACCGCTATGAGCTACGTCATCGACATCGCCCTGCTGATCGGCGGCATCCTGGCTGCTCAGGCAATCATGCCCACGACGGGTCTGTTCATCATCGTGGCATTCTGGTGCATCAACAAGTGCAGCAAGAAGCCTCTGGTCTCCATGGCGGTCGGTCCTCTGGGCGCGATCCTGGTCGGCCTGATCGCAAACGTGCTGTTCCTGCTGTCTCTGTACACCCCTGCCGCCTGATCCCCGGATAAAATGAGCGCCTCCCGGCCTGCGTCGGGAGGCGGCTCTGGTTAAGAAACAATACAGGAGGCGAATCCTTTTGAAACTGCCTGAAAAGATTCTGTATGCGCACGAGCATACGACGATCGACCTGTCCGGCCCGAAGAAGAACATCGACTGCAGGCTGGATGATTTTGACGCGACTGCAGCGGAATACTGGCGGCTGGCGGAACACGGTGTGGTCGGCATCATCGACCAGACCAACCGCGGGATGGGCCGGAACGTGGCCTATGTGCAGAAAATGGCTGCACAGGCGGGGGTGGAGATCACCCACGCGACGGGCTACTACAAGGAGCCCTTTCTCCCGCCGGAGTGCTATACGCTGACCGAACAGCAGCTGTGTGACATCATGGTGAAGGAACTGACCGAGGGCATTGAAGGCACCGGTGTCCGGGCGACCGTCATCGGCGAGATCGGCACCTCGAAGGACATCACCGAGACGGAGGCCAAGGTGTTCCGTGCGGCATCCCGCGCCCATGCAGAAACGGGGGCACCCATCTGCACCCACACAACGCTGGGCACGCGCGGCCTGGAGCAGCTGGAGATCTTCAAGAGCTTTGGCGTTGACCTGAGCCGGGTGGTGCTGAGCCACATCGACCTGTCGGCCGATCTGGATTACATGAAGCGCCTGCTGGATCAGGGGGTCAACATTGCGTTCGACACCATCGGCAAGTGCAACTACCAGCCCGATGTCTCCCGTGCAGACTGGCTCAGCCGCCTTTGTGCGGAAGGGTACGACACGCAGATCGTCATGAGCATGGACATCACCCGCCGCAGCAACTTTGCAGACCGGGGCGGTGTGGGCTACAGCTACCTGCTGGACACCTTTGCTCCGCTGGCAAGCGAGGCAGGCGTGCCGGACCGCGCATGGGAGAACCTGCTGTACCGCAATGCACTGCGCATCTACAAAGGACAGAAATAACAAGGATTCGAGGAATTGACAATGAAAACCTATCCCCTGCATTCTATCTCGCTGGAACAGGCAAAACAGCTCCAGTTCAAGGTCATTGACGCAGTGACCCGCAATTTTCAGGGAGAGGAAGTCCTCTCGCTGGGCGACCTCGGCGTGGTGAAAGGGCTGAACAAGCCCCGCTGCACGGTAAAGGTGGAAAAGGTCTTTGCCGACACCTTTGATGCCCCGGCGGCGCTGCTTGTGCGCGGCTCCGGCACGGGCGCGATCCGCTGGGCTCTGACCGCCTGCCTGAAACCGGGGGATGCCATTCTGGTGCACACCTCGCCCATCTATACGACGACGCAGGTGACCATCGACGCCATGGGGCTGAAACCCATCCGCGCGGACTTCAACGATCTGGAACAGCTCAAGGCCGTCTGTGCGCAGCACAAGGACGAGATCCGCGGCGCCCTGGTGCAGCTGACCCGGCAGAAGCCGGAGGACCGCTACGACTACAAGGCCGTGATCGCAGCCATCAAAGCTGTGCTGCCGGGCATCCCGGTGGTGACCGATGACAACTACGCCGCCCTGAAAGTGGACGCCATCGGCTGCCAGGCGGGGGCCGACCTGTCCACCTTCTCCTGCTTCAAGATCCTTGGTCCGGAGGGCGTCGGTGCAGTGATCGGCAGCAAGGAGCTGATCGACCGCATCTACAAGATGCAGTATTCCGGCGGCAGTCAGGTGCAGGGACACGAAGCCATGGAGGCCCTGCGCGGCCTGATCTATGCGCCGGTGGCGCTCGCCATCCAGAGCGAGGTCAACGAGGAGCTGGTCCGCCGCCTGAACGCCGGCGAGGTCCCCCATGTGCGGCAGGCGTTCCTGGCAAACGCGCAGAGCAAGGTGCTGCTGGTGGAGTTTGATCAGGAGATCGCCGAAAAAATTCTGGACGCTGCCCCGAAGTTCGGCGCAGCGCCGCATCCGGTGGGCAGCGAGAGCAAATACGAGTTTGCCCCCATGATCTACCGTGTCAGTGGTACGTTCCGTGCGCAGGACCCGACCATTGAACACCGGATGATCCGCATCAACCCCATGCGCAGCGGCCCGGACACCATCATCCGCATCCTGCGCAGCTGCATGGAGCAGGTCGAGGAAAACTGAACCGCTGAAAAAACGAGAGGAAAAGGAGAGATGCCCTGTGTTTTTAAAGACCGTAATGGAGCGCAACCAGCCGTTGGTGCGTCTGGGCATTGAATGGCAGCAGAATGGCGTGATCCTGCCGGACACCTATCTGCTGGATTACGACACGATCCTGGAAAATGCCCGCAGCATCAAACAGGCAGGCGACGCAAACGGCGTGCAGAACTTTTTCATGCTCAAGCAGATCGGACGCAACCCCCTGATCGCCCGTGCGCTGACCGACATGGGATATGTGGGCGCTGTGTGCGTGGACTTCCGCGAGGCGCTGACGATGGTGGAAAATCAGATCCCCCTCGGCAACGTAGGGCATCTGGTCCAGATCCCCCGGGCGGCCCTGAAAAAGATCCTCCGCGCAAAGCCGGTGATCGTAACGGTGTACACGCTGGAAAAAGCCCGCGAGATCAGCGCAGTCTGCACCGAGCTGGGCCTGCACCAGAAGCTGATGCTCCGTGTTCTGGGAGAAGGCGACATGCTGTATTCCGGGCAGTACGGCGGCTTTGAATTGCAGGAACTGGACAGCGCAGTGCGTGCGATCGAGGCGATGCCGAATGTGGAGGTGGGCGGCGTGTGCAGCTTCCCTTGCTTTTTGTACGACGAAGCGGCACAGGACATCCTGCCCATGCCCAACCTCCGGACCGTGCAGACCGCAGCCGAAATGCTGCGCGCCCGCGGCTACCGGGACCTGATGCTCAATACGCCCAGTGCCACCTGCACCCACAGCATCCCGATGATCGCGGCGGCAGGCGGCACCCACGGGGAACCGGGACACGGCCTGACCGGAACGACACCGTATCATGCCGGCCACCCGGATGCCGAGGAGCGCCCCGGCTACCTGTATGTTTCGGAGGTCAGCCACAATCTGGGCGATAAGGCATACTGCTACGGCGGCGGGCATTACCGCCGCGGCCATATGAAGAACGCCCTGGTGGGCACGACGCCGGAAAATGCAAAGGTCGTGCCGGTGCTGCCGCCGGACGACTCCAGCATCGACTATCATTTTGAACTGCAGCAGAACTGTCCGGTCTCGGCTGCGGCGGTCATGGCGTTCCGGACACAGTTCTTTGTGACCCGGAGCCGGGTGGCAGTGGTCAAAGGGCTGTCCTCCGGCAAGCCGGAGCTGGCGGGCCTGTACTCTGCGCTGGGAGAACCGGTCCGGGAATGACAGAAAGGATAATTCGCAATGGGAAAGTTTGTTGTAATCGTTCTGGATGGTTTTGGTGTGGGCGCAATGCCGGATGTGCCGCAGGTGCGCCCTGCGGACTGCGGTGCCAACACCTGCGTGCATATCTTTGAGCGCACGCCGGACCTGAAGCTGCCCAATCTGGCAAGCCTTGGTCTGGCGAACATCGTGGGGCGGGAGTTCCCCGGCCTGCCGTTTGCGACGGATGCAACGTTCGGCCGTGCCGAGCTGATGCACGATGGTGCGGACACCTTCTTCGGCCATCAGGAGATCATGGGCACCCGCCCGGCAAAGCCTTTCGGCGAGCCGATCTGCAATAAGATTGAGCTCATCAAAAAGACGCTGGAGGATGCGGGTTACCATGTCCGGTATTACACCGGAACATCCGGCAAGCGCCTGCTGATCGTCAACGAGGCCTGCACCGTGGCCGATAACGTGGAATGCGATCCGGGTCAGGCCTTCAACGTCACGGCGGCCATCGACGACCTTGATTTTGAGGAAGAGCTCAAGATCGGTCATCTGGTGCGCAGCGTGTCGGTCGTGCCCCGCGTCATCACCTTCGGCGGGCGCGGCGTGCATCTGCAGAACCTGCTGGATGCCATTGAGGAACACGGCGATTACATCGGCGTGAATGCCCCGGCCAGCGGCGTTTACAACAACGACTACCATTGCATCCACATGGGCTACGGCGTTGACCCGGAGGTGCAGATCCCGACGATTTTGGGCAAGAGCGGCCTGCCGGTGTTCCTGCTGGGCAAGGTGGCCGACGTGGTCACGAACAATTACGGCACCAGCATCCCCATGGTGGACACGGCCAGCGTGCTGCAGCGCACCCTGGAGATCGTAAAGGAGCAGGAGACTGCGTTCATCTGCACCAACGTGCAGGAAACGGACCTGTGCGGTCACCGGGAGAATGTCGCGGCCTACGCAGACCGTCTGCGGGTGGCGGACGAATGGATCGGCAAGATCCGCGACGCCCTGGGCGAGGACGATATCCTCATCGTGCAGGCGGACCACGGCAACGACCCGACCATCGGACACCCGCACCACACCCGTGAGATGGTGCCGCTGATGATCCACAGCGCCCACTCCATCCCCAAGAATATCGGGATCCGCAAGACCCTCAGCGATGTCGGTGCGACCGCTGCGGACTATTTCCACAGCAAGGCACCGGAAAACGGCACCAGCTTTCTGCCGCTGCTGCTGAAGTAAAAACAAAGGAGCGGAGAACCGATGAAGATCATTCGCGCAAACGATTACGCAGACATGTCCCGCAAGGCGGCCAACATCCTTTCGGCGCAGATCATCCTGAAACCCGACTGCGTGCTGGGTCTGGCCACCGGCGGCACCCCGGTGGGTGCCTACCAGCAGCTGGTGGAGTGGTACAACAAGGGTGACCTCGACTTTTCGGGGGTGACGACCGTCAATCTGGATGAGTACCGCGGCCTGCCCAAGGACCACCCGGAAAGCTACTGGAGCTTCATGCACC
>ERZ773190.2840-NODE-2840-length-12561-cov-3.817528_pt1 | contig 12561 bp, 7 predicted proteins | sample MGYA00511111_ERZ773190 | MGnify/ENA primary metagenome ERZ773190 (study PRJEB29015, sample SAMEA2737777) | human gut metagenome | biome: human gut; feature: human-associated habitat; material: faeces | place: China | collected 2012 ... | reverse complement strand
GCGCGAGATGCCCGAGTTGCAGACCTGCATCGGCTGCGGGGCCTGCACGGCGCTCTGTACGGCGGGCAACCTGACGTCGTTCAACTTCCGCAAGGTGCATACGCTGGTGCGGCGCGGCGAGTACGAGGGTGCCTACGAGGAGATGAACAAATGCATGTTGTGCGGCAAGTGCCGGCTGGCCTGCCCGCGGGGGATCAACACGCGCGGCGTGGTGATGCTTATCAAACGTAAACTGGGGGATTTCTGACGATGAAGTTTTACGCACCCTTCTGCCTGCCGTTTCTCGTCGGCGCTCTGGTGATGGCCGCCGTCATCGCGTGGAAATACGTCGTGTGGTTCGCCGAACTGCCGCGCGCGGACAAGAAGCGGGTGCTGTTCGGCATCCCGACGCCGCGGACGCTCGGAGCCGTCGGGGAGGTGATCGGCGAATGCCTGCTCCATCGCCGTATCTTCCGCGTCAATCCGCTGCTGGGATACATGCACATGTCGCTGGCCTTCGGCTGGTTCCTGCTCATCGTGGTGGGGTGGATCGAAACGGTGGCCTACCTCGGCCTGCGCTGGGTGCCGTTGCAGGGACATGTCTTCTTCAAGTACTTCGCGCCGACGCTGATGCTGCGCGAGAAGCCCTTCTTCGATTTCGTGATGGACTTGCTGCTGCTCTTCGTCCTGTCGGGCGTGGCGCTGGCATGGGCCAAACGTTTCTGCTCGCGGGCGATGGGAATGCGCCGCACGACCCGACACGTGCCGGGCGACCGGATCGCCCTCACGGCACTGTGGTTCGTCTTTCCGGCGCGGCTCGCGGCCGAAAGCATCACCTGCGGCATCTACGGCATGGGAGGCTTCCTGACCGGAGGGCTGGGGGCGTTCATGGCCGAGCATCTCGGCCGGTCGACGCTCGTCGTGCTCGAACAGGGGGCGTGGTGGTTCTATTCGATCGCGCTCGGCGTCTTCTTCGTCGCGCTGCCGTTTTCGCGCTACATGCATATCTTCACCGAGATCCCGCTCATCTTCCTGCGTCGTTACGGCGTGCGCCCGCGTGAGAAGGAGTCGTCGGCCGACCGCTTCCAGATCGAAGCCTGCTCGCGGTGCGGCATCTGCATCGACCCCTGCCAGTTGCAGAGCGTGCTGGGCATCGACGACGTGCAGTCGGTTTACTTTCTGCGCGACCGCCGCTACGGGATGCTGACGCGCGAAGTGGCGCAGAACTGCCTGATGTGCGGCCGCTGCCAGACGAAATGTCCGGTGGGGATCGATCTCAACACCCTGCGGCTCAATTCGCGCGACACGATGCGCAACACCCCCGACGAACGGCGCTACAACTACTTCAAGGGACTCGACCGCTCGGAAGGCGAAGGGAAGGTCGGCTATTTCGCGGGCTGCATGACGCTGCTCACGCCGCGCACGATGACGGCCATGGAGCGCATCTTCACGGCTGCCGGCGAGGAGGTGTGGTGGGCCGGCCGCTCAAACTTTCGGGCGAAACCGACTCGGCGCGCCGCATGATGGAGTACAACACGCAGCTCTTCCGCAGGCACGGCATCCGCACGCTCGTCACCTCGTGCCCGATCTGTCTGAAAGTCTTCCGCGAGGAGTACCGGCTCGACGGTATCCGCGTCATCCACCATTCGCAGTATATCCTCGAACTGCTGTCCGCCGGCCGGCTGAGGCTGGAACGCGGCGCGGCGAGCTATGCCTATCACGACCCCTGCGAACTGGGGCGCGGCAGCGGCATCTACGACGAACCGCGCCGCGTGATCGAGGCGGTCGGCACGCTGCTCGAACCGGCGCATACGCGCGAAGATGCGCTCTGCTGCGGGTCGTCGGTGGCCAATACGGTCATTTCGGACGGCGATCAGGTGCGCATCGCCACGTCGGTGGCCGACGAACTGACGGCCACGGGCGCCGATGCGATCGTCACGGCCTGCCCGTTGTGCAAGAAGGCGCTCGTGCGCGGCACGACGACGGAGGTGTGCGATCTGGCCGAGATCGTGGCCAAACGGATTCGCTGAATCCGCCTGTCCGCCGGCCTGAAAGCCTGACGACCCGCCGGACGGCCGACTGCCATTCGTCTGTCTGTCGCCCGCCGTTCTTCCGCTGTCGGGCGGAAGAGTGCGGAGATACGGAGAATACCCGCTCGTGCGGTCGGTTCGTAAACGGCTGTACGGCAGTCGAAAGGGTCTGCGAGAACGGGAAAGTTGCGATTTTATTTGGCAGATTCGAAAATTTGCCTTACCTTTGCATTCACAAAAGCGATAGATCGGGTGCCGCGGCACCGCATCGAACGATACATCGCGGGATAGAGCAGTTGGCAGCTCGTCGGGCTCATAACCCGGAGGTCGGAGGTTCGAGTCCTCCTCCCGCTACCAAAGCAGACAACTTGAAAGGGTTGTCTGTTTTTTGTTTTCATGAATTTCTGCGGGACGATCCCTTTTCATATTGTTGCTGTGCTTAGGGTCTTTCGACCTTGCCGGAAAGACGCAGCCCTGCCACCCGCAATGAAGCGCTGCTCTGTTCGCAACAGTTCGCTCGCATCCTCCTTTGACTGCGGACTGAGATGTTCCGATACGAAAAGGGATGGTTTCGGATTTCCGTAATCGGATGCCATATCACGGAATATTTCAAACACCTTGTTCTCCGAAAAAGGTCGATAAATGCCTTTTCCCTTGTCCCATTCGACTCCTCCGGAATTAGGTTTTCATCGTGTTCCAATATCGAAGACCTCCATGTAGAGGCGGGCGTCGCGCGGTCGGTCTGTTTCCGCAGTTGCGGAGCTCGGGAGCCTGTTTTGCGGCGGGTCTTCCGACGGCGGCGCATGTGTGCGTCGCGGGAGGATATTCGTTTTGAAAAATAGCGTGAAAAAGTTTGAATTATGATTTGAAAAGTTCATCTTTGCAAAAACGGAAGAGTTATGCGTAATCGGATTTTCGGGTGGATCATGACGGTGGGATTCGTCGCTGGCGGCGGGGAGGTTGCGGCACAGGAGCCGCTGCGGCAAGGACCGCAGGAGGAGGGTGTCGTGCTGCGTTTCGACGAGGCACGGCGCGATACGCTGGCCGACGTGCCGTCGGCGACGGCGGAAACTCTGCCGGCCGCTGCCGGGCGGCCGTTCGCCTACAAACTCAACCGCCGCCGCGTAACCCGCGAAGAGGCTTACGGGCGGGTTACATTGTGGAACGTCCGCCGCGTGCGGGTCAAGAACCGTCGTATGCGACTCGCCGATACGACACGGCGCGAACGGGTGCGACTGTTGAAATTCTTCGTCGAACGCGACCGCCGCAAGGGCGTGCGGCCGCATCTGCAAGGTAACGTAGCGGGGTACAGGTGGAGTGCGACGAGTCTGGAAGGCGCACGGCAGCGCAGGCAGGCAGTGCATATCCGCACCTATACGCTGCGTGCGGAATACGATTCGCTGCGCCGTGCCGGCGGCATCGACCGGTCGGGTCGCATTCCCGACGGATTATGGCATCCGCTGCCGCACGATGCCCGTTATTTGCTCGACGGAATCGAAGTGCCGGGCAGGGTTTTCCAGTTCATCGACGGATTGATCCTCCGTTCGCTCGACATTCGTACCGATTCGGCGACGATCGACGGACGTCCGCTCGTCGTCGGGAGAACCTATGCCGACCGTGCGCCGCTGGTCGTGATCGACGGAATGCCGTCGGATGTCGGAGAGTGGCTGCGGATGTGTCGGGCGAACGTCTTCTCGTTGGAGGCGGAGGTTCCGATGTACTATTATTACCTGCTGCCCGTCGAAGCGGTCGAAACCTTCGGCCGGCGCGGCCGGTTCGGCGCCGTCTGCATCGAACCGGCGCGCTGAGGGAGAAAATGCGGCGGATGAAAATTTCGTAAAAAATGGTCGGGACGGTCGCGGATTCCGAAAAAAATGTTGTACCTTTGTCCCCGATATCGGGAAGCCATGTACAAAGACCATCCGAACATATCCGCCTCTTTCGCGTTTCGGCGAACGAAGGGTAATCCGTCGGATTACGATACTTGCGGGCTTCTTATTTTCCAATTTAAAGGGTAACTGTTTTTCAGTTACTCTTTTTTTATGTACGCAGATGAAGAGATTGTTGCAGGGCGCCGAAGTGTGGCGTGACGGAGGGTTCGTGCGGGCCGACGTGCTCGTCGACGGCGACCGGATCGCGGCCGTGGGGCTCGGGTTGCCGGCCGAAGGGTGCGAGGTCGTGCCGCTCGGAGGAATGAAGATTCTGCCGGGGCTGGTCGATGTGCACGTACACTTGCGCGAACCCGGCTTTACGGCCAAGGAGACCATCGCCACGGGAACGCGCGCGGCTGCTCACGGCGGTTATACGACCGTCTGTCCGATGCCCAATCTTTCGCCTGCGCCCGATTCGCCGGAGCATCTGGCCGTCGAGCTGGAGGCGATCCGGCGCGACGCCGCGGTGCGGGTCGTTCCCTACGGCTGCATCACCCGCGGGCAGAAGGGGCGCGGCGAACTGGTCGATTTCGACGCGCTGGCACCCGACGTCGTCGGCTTCTCGGACGACGGCCGCGGCGTGCAGGAGGAGGCGCTCATGCGCGAAGCGATGCGCAGGGTAGCCCGCACGGGGCGTCCCGTGGTCGCCCACTGCGAGGTCGAGGCCCTGCTCGACAAGGGATATATCCACGACGGCGGCTATTGCCGCGCGCACGGTCATCGGGGCATCTCGTCCGAGAGCGAGTGGCGGCAGGTCGAGCGCGACATCCGGCTTGCGGCCGAGACGGGGTGCCGCTACCATGTCTGCCACGTCTCCACGAAGGAGAGCGTCGAGCTGGTGCGCCGTGCCAAAGCGGCCGGACTGCCCGTGAGTTGCGAGACGGCGCCGCACTATCTGGTGCTGTGCGACGAGGATCTGCGCGAGGAGGGGCGCTTCAAGATGACCCCGCCGCTGCGCAGCCGTGCCGACCGCGAGGCGCTCGTGGCCGGCTTGCAGGACGGGACGATCGAGGTGATCGCCACCGACCATGCGCCCCACACCGCCGCCGAGAAGGCCCGCGGGCTGGCGGGCAGCGCCATGGGCGTCGTGGGGTTGGAATGCGCCTTCGCGGTGCTCAATACGGCGCTCGTCGGGCGGGGGATCATCTCCTTCGCGCGGCTGGTGGAGGCGATGGCCGTCGCGCCGCGCCGCATCTTCTCGCTCGGCGGCGGCACGATCGCTGCGGGCGAGCCGGCCGACCTGACGGCGGTGGACACCGAGCGGGCGGGGACGGTCGATCCCGACCGCTTCCTGTCGATGGGGCGCAGCACCCCCTTCGCCGGAATGGCGGTGCGGGGCGAGGTGATGCTGACGCTGGTCGGGGGCCGCGAAGCCTATCGCAACGGGGATTTGAAAAGATAACACAATACTATGAATATGAAACCTTATACGAAGAAAATCGTTCTGGAAAACGGACAGGAGTTCTACGGATACGGCTTTGGGGCGGACAAGGAGGCGATCTGCGAGATCGTGTTCAACACCTCGATGGTCGGTTACCAGGAGATCATGTCCGATCCGTCCTACACGGACCAGATGGTCGTGATGACCTACCCGCTGATCGGCAACTACGGTATGACCGACGAAGACTATGAAACGAAAAACCCGACCATCGGCGGCATGATCGTGCGCGAGTACAACGATTCGCCCTCGAATTTCCGTTACACGAAGACGCTCAGCGAGGTCTTCGAGGAGCACGCCATCCCCGGCATCGAGGGGGTCGACACGCGGATGCTGACACGCATCATCCGCAACGAGGGCAGCCAGCGGGTGATGATTACTTCGGTCGAAACGCCCCGCGAGGAGGCGCTCGCACGCATGGCCGCGACGCCGTGGCCGCACGACATGGTGTCGCGCGTGAGTTGCCGCAAGCGGTGGATGTCGCGCGTGCCCAACCACAAGTACGACGTGGTGGCCGTCGACTGCGGCATCAAATACAACATCATCCGCCTGCTGAACCGCGTGGGATGCAACGTGACGGTGGTGCCCTACGACGCTACGGCGGAGCAGATTCTCGCGTTCCGTCCCGACGGGCTGGTGCTTTCGAACGGCCCGGGCGACCCGAATGACGTGCAGGGGGTGATCGAACTGGTGCGCCAGCTGCGCGGGCGGCTGCCGATCTTCGGCATCTGCATGGGACATCAGCTCATCTCGCTGGCCTACGGAGCGAAGACCTTCAAGATGAAGTTCGGCCACCGCGGCGCGAACCATCCGGTGAAGAACCTCCAGACGGGCAAGATCGAGATCACGAGCCAGAACCACAGTTTCGCCGTCGACGTGGCGTCGCTCGAAGGCACGGGGTTGGAGCTCACGCACGTCAATCTGCTGGACGGTACGGCCGAAGGCGTCGCCTGCTACAAGGACGGGGTCTTCTCGATGCAGTATCATCCCGAGAGCGCTTCGGGGCCGCAGGACAGCGCCTATTTGTTCGATAAGTTCACTAAAATGATGGAGGATTGGAAAAATGCCTAAGAGAACGGATATCAAGAAAGTAATGGTGATCGGCTCGGGGCCGATCGTGATCGGTCAGGCCGCCGAGTTCGACTATGCGGGGACGCAGGCCTGCCTCGCGCTGAAAGAGGAGGGGTACGAGGTGATCCTGGTGAATTCCAATCCGGCGACGATCATGACCGACACGCATATCGCCGACAAGGTCTATATGGAGCCGCTGACGCTCGAATACGTGGCCAAGATCATCCGTTACGAGCGTCCCGATGCCATCGTGCCGGGGCTGGGCGGCCAGACGGGCCTGAATCTGGCCGTGCAGCTGGCCAAGAAGGGCGTGTTGCAGGAGTGCCAGGTCGAGATTCTGGGTACGTCGTTCGAGAGCATCGAGCAGGCCGAAGACCGCGAGCTGTTCAAGGAGCTGTGCGAGCGGCTGGGCGAACCGGTGCTGCCGTCGCATATCGCCAACAACATGGAGGAGGGCATCGCCGCCGCCGAGCGGATCGGCTATCCGGTGGTGCTGCGTCCGGCCTTCACGCTGGGCGGTACGGGCGGCGGCTTCGCCGACAACCGCGAGGAGCTGGAGGAGCTGATGCGCAACGCGCTGATCCTCTCGCCGGTGCATCAGGTGCTCGTCGAAAAGAGCATCAAGGGGTATAAGGAGATCGAATACGAGGTGATGCGCGACGCCAACGATACGGCCATCTCGATCTGTTGCATGGAGAACATCGATCCGGTGGGTATCCATACGGGCGATTCGATCGTGGTGGCACCGTGCCAGACGCTCACCAACCGAGAATTCCAGATGTTGCGCGACAGTGCGCTCAAAATCATCCGTGCGCTCAAAATCGAAGGCGGCTGCAACGTGCAGTTCGCGCTCGACCCGCTGTCGTTCAAATACTACCTGATCGAGGTCAACCCCCGTGTGTCGCGCTCGTCGGCGCTGGCGTCGAAGGCGAGCGGCTATCCGATCGCCCGCGTTACGGCCAAGGTGGCCATGGGGCTGACGCTCGACGAGATCCGGCTGGCCAACACTCCCGCCTCGTTCGAGCCTGCGCTCGACTACGTGGTGACGAAGGTGGCGCGTTTCCCCTTCGACAAGTTCTCCGACGCGTCGAACAAACTCGGCACGCAGATGAAAGCCACGGGCGAGGTGATGTCGGTGGGCCGCACGATGGAGGAGAGCCTGCTCAAAGCGGTGCGCTCGCTCGAGACGGGCGTCTGCCACATCTACCACAAGAAGTTCGACACGATGTCGGACGACGAGATGCTGACCTACATCAAGGAGGGTACCGACGACCGCCTCTACGCCATCGCCCAGCTGATCCGCAACGGCGTCGACCTGGCGCTCATCTACAACAACACCAAGATCGACATGTTCTTCCTGGAGAAGTTCAAAAACATCGTCGAGATGGAGCGCACGGTGGCGGCGCACCCCTTCGACGAGGCGACGCTGCGCGAGGCCAAGCGCATGGGCTTCGGCGACAAGTACATCGGGATGCTGTGGGGCGCTACCGAGCACGAGATGTACGCCCTGCGCGAGAAGCTGGGGATTTTCCCCGTCTACAAGATGATCGATACCTGCGCGTCGGAGTTCTCCTCCTACGTGCCCTATTTCTACTCGACCTACGAGCAGGAGAACGAGTCGCTGGTGAGCGACCGCGAGAAGATCATCGTGCTCGGGTCGGGCCCGATCCGCATCGGTCAGGGCGTGGAGTTCGACTATTCGACCGTCCATGCGATCTGGTCGATCCGCAAGGCGGGCTACGAGGCCATCATCATCAACAACAACCCCGAAACCGTCTCGACGGACTACACGTGCAGCGACAAGCTCTACTTCGAGCCGCTCACGGTCGAGGACGTGATGAACGTCATCCACCTCGAAAAGCCCAAGAGCATCGTCGTCTCGCTGGGCGGCCAGACGGCCATCAACCTGGCCGAGCCGCTGGCGCGGCTGGGCGTGCCGATCATCGGCACCGACGTGCAGGCGATCCGCAACGCCGAGGACCGCGGCTGCTTCGAGAAGATCATGGAGCAGCTGGGCATCCCGCAGCCGCAGGCCGAGGCCGTGACCGACATCGAGGCGGGCGTGGCGGCCGCTACGCGCATCGGCTATCCGGTGCTGGTGCGTCCGAGCTACGTGCTGGGCGGCCGCGCCATGCAGATCGTTTCGAACGAGGAGGCGCTGCGCCACTACTTGCAGACGGCCGTCGAGGTCAACGACGACTCGCCCGTGCTGGTCGACAAATACATCATGGGCAAGGAGTTGGAGGTCGACGCCATCTGCGACGGCCGCGACGTCTTCATCCCCGGTATCATGGAGCACGTCGAGCGGACGGGCATCCACTCCGGCGACTCGATCAGCGTCTACCCGACTTTCAGCGTCTCGCCCAAAGTCAAGGAGAAGATCATCGACTATACGGTCAAACTGGGTCTCGAAATCGGCATCGTCGGCCTCTACAACATCCAGTTCATCTGCGACGGCCGCGACGAGGTCTACGTCATCGAGGTCAACCCCCGTTCGTCGCGCACGGTGCCCTTCCTCTCGAAGGCCACGGGCGTGCAGATGGCCGACATCGCCACGCAGGTGATCCTCGGGCACAGCCTGCGCGAGCAGGGCATCACCGAGGTCTACGGCCGCGAGAAACAACGCTGGTTCGTCAAGGCGCCGGCCTTCTCCTTCTCGAAGATCCGCGGGGTGGAGTCCTACCTCTCGCCGGAGATGAAGTCGACGGGCGAGGCGATCGGTTACGACGACAAGCTGACGCGCGCGCTCTACAAGGCGTTGCAGGCTTCGGGCATGAAGGTGGCCAACTACGGTACGGTGCTGCTCACGATCGCCGACAAGGACAAGGAGGAGGTGCTGCCGCTGGCGCGCCGTTTCTACAACCTCGGCTTCAACATCGAGGCGACTTCCGGTACGGCCGATTTCCTGCGCCGCCACGGCCTGCGCACGCGCTTGCGCCGCAAGCTGTGCGAGGGCAGCAGCGAGATCATCGATTCGCTGCGCCAAGGCCACGTGAGCTACATCATCAACACGATCGACCTGGATCAGCACAATACGCGCTTCGACGGCTACGAAATCCGCCGCACGGCGGTCGAGAACAACGTGACGCTCTTCACTTCGCTCGAAACGGTGAAGGTGCTGCTCGACGTGCTCGAAGAGATTACGCTCTCCGTTTCGACGATCGACGCGAAGTAATTTCAATTTCATGCGGCACCTGCGGCACATCCCTTGTCCGCTCCGAACGGGACATGCGCTTGGTATGCCCCGTCCGACTCGGACGCACGATGCACCACATCTGCCTGCCTGAAATCAAAATTCGGGAACAGAGTTATGTACAAGAAAGCAATCTACACGCTTCGCTCCAACGAACGGCTGACGCCTGCCGTATGGCGCATGACGCTCGAAGGCGACACGCAGTGGATCACGGCGCCCGGACAGTTCGTCAACGTCGAACTCGACGGGTGCTACCTGCGCCGCCCGATCTCGGTCTGCGACTGGGACGAACGGACGATCACGCTGATCTATAAAGTCGTGGGCGAGGGGACGGCGCTCATGGCCGGCCTGCGGCCCGGCGTGCGGCTCGACCTGCTCACAGGGCTGGGCAACGGCTTCGACGTGACGAAGGGCAGCCGCCGCGAGCTGCTCGTGGGCGGCGGCGTGGGCGTCCCGCCGCTCTACAATCTCGCCAAACGGCTTCTGGCCGACGGCCGCGAGGTCGCGGTCGTGCTGGGCTTCAACACGGCGGCGGAGGTCTTCTACCGCGACGAGTTCGCGCAGTTGGGCTGCCGCGTCGTGGTGGCGACGGCCGACGGGACGGAGGGCGTGCGGGGTTTCGTGACCGACGCGATCCGCGAAAGCGGCTTGGCATACGACTATTTCTACGCCTGCGGTCCGCTGCCGATGCTGCGTGCGCTGAGCGACGCTACGAAATGCAGCGGTCAGTTGAGCTTCGAGGAGCGCATGGGCTGCGGATTCGGCGCCTGCATGGGGTGCAGCTGCAAAACCAAATACGGCAACAAACGCATCTGCAAGGAGGGGCCGGTATTGACGAAGGAGGAGGTGATATGGTAACGAAAACGATTGCGCGCGACCTGTCGGTCACGCTGAGCGGCTGGCGGCTGGACAATCCGGTCATTCCGGCCAGCGGCACGTTCGGATTCGGCAACGAATTCCGTGATTTCTACGACATCAACATTCTGGGCACCTTCTCGTTCAAGGGTACGACGCGCGACGCGCGCTTCGGCAATCCGACGCCCCGTATCGCCGAGTGCACGGCGGGGATGATCAACGCCGTGGGGTTGCAGAACCCGGGCATCGACGCCGTGATCGCCGAGGAGCTGCCCCGCCTGCGGACGTTCTTCCACAAGCCGGTGATCGCTAACATCTCGGGCTTCTCGGTCGAGGAGTACGCCTACTGTTGCGAACGTATCGACCGCGAGGAGGGGATCGGACTGATCGAGGTCAACGTCTCGTGTCCCAACGTGCGGCACGGCGGCATGTCGTTCGGCACGTCGCCCGAGTGCGCCGCCGAGGTGACGCGCGCCGTGAAGGCCGTGACGACCAAACCGGTCTATATCAAGCTCTCGCCCAATGTGACCGACATCGTGGCGATCGCCCGCGCCTGCGAGGAGGCGGGTGCCGACGGGCTGTGCCTGATCAACACGATGCTCGGTATGCGTATCGACGTGCAGCGCTGCAAACCTGTGATCGCCAACGTGATGGGCGGATTTTCGGGTGACGCGGTCTTCCCTGTGGCACTGCGCATGGTCTATCAGGTGGCCGGGGCGTGCGGGATTCCGGTGATCGGCTGCGGCGGCGTGTCGTCGGCGCGCGACGTCATCGAAATGATGATGGCCGGCGCGACGGCGGTCGAAGTGGGTGCGGCGAACCTGAAAAATCCTTATATTTGCAAGGAGATCATCGAGGCGCTGCCCTTCGAAATGGAGCGGCTGGGCATCGAACGGCTCGCCGACATCGTGGGTTGTGCTGCGCGGTAGGGCGCCTATGCGCAGGTGCGGAAACGTAAAAAGGGATGACGATGTTTCCGGCTGCGAAGCCTCCCTTTACGACCGCGTCGCCAGCCGAGTGCACCCGCTCGCGGGATGCCGAGGCGCCGCAGCGGGAACCGAGCGCAGCGAAGGAAAAGGGAGGTTTGGAGGGATTTTAAATACTGTTACATCTCGTCGCACAGGCGTTCGGGGATGTACGGAGCAGGAACGGAAACGTAAAAGAAGAGATAAAGATGTTGACACGAGATGTAATCATAGCGTGCGATTTCGCCAGTGCCGAGGCGACGTTCGCTTTTCTGGATAAGTTCGAGCAGGAGCCGCGCAAGCCGTTCCTGAAAATCGGCATGGAGCTTTACTATGCCGAAGGGCCGTCGATCGTGCGCGAGATCAAGCGCCGCGGTCACCGGATCTTCCTTGATTTGAAACTGCACGACATTCCCAACACGGTGCGCAAGGCGATGGCCGTGCTGTCGAAGCTGGATGTGGATATGTGCAACGTCCATGCGGCCGGTACGATCGACATGATGCGTGCGGCCGTCGAGGGACTGACGCGGCCCGACGGTACGCGGCCGCTGCTCATCGCCGTGACTCAGCTCACCTCGACGAGCGAGGAGCGGATGCGCGGCGAACTGCTGATCGACGCGCCGATCGACGAAGTGATCGTCCGCTATGCCCGCAATGCCCGCGAGGCGGGGCTGGACGGCGTGGTCTGCTCGCCGCTCGAAGCAGGCATGGTCAAGCAGGCGTGCGGTGCGGAGTTTCTGACCGTCACGCCCGGCGTGCGCTTCGCCGACGGCGACATGGGCGACCAGGTGCGTGTCACTACGCCGGCGCGTGCCCGCGAGATCGGCTCCGACTTCATCGTCGTGGGGCGTCCCGTCACGGCGGCGTCCGATCCCGTGGCGGCCTATCGCCGCTGCGTGGCCGAATTCGTCGGTGCGGAATGAAATATGCGGGATGCGGGACGACGACGGCGTTTCCCATCCGAAAAATAGACGAGTCATGAAACCGGTGAAACTTTTCTACCTGAAAAACTGTCCCTTCTGCCGCAAGGCGCTGCGTTATATCGACGAGGTCAAGGCCGCCCATCCCGAGCTGGCGGCCGTCGGCATCGAACTGATCG
>ERZ773190.2833-NODE-2833-length-12580-cov-10.073134_pt1 | contig 12580 bp, 10 predicted proteins | sample MGYA00511111_ERZ773190 | MGnify/ENA primary metagenome ERZ773190 (study PRJEB29015, sample SAMEA2737777) | human gut metagenome | biome: human gut; feature: human-associated habitat; material: faeces | place: China | collected 2012 ... | reverse complement strand
ACCAGATGAAGCAGAGCCTGGACTGGGAAGTGGACAAGTTTCAGGGCTTTGTCCGTTTTCAGGAGCACGAGGGGATGCTGGGTGCAGTCATCCACCCCAAAAACTATATTCTGCCCCTGCTGCGCGGGCATTTCTGTGCTCGGTTCCCGGAGGAGAACTTCCTGATCTACGATGCCGTCCATCAGGCGGTGCTGCTGTACCAGAACCACAAGGCTCAGCTCATGGAGCTGGCCGAACCCCTCACCCTGCCCCCGCCCGATGAGCGGGAGCAGCAGTTTCAGGACCTGTGGAAGCAGTTTTACAAAACGCTGGAGATCAAGGCCCGCCACAACGAAAAGGGCCGCATGACCCACTGCCCCAAGCGATTCTGGGCCGATATGACCGAGATGAAAGAGGAATTGGAATGAAAACAGAAAAAAAGACCGGACGCTGGAAATATGTTGCCATCGTGCTGATTGTGACCCTGCTGGTGGGGCTGTTCTGGAGTTATGTAAAAAATGGGCCGAAGGGCGAAATCTATCTTTACGGAGAAGAACACAGCAAGCAGAGCATTCTCGACAAGGAACTTTCCATCTGGGGCGAGTATTACGAAAAAGGAATGCGGGATCTGTTTGTGGAATTCCCGTATACGGATGCACAATTTCTGAACCTGTGGATGCAGGCCGACGATGATGAATTGCTGGATCTGCAGTTCAAGGACTGGGGAGGCACAGAAGGCGGCACCGAGGTCATGAAAAATTTTCTGAAACAGATCAAGGAGCAGTACCCGGAAACCGTGTTCCACGGCACCGACGTGGGCCATACCTGGGAAAGCACCGGGCCGCGGTATCTGGCCTATCTGGAAGCCAACGGGCAGAAGGATACCGAAGAGTACAAACGTACGCAGGAAAACATGGAACAGGGCAAACGGTACTATGAGATCAAGGCGACGGATGAAGCTTCTTCGGTCCGATACCGGGAGGACCGGATGGTGGAGAACTTCCGGCGCAGCTATCAGGAACTGGAAGCGGTACGCCGCACCGATATCATGGGTATCTATGGAAGTACACATATTGTGGAGTCGGAGTATCGGAACTCGGACTTTCGCATGGCAAAACAGTTGAGCGAGAACTATGGGGAACATCTCCATACCAAAGATCTGACGCAGGAACCGGAACGGATCGACACGCTGGAAGTCAACGGAAAGACCTACACAGCCTCCTATTTCGGCGAGCAGGATATTTCGATGGTAAAGGGCTACAAGACCCGAAAGTTCTGGCGGTTGGAAGACGCATACGAGGACTTCAAGGAGCTGCCGACACCCCGTGAGATTCTGCCAGCCGACAACTACCCTGTAAAAATCCAGGCTGGGCAGGTGTTTGCTGTGGAGTACCTGATGTCGGATGGCTCGACCGAGTGGAAGTATTATATCTCGGACGGCACAGTACAGAATGGCCAACTCATCACAAAGCGGATGAAGATGGAATAAGCAGGCTCCCGGCCCCGGAACTTTGCCAAATTTACAAAAAGGTTGCATCTGCGTGGTTGAAACCCGCAAAACCTATGGTATACTATAAGGGATATCCGGGCAGGCATTTCTGCCCCACACACCCCCGCTGCGGGGTCAACACAAAAGGAGTATTGTAGCGTTATGGTTCGCATTACTATGGAAGACGGCGGCATCATCGACATTGAGCTGAATGAGGAAGTCGCCCCCATCACCTGTGAGAATTTCAAGAAGCTGGTCAGCGAGGGCTTCTATAACGGCCTGACCTTCCACCGTGTCATTCCCGGCTTTATGATCCAGGGCGGCTGCCCGCTGGGCAACGGCACCGGTGGCCCGGGCTGGAACATCAAGGGCGAGTTCGCTGCAAACGGTGTGAACAACCCCATCAAGCACACCCGCGGCGTGATCAGCATGGCCCGCAGCATGAACCCCAACAGCGCCGGCAGCCAGTTCTTCATCATGCACAAGGACGCTCCCCATCTGGACGGCCAGTATGCCGCTTTCGGCAAGGTGGTTGCCGGTATGGAGGTCGTGGATAAGATCGCTTCCGTCCGCACCGACTGGAACGATAAGCCCACCACCCCCGTCAAGATGAAGACCGTTGAGCTCATCGAGGGCTGATCTTCTGCGCTTCTGTCCCACATTGCCTGCCTGTGAAGTGCCCCGTCAAGTAGACAAAAAATAATATAAGATTTTTGTTCGCCGTTTCCACAAGGGAACGGCGAATTTTTTGTGCAAATCGGCGTTAGGACGCTCGATTCATGGCACGGACGTGAGCTTGCAGCGTCCAACACGGGACATTTTTTGATATTTTACTTCCGCTGTATCGTGATTGTTCTTGCTTGACATGAAAATACCCCCAGAGTACGCAGAGTTTTCTTTTTACTCTGTCTACTCTGGGGGCAGCATATCATGTTGAGGATACAGGCCGGGGGCTTTCCATCTATGCGTCAGAAAGAGATGAGAGGCTTACTTTTTTTCGCCCTTGGACAGCAGACCGGCGCGCTCCAGAGCCGGGCGCAGGGCCAGATACAGGATGACCACGCAGATGGTGGAGGCTACGCTGTTGACAAAGGTGACACCACCGGCAATCTTGGACAGGGCCTGTGCCACGGTGTACTCCTGGCCAAAGATGTAAATGTTGCGGAAATAGCCCAGGAACGGGTCGGTGATGACGTTCAGCAGCAGGCCGGAGCCGCCTGCCACGATGACCTTGAGCAGGTAGCCCTTGCTGTGGCGGTCAAGATCGCGCAGCTTGAACACCTTGTGGGCCACGGCACCGCAGGTGATGCCGATGATGAATTTCAGCACAAAGGTGGTCACGGCATAGCCCGGGTCACCGGCCAGGATATCGGCCAGGGCCAGACCGATCGCACCGGCCAGGCCGCCGGAAACGCCGTCCAGCAGCAGGGCGGTCAGGGCGGTGAAGGTGTTGCCCAGATGGAACGAGGAGCCGCCGTAGAACGGCACACGGAAGAACAGGTATGCCACCAGGCTCAGCGCGGCCATAACGCCGGTCAGGGCCAGCTCCTTGGTGGTAAAGGTGCGCTTGTACAGCACACTGCCGAACAGGATGACGACGATCACCACAGCCAGCAGCAGCCACATTGCAGTTGTAGACATGATTTTTCCCTCCAAATTTTTTTGGGGCGAACCCCCTCCATCCTGCTCTGCAGGATCGTTCGCCCGTTTCAAGGCCACTTACCCATAAAACTACTTGACATTTGGGTGTGTGGTTGGTATGCTCCTATTATACGCGAAACTGGCACCATGAAAATACCCAGAATAAAGTTTTTTTATGGGGTCAGTTTGGCAAAGCATCCAAAAAGGGGAGAGGTCTTATGTTTCATCTGACAACTGCACTGGATGCCGCCAGCGGGGTGCCGCTGTACGAGCAGCTCTACGAAAGCCTTGCCGCCGAGATGCGCAGCGGGGCCATTCCGGCGGGCACCCGGATGCCCGGCAAGCGGCGGCTGGCGGCAGAGCTGTCGGTGTCTGTCAACACGGTGGACGCGGCATATCAGATCCTGGCGACCGAGGGCTACATGGAGCCGCGGGAGCGCAGCGGCTTTTATGTACAGGAATATCTTGCCCTGCCCACCCGGCCCGAGGAAGTGCCGCCCCCGGTATCTGCCGCTCCGCAGCCGGAAGCGGCTGAGCCGCCCGTCCGGTTCGATCTGTCCACCCGGGGCGTGGACCCGGGGCTGTTTCCGTTCCGCACCTGGGCCCGGCTGCAGAAAGAGCTGCTCTATTCCTCGCCCCAGCTGCTGGCCCATGGCGATGCACAGGGGGACATGGAGCTGCGGCAGGCGCTGGCGGATTATCTGGAGGAATACCGGGGCGTGCGGTGCACCGCCGAGCAGGTGGTGGTGGGTGCCGGTATGGAGTATCTGCTGAGCCTGCTGGCCCCGCTCCTGCCCGGCAAAACGGCGGTGGAGAATCCCGGCTACCAGCGCGCGAAGCAGGTGCTGGAAAACAACGGCGTGGCGTGCTGCTGCCTGCCTGTGGATGCGGACGGCCTTTCTGTTGAGGCATTGTCCGGCTCGGGCGCGGCGGTGTGCTATGTCACGCCCAGCCACCAGTTCCCCACGGGCGTGACCATGCCGGCGGGCCGCCGCACGGAGCTGCTCCACTGGGCCTCCCGCTGCCCGGGCCAGCGGTATATCATAGAGGACGATTACGATTCGGAGTTCCGCTTTGATACCCGCCCCCTGCCCAGCTTGCAGGGCATGGCCGGGGCCGACGGCCCGGTGGTCTACCTCTCCACCTGCTCCCGCAGTCTGGCCCCCGGCATCCGCATCGCTTACATGGTGCTGCCCCGGCAGCTGCTGCCCGCCTGGCGGGCAAAGTACCGGATCTATTCCTGCACCGTCAGCCGGTTTGAGCAGCAGACCCTGGCCCGCTTTATCCGCGAGGGCTACTTTACCCGGCATCTTGCCCGGGAGCGCGTGGCCTACAAGGCCCGGCGGGATGCGCTGGCTGCCTCTCTGCGCGCTGCCTTTGCGCCGGACAAGCTGACCCTGACCGGCCTGCACACCGGCCTGCATCTGTTGGCAAGGCTGAAAAATGCCCCGCCGGATGCCGCCCTTCGCGCCGCCGCAAAGGCGCAGGGCGTGGCCCTGAGTTTACTGAGCGATTATGACCTGACCGGCGGGGAACAGGATTTTTCCGGAACGTTTGTGCTGGGCTATGGCTCCCTGAGCGAGGCATCATTCCCCGAGGCGGGCGAAACGCTGAGGAAGGTCTGCACCGCCGCCCGGGAAGCGTCTGTGACCGTGTAAGTGCCCGCTTTTGCATCCCACGCCCCGGGCAGGGCCTCGGCGTGGGGGAGGGCGCTGTTGTTGGCCAGAAACTCCAGTACTGTGCCCAGCAGGGTGTAATCCTGTGCGGCAAAGTCGGTGAGCAGGGCCGCACTGCTGGCCCGCAGGGCATCCGGCAGGGTGGCGGGCAGCAGGGTGAGGTCCTGCCGGAAAAAGGCTTCCCACACTGCCGCCCGGGTGGCGGCCCGGCGGGCAGGCGGCAGGATGCCGTCCGCATCCCAGCCGGAGAGCAGAGCGTGGGCCTCCTTGGACGAAATGCTCTGCACGGCGGCGGAAAGCCCGGTTTCGGCCAGCTCATCGGCAGTTAGTGCCCCCGAAAACCCCACCCGCACCGGCCCGTAACGGGAAGCGGTCTTTTCCAGCACGGCGGGGGACAGCGCCAGATAAAGCATATCCTCCGGCAGGCCCAGCACCTCCAGAAGCGCCTGACGGCACCGGGCGGGCCCCGCCGCTCCGTAGCAGTGGGCAAGGCTGGCAGTCTCTCCGTTGAAGGGCACGGTCAGCTCCCCCGGCACGGCCAGCAGGTTCAGACTGTTCTGGGCGGCGTTCAGGTAGACCAGCAAAAAGCCCGGCTGCTCCCCGGCGGTGCAGAGAAGCAGAGTCATCCGGTGCTCGGCCCGGGGCAGCTGGATGGGTACCCCGCTCTGGGGTTGGGCGGTCTGGATGCGGGTGCGCACCATCTGCCGGGTGAGCAGGACCGTGCCGCCCACCAGCGGCAGCAGCACCAGAAGTGCCGCCCCCAAAGCAGCCCAGAAGGGCCTCCAACCGTTCTTGTGCATCCCGTGTTCCTCCGTTCCGTTTTGGAACAGGGTGGGCCGGGATATTCTTTTTTATACAGAAACCGCTGCCCGGGCATGAAAACGCCCCCTGTGCCATACAGTAGAGCACAGGGGGCGTTTGTGTATGTGGGAGAGCTTGGCGCGGGTGAACGCGGTGGTCGGCGGTGTGGTATGGGGGCCGGTGGGGCTGGCGCTGCTGTTTGGCACCGGCTGCCTGCTGACAGTGCGCACCGGTTTTTTCCAGCTGCGGTATTTCGGGTACTGGATGCGGCACACCATCGGGGCCATCTTCCTGGACCGGAATGTGACCGCCCACACGGACGATGAAGCCATCAGCCAGTTCCAGAGCCTTTGCACGGCGCTGGCGGCGACCATCGGCACCGGCAACATCGTGGGTGTGGCGGCAGCCATTCTGGCGGGCGGGCCGGGGGCTGTGTTCTGGATGTGGGTCATGGCCCTGCTGGGGATGATGACCAGTTATGCCGAGAACGTGCTGGGCATCTGCTACCGCCGCCGGGATGCCGCCGGAAGATGGTGCGGCGGACCCATGTACTATCTGGCCGAGGGGCTGGGCGGCGGCTTTGGCCGGGCACTGGCGGTGCTGTTTGCCTGCTTTTGCGTGCTGGCCAGCTTCGGCATGGGGAATATGAGCCAGATCAACTCCATTGCGGGCAATCTGCAGGCGGTGTTCCGGGTGCCGCCGGTGGCAACGGGCATCGTGCTGGCCCTGCTCACCGGGCGGGTCATACTGGGCGGGCTGAAGCGGGTGGCCGCAGTCACGGAGGCCATCGTCCCGCTCATGGCCCTGTTTTATCTGTTCGGGGCGCTGACCGTGGTCTGTGTCCATTGGGCGGCTGTCCCGGCGGCATTCGCGGCCATCTTCCGGGGGGCGTTTGGCTTGCAGGCCGCCGGGGGCGGGGTGCTGGGTTACGGCATGGCCCGGGCCATCAGCTGGGGATTCAAGCGGGGAGCCTTTTCCAACGAAGCAGGACTGGGCGCGTCGGTGCTGGTGCACTGCGCGGCCAACGTGGAGGAGCCTGTCCAGCAGGGAATGTGGGGTATGTTCGAGGTGTTTGTAGATACCATGGTGGTCTGCACCCTCACGGCCCTTGTGGTACTCACCAGCGGCCTTGTGGATCTGGACACCGGTGCGGCCCTGACCGACGTGGAAGGCTCCGCACTGGTGGGGCAGGCCTTTTCCACAGTGTTCGGGGCGTTCGGGCCGCAGTTCATCGCGGTGTCGGTCCTGCTGTTTGCCTATTCCACTACGCTGGGGTGGAGCCATTACGGCACCCGGGCAGTGGTGTATCTGCTGGGGGAGCGTGCCGCCGCAGGATATAAACTGGTGTTTGCGGCCATGGTGCTGGTGGGTGCTGTGATGAAGCTGGATCTGGCCTGGGCGCTCTCCGATACCTTCAACGGCCTGATGATGCTGCCCAATCTTGTGGGCGTGGTGGGGCTTTCGGGAGTGGTGGTCCGGGAGACACAAGCGTATCTGAAACGAAAATGACCCTCTCCGTCCCTGCAGTCTGTCTGTCAGATGCGGGATGGAGAGGGTCATTCTTTATCGCTTCTTTTTATTCGGCTTCGGGGCAGGCCGCTTCAGGCTCCGCACCGCGTCACGCCCGGCGGCGATGCCGCTGCCAAAGGCCCAGTGCAGGTTGAAGCCGCCGCAGCTGCCGGCGCAGTCCAGCGTTTCACCCACAAAGTAAAGGCCGGGGCAGCCCTTGAACTGGAAGCTGGGGGTCACTTCGGTCAGGCTCAGGCCACCGCCGGTGGTCTGGGCCTGCTTCCAGCCGCAGGGGGTCAGGCCCTCGAACAGCCAGTGCTTGGCCGCGTTGGCCAGCACCTGCCAGGCAGCATCCGGCAGGGTGTCCACCGGTTTTTCAGGCAGCTTTGCCGCTGCCCACAGGGCGCGGCCCAGCTTGGGATTGAGCAGACCTGTCCAGAAATCCGCAGGTGCCTTGCCCGGCAGCAGGGGTACCCGGGCCGCAAACAGGGCGGTCAGGGCAGTCTCGTCCAGCATGGGGAAGAGGTCCAGCTCAACGGCCGGACGCTTTGGCCCCCGCCCCGGGGCCAGATGGCCGGACAGCTGCATGATGCAGATGCCCGAAAGCCCGTAGTCCGTGAACTGCACCTCGCCGTTTTCCACAGCCACGGTGCAGTGGCGGTCGAGGTCCAGCAGGGTGGCGGCGGCTTTGGCCCGGATGCCGGCCAGAGATCGGTTGGGCCTGGCTGTCTGCAGGGCGGTCAGGCAGGGGTACAGCGGCTCCAGCTTTCCGCCGCACTGGGCGGCGAATCGGGTGCCGAAGCCGTCGGTGCCGAACTGCGGCCCGGCATTGCCGCCCATGGCGCAGATGACGGCATCGGCCCGCAGGGTCTGGTCCTGACCCTCGGCATCCTCGCACAGGATGGTGTAGCCGCTGCGGTTCTGGCTCAGGGTCTGCACAGTGCAGCCGGTACGCACCTCCACGCCCAGCCGGGCAAGGTGGCCTTCCAGCAGGGCCAGCACGTCTGCGGCCTGGTTGGAGTAGGGGTACACCCGCCCGGCCTCATCGGTGCGGGTGTACAGGCCCAGCGCCGCGAACCATTCCAGCGGTGCGGCGGCATCCACCGCGGCCAGCAGGGGCCGCAGGGCGGCGGGGTTGGCAGTGAAATACTGCTCCGGTGCAATGCCGGTGTTGTCCAGATTGCAGCGGCCGTTGCCGGTGGCCAACAGCTTTTTGCCGCACCTGGGGTTGCGGTCCAGCACCGTCACCCGCACTGCCCCTGCCGGGGCAGACTGGGCGGCGGCCAATGCGGCGGCAAGGCCCGCTGCACCGCCGCCCAATATCACGATCTGCTGCATAAGAGCACCCCCTCAGAAATCCATACATTTTATTATAACATACACAGCAGCAAAAGGATAGAAGAATGCCCCAAATTTGCAGCGAATAATCTTTGACGAAAGCCTTGACAGAAAAAGCAGAATTTGGTAGTGTTGATTCGACGGAATTGCGTGGTTTCGCAGGCTGTGGAAATGCGGCCGAAAAAGGGCAGAGAGTTGGGACTCTGCTGAGGAGAAGCTGAATATGTGGAAGAAAAAAGAAAGATGGACGGCAGCTGCGCTGCTGCTGGCGATGGTCGTGGTGACAGGTCTGTGCTGGTACGTCCTGTACATCCGGCAGCAGTTCTATGACGAAGGCACCCGCAACCTGCTGGAGACCTATGAGCAGGTGGATAAGGCGTTTACCATCTTCAGCCGGAGCAACTGGAACATGCTGAACGAATGGGGCAAGAGCCTGCAGGCTGCCAATGAGGAGGGCCTGGCGGAGGAACGCCTGCGCAGCTATGAGGCCGAGCGGGAGATCTGGCGGTACAGCAGCGTGTATCTGTTCAATGAAAACTGCGAATATTGGAGCATCCGGGGCAAGCATGAAAAAGTGGATCACCTTTGGACGGCCTTTGAGGAGATGTACCGCACCGGCAAGCCTACGGTGTCCAGCTACATCATGCGGAGCGGGGAGCGTCGGGTGGTATACGCTGCACCCATTGCGCCGGTGGAGATCGACGGAACTACCTACACCAGCCTTGCCGTGAGCTATCGGAATAAGACCATTGAGGAATTGATCGGCGGCAGTGCCTACGGCGGGCAGAGCGACTGCTACATCATCCATCCCGATGGCGATGTGATGCTCTCGGAGGAGCCCAAGAGCGAGATCGAGGACTGGATGGACAACCTGTTCGACTACCTGCAGAAGTATGCGCAGGTGGATGCGGGTACACTGACCCGGGCCCGGCAGGACGTGGCAGAGGGCCGCAGCGGCAGCCTTTCCTACTGGCTTGAGGGCAAGAGCTATTATCTGGTCTACCAGCCTGTGGGCTTTCAGCATCTGTCCATTGTGGGCATCGTCGGCCGTGGCGTGGTGGACAGTGGAATGCGGAAGATCCAGAACGCCACCATCCTGCTGCTGGCTGGGCTGTTCTTCTGCGCAGGCATCGTGCTGGTGCACGGTGTCCGCACCGATGCCCGCCTGCGCATGGAGGAAAAGGAGCGCGCCCTCCGGCAGGAAGGGGAGGCCCGCCAGCAGATGGAGGACCTGGCCAACACTGACGGCCTGACCGGACTGTATAATGAACGCTATTTTGACGCATTGTTGAAAGAAAACGAGCTGAACAGGACACCGTTTGTCCTGTTCTACCTCGACCTTGACCGTTTCAAGCCTGTGAACGACCGTTACGGCCACGATGTGGGCGACCAGCTGCTCAAGGAGGTGGCCAGCCGCCTGCGGGGCTGCGTGCGGGAGAGCGATGCGGTGTTCCGCATCGGCGGGGATGAGTTCGCCCTCATCGTCAACGGAACCGTAACGGAGGGGTTCTGCAAGAGCCGGGTGGAAAAGATCAAGGCAGCCATCCGGGAGCCTTACCGCCTGAAGGATGCAGAGGTGCAGGTTGGCACCAGCTGCGGCTGTGCGGTCTACCCCTGCGACAGCGACGATGTGCGTGCCATCCGCATCCTGGCCGACCACCGGATGTATGAGGATAAGCAGCGCTCCGGCAGGAGCTGAATGAATAATTCCCTTCCTGTTTCCACAGAATAACCATACTTCGCAGAAATCTGGAAGCAAAACCGGAACATGGAAAGGAAGGGAACCTTATGAAAGCAACCGGCATCGTGCGCCGCATCGATGAGCTGGGGCGGGTGGTCATCCCCAAGGAGATCCGCCGCACCCAGCGCATCCGCAGGGGAGACCCGCTGGAGATCTTCACAACAGGGGACGGCGAGGTCATCTTCAAAAAGTATTCGCCCATGGGGGAGCTGAGCGGGGTGACGGCCCAGTATGTGGATGTGCTGAGCAAGTGCTTTGCCTTGACGGCCTTTGTCTCAGACCGGGACCGCATTCTGGCGGCATCCGGTGCGGGCAGGCGGGATCTGGCAGACCGCAGCGTGAGTCAGCCGCTGGAAAAGCTGATGGACAGCCGCAAGCCCTACCAGAGCGATGGCAGCCCCGAAAAGGCATTGCTGCCCTGTGAGGGCTCACCCCGGGCGTTGCTGTGCGCTGTGCCCATCATTGCGGCGGGGGATGTCACCGGCAGTGTGGGCCTGCTTACGGAGGACCGCACTGCCAAGCCCGATGCCGCCCAGCTCAAGGCGGTGAACGTGGCGGCGGCATTTCTGGCAAAGCAGATGGAGGAATGATCTATTATATAGGAGAGCCGCCGCAGGGCGGCTCTTTTTTGTGCGGCCTTTATGACAGAATTATGAATCTTTCAAAACTTTTCTGAGAAGCTATTGACAGCGCCGCAAAATTGGATATAATGGTCTTAGCACTCGGGAAGAAGGAGTGCTAAAGAACAAAAAGCGAACGAAGGAGGCAGGCGCTATGACGATGGATGCACGCAAGCAGCGTGTCTTGCAGGCGATCGTTGCGCTGTATGGCCTCGAGGGCGAGCCCGTGGGCAGCAGTGTGCTGGCAAACTACTTTGATATGGCAGTTTCCAGTGCCACGCTGCGCAACGAGATGGCCGCGCTGACCAAGCTGGGTCTGCTGGAGCAGCCCCACACCAGCGCAGGCCGTGTCCCCAGTGCCAAGGGCTACCGTTATTATCTGGATCATCTTCTCACCGATGACCAGCCGCTGGACCGTGTGACCCGCGCCCGTGTGGACGCGGTGTTCGCAAGCCTTGACCACGAGCCGGAAAAGCTGGCACAGGGTGCCGCCAAGGCACTGGCCGCCATCAGCGGCTGCACCGCCGCCGTCAGCACCCCCTGTGCTGAGGATCTCTGCATCGCCCACTACGAGGTGGTGCAGGTGGGCCGCAGCGCCGCAGCGGTGCTGGCTGTGACCACTGCCGGTTATGTCCGCACCCGTGTTGCGCGGGTCCGCACCGGTCTTTCCCGGGAAAATGCAGCGGCGCTTGCCGCCCTGCTCAACCGGAACCTGACCTTTGTGGCTCCTGTTGATCTGTCGCCCCGGCTCCTTGCAGAGCTGTGCAGCCAGATCAGCCCGGAGCTGGTGCCGGTGATCAGCGCCGCTGCCGCCATCCTGCAGGATTCCACCCAGCCCCATGTGTACCTGGGCGGTGAGCAGTACCTGCTGGACTGGCCCCAGCTGGACGGCAAGGTGGGCGGCATCCTGAGCCTGCTGAACGACGAAGAGCAGGCTGCTGTCCTCATTGCACCCCCGGCAGAGCAGAGCGAGAGCATCCTGCTGGGCGAGGACCTGGAACCTCAGATCCCCGGCCTGTGCATCGTGAGCGACCGGTATCTGGTGGGCGGAGGCCTCTGGGGCTCCGTGGCCCTCATCGGCCCCACCCGGATGCCCTTCCAGAAGCTGATGCCGCTGCTCCACACCTTTGCCGATCAGCTTGGCGAAGGAATGAGCGGCAAACGAAAAGATACCCCGCAGGCAGCCGCACCCCGGCGGACTGTGATCTATAAGGAGGACCTGGAATGAGCGAAGAAACAAAAAAGACCCCGCAGGCAGAAGAACCTGCCGTGGAGCCCAACACCGCCGAGCAGGCCGCCCCGGAAACTGCACCTGAGCAGGCAGCGGCTCCCGAGACGAACGCTGAAGCGGCAGACCCCAAGAAAAAGGATGGCTTCTTCAACAAGAAGGCCCGGGAGCTGGAGGCCGTGAAGGCAAAGCTGGACGCGGCTGAGAAGAATGCCAATCAGGCCAAGGACCAGCTGCTGCGGATGGCCGCTGAGTATGAGAACTACCGCAAGCGCTCCACCCGTGAGGCTGACCAGAAGTTCAACGACGGCGTGTCCTTTGCCGTGAACCAGATCATTCCCATTCTGGATACGCTGGAGATGGCGGCCAACGCCCCCACCACCGACGAAAACTACAAGAAGGGCGTGACCATGACGCTGGACAAAGCCGCAAAGGCGCTGAATGCCCTCCATGTGGAGGAGATCGAGGCGCTGGGCAAGCCCTTTGACCCCAACTTTATGAATGCCGTGCAGCAGATCCCCGCCCCGGACGGGCAGGAGAGCGGCACGGTGGTCACCG
>ERZ773190.2828-NODE-2828-length-12591-cov-3.459955_pt1 | contig 12591 bp, 10 predicted proteins | sample MGYA00511111_ERZ773190 | MGnify/ENA primary metagenome ERZ773190 (study PRJEB29015, sample SAMEA2737777) | human gut metagenome | biome: human gut; feature: human-associated habitat; material: faeces | place: China | collected 2012 ... | reverse complement strand
GGGTCTGGCTGCTATGACAGATCCACCAAGGCCGGAGTCTAAAATGGCAGTGGCAGATGCTAAAAAAGCAGGGATCCGCACGGTCATGATCACCGGGGATCATAAAGAGACTGCGGCAGCGATCGCCTCGGAGATTGGTATTTTTACAGCTGGTGATCTGGCTGTTACAGGAGCAGATCTGGATCAGATGAGCGATCAGCAGCTGCAGGAAAGACTGGAAAAGATCTCCGTATATGCCAGGGTGTCTCCGGAACATAAGATCCGCATTGTGGAAGCATGGCAGAAAAAAGGGCACATTACAGCTATGACAGGAGACGGGGTAAATGACGCTCCTGCCTTAAAAAAGGCGGACATAGGGATCGCTATGGGAAAAGCAGGCACAGAAGTTTCAAGGGATGCCGCTGCCATGATCTTAACAGATGACAATTTTGCTACGATTATCAAGGCAGTGGCAAATGGAAGAAATGTATATCGGAATATTAAAAATTCCATCCAGTTTTTGTTGTCCGGAAATATGGCAGGGATCCTTTGTGTACTGTATACATCTATCAAGGCGCTTCCATTGCCTTTTGCGCCGGTGCATCTGCTGTTTATCAACCTGCTGACAGACTCCCTTCCTGCCATTGCCATAGGTATGGAACCGGCAGACCGGGATCTTTTAAACCAGCCTCCCAGAGACCCAAAAGAAGGGATCCTTTCTTTTCCATTTGCAGGGAAGATCTTATTCCAGGGTTTTCTTATTGGTGCAGCAACCATGTGGGCATGGGAAATGGGATATTCCCAGGGCGGGGAAGCCATTGCCAGTACTATGGCATTTTCCACTCTGACTCTGGCAAGACTGTTCCATGGTTTTAACTGCAGGGGAAGAAAAAGCCTGCTTTCATTGGGAATAGGAAGCAATCTCTGGTGTGTTATGGCATTGTTTGTAGGTGTAGTCCTTATGTGTGCAGTGCTTTTTGTGCCTAAGCTTCAGGATGTATTTGCCGCAGGGGATCTGACGGGCTCACAGTTACTGGCAGTGGTTTTAGGTGCGCTGGCACCAACGGCAGTTATTCAGATCTACAAAATGATGAGCGCAGGAACCGCTTAAATGACGTCTGAATTGTTCGCTAAATTTTCTAAGATTATGTAAAACATTTGTGGCAAGGTGGAAAATATCCGAAAAATGTGATAAAGTAAGCATTAAGAAATTGCTAAATGAAATAAGGAGGCTGTTATGAGGCTTGTTACATATGAAGTGGAACATAAAGGCGGTCTGGGCGTGATCAGCAGAGACGGAAAATGGGTCTATCCTCTTCGCTCCCTGGATATGGATTATAAGACCATGCAGGAACTGATCGAGGGGATCAGCGAGTCAGAAAAACAGCTGCTTGAATATGTGTCCGGTCAGGACCCTTATAAGATCAGAGGAGCGGCACCTATTGAAGAAGTAAAGTTTCTGGCGCCGATCCCAAATCCGAAACAGGATGTGATCTGCCTGGGTATCAACTATATGGCTCACGCAGAGGAGTCTGCCCGCTACAAGAAAGAGGCATTTGGAGGCGAACGTCCCTATGCCGTTTACTTCTCCAAACGTGTAAACGAGGCAGTGGCAAACGGTGAAGGCATTGAAAGCCATTCAGACATTGTAACAGATTTAGACTATGAGGTAGAACTGGCAGTAATCATTGGAAAAGAAGCAAAAAATGTACCGGAAGAAGAGGTAAAAAATTACATTTTTGGTTACACCATTATCAATGACGTCAGTGCCAGAACCCTTCAGACCCAGCATAACCAGTGGTATTTTGGAAAGAGTTTAGACGGATTTTTCCCAATGGGACCATGTATCACCACAGTGGAAGATATCCCATATCCGCCAAAGCTTTCTATCCAGTCCCGTGTCAACGGGGAACTGAGACAGGACAGCAACACAGAACTGCTGATCTTTGGTATTGACCACATCGTCAGTGAGCTTTCAAAAGGCATGACATTAAAACCTGGAACCATCATTGCCACCGGCACACCGGCAGGCGCAGGAATGGGCTTTACACCGCCAAAATTCTTAAAACCTGGAGATGTAGTAGAATGTACCATTGAAGGGATCGGCACACTTACCAATCCGGTAGTTGAATAAACATGTATGCTGCCTGACGGCGGCATCATCATAAATGAGCAATTGTATACTATATATTTAGGACAGCAACACAAGAGACAGGCAACATAAGGAGGTATGCATACAATGGAATTTGTCCCAATGACTATCAAGAAGCAGAAAAATATCGCCCTGATCGCCCATGATCAGAAAAAGCATGAATTAATGGAATGGTGCAAGGAACATAAATCCATTCTGGAGAAACATTTCTTATGCGGAACCGGAACAACTGCAAGAATGATCACCGATTATACCGGACTTCCGGTAAAGGGATATAACAGCGGCCCATTGGGAGGCGACCAGCAGATCGGCGCCAAGATCGTAGAAGGACAGATCGATTTCGTGATCTTCTTCTCCGACCCATTGACAGCACAGCCTCATGATCCGGATGTAAAGGCACTGCTGCGTATTGCACAGGTTTACGATATTCCCATTGCAAACAATAAGGCAAGTGCAGATTTTATGATCTCATCACCTCTTATGGATGAAGAATATGAGCATGATGTGATCAATTTCAGACAGAATATTTCAGAACGGGCGAAACAGCTATAATAGAAACAACATTGTTTTTGCTAAAAGGGGGCACGCAGATGGAACAGAAATTATATGATATTATGGACTGGGCGGGGATTGAGGAACTGACCTATTCAGAGTCAGCCGATCCTCACAGAATGTTAGGACCACATGCAACAGAAGAAGGCTTATTGATACAGGCATTTATACCTACCGCAACAGCGATCACTGTAAAGCTTACAGGAAATGGGAAAAAATACCCTATGGAGTTGGCAGATGAAGCAGGATTTTATGCTGTACTGATCCCAAGAAAAACAGTGACAGATTATACCTTACTTGTCACTTATGATAATGGAACCGAAGAAGAGATCCACGATCCCTATTCTTTCGGACCACAGTTTACAGAAGATGAATTAAAGAAATTCGGTGCAGGTATCTACTACGACATTTATGAGAAAATGGGTGCTCATCCAATGACCATTGACGGAGTAGAAGGCGTTTATTTTGCAGTATGGGCTCCATGTGCCATGCGTGTCAGTGTAGTAGGTGACTTTAACTTATGGGACGGCAGACGCCACCAGATGCGCAAAGTAGGCGAAGGAGATGCCAGCGTATTTGAGCTGTTCATTCCGGGCCTGAAAGCAGGATGCCTTTATAAATATGAGATCAAGACCAGAGCTGGACTGCCTATGATGAAGGCAGACCCATATGGAAATTATGCAGAGCTGCGTCCAAATAATGCTTCCATTGTATGGGATATCAACAATTACCAGTGGAAAGATAAAAAATGGATGGACAAGCGGGCTGCTTCTGATACAAAGGACAAGCCTTTCAATATTTATGAAGTCCATTTAGGTTCCTGGATGCGAAAAGAGATTGCCAAGGACGAAAACGGGGAAGATATCATTGGCTCCGAGTTCTACAATTACAGGGAACTGGCTGTAAAGCTGGCTGAGTATGTAAAAGATATGGGCTATACCCATGTAGAACTGCTGCCGATCATGGAACATCCTTTAGATGCTTCCTGGGGATATCAGGTAACTGGTTATTATGCTCCTACCAGCCGCTATGGAACACCGGATGATTTCATGTACTTCATGGACTATATGCATGAACAGGGCATTGGTGTGATCTTAGACTGGGTACCGGCCCATTTCCCGAGAGATGCTTTCGGAATGGCATGCTTTGACGGAACCTGCGTCTATGAACATGCAGACCCAAGAAAGGGCGCTCATCCGCACTGGGGTACACTGATCTATAACTACGGCCGTCCGGGAGTATCTAACTTCCTCATTGCCAACGCACTGTTCTGGGCTGAGAAGTACCACGCAGACGGCATCCGTATGGACGCGGTGGCTTCCATGCTGTATCTGGATTACGGTAAAAATGACGGTGAATGGGTGGCAAATATCTACGGCGGAAATGAAAATCTGGAAGCTGTAGAGTTCTTAAAGCACTTAAATACTGTATTCAAGGGCAGAAAGAACGGTGCGGTGCTGATCGCAGAGGAGTCTACTGCATGGCCAATGATCACCGGTGATCCAAAAGACGGCGGACTTGGTTTTGATTATAAGTGGAATATGGGCTGGATGAACGATTTCACCAACTACATGCGCTGTGATCCATATTTCCGTAAAAATAACTATGGCGAGTTGACGTTTTCCATGCTTTATGCCTACAGTGAAAACTTTGTCCTGGTATTCTCCCATGACGAAGTCGTTCACGGAAAAGGCTCTATGATGGGTAAGATGCCGGGAGAGACTTTAGAGGCAAAGGCTGAAAACCTGCGGGCTGCCTATGGCTTTATGATGTCCCATCCAGGCAAGAAGCTGTTATTTATGGGACAGGACTATGGCCAGATCGATGAGTGGAACGAAAATGCGTCCCTGGAATGGGATCTGTTAAAATATCCGCTGCATAAGAACATGCAGACCTACGTCCGTGAGTTAAACAAGCTGTATCAGGCCCATCCGGCACTGTATGAGCAGGACTTTGATACGGAAGGCTTTGAGTGGATCAACTGCAGCTACCATGAGGAAAGCATGATCATATTCCTGCGCAGAGGCAAAGAAGAAACTCTGCTCTGTGTATGTAACTTTGATAATATGGATCATGAGAAATTCCGCCTGGGCGTACCATTTGCAGGAAAATATAAAGAGATCTTCAACAGTGATGCAAAAGAATTTGGCGGCGAAGGCCGTACCAACAGCCGTGTGAAAGCATCCAAGAAGATAGAATGGGATGAAAGAGAGAACTCCATTGAGATCCATATCCCGCCAATGAGCTTTATGGTATTCTCCTGTACACCAGAGGAGAAGAAGGAAAGCCCGAAGAGACTGACCACAAAGAAGGAAAGCCCGAAGAGACTGACCACAAAGAAGGCAGAGCCGAAGAAGCTGGCAACAAAGAAGGAAGAACCGAAGAAGCTGACTACGGAGAAAAAAGAAGAGCCGAAAAAGTTAGCTACAAAGAAAACAGAACTCAAAAAACTGACGGCAGAGAAGAAAGAAGAGCCAAAAAAGCTTGCGACCGCCAAGACGGAAACTCACAAACTGGAGACCACGAAGGAAGAGCCAAAGAAGTTAGCAACTGCCAAGACAGAAGCTCACAAGCTGGAAACAAAAAAAGAAGAGCCGAAAAAGCTGGCAACTGCAAAAGAAGAACCAAAGAAACTGGAAACAGCAAAGCCTGAACCAGTACCAGTTTTAGCACCTGCAGATCCGATTGCAGAGCCAGTAACAACTCCTGCTTCAGCAGTTACAAAACCAGAGCCAGCTCCATCTCCAGCACCCGCAGCCCCGGCTCCAACCTCAGCTGCAGCAAAAAAAGCAGCACTCAGAGCAGCCAAAAAAAGAGGCCGTAATAAAAAACGCTAAAAAGCTACAAAAGACATAAAGAAACTGACATAAGAATTACAACAGGAGGTTATCATGCGTCCTTCTCTGAGAAAGCTATGGATGACGATCTCCATAAAAAGAAAAATAGGAATTTTTGCAGCCATGGTCATTTTGATCATGGCTCTTTCCGCTTCTTTTAATGTGTGGATCACCAACGTATCCCTGGGAAGCTTTGGAGGAATTTTGAATGACAACTCCCGCTGCAATGACTTTCAGGAGGCACTGGATCAGGAAATCAGAGCTTTTGAGCATTATGTGCGAAATGCAGACCAGGAAAGCCGGGATACTTACAGGGTGGCATGTGTAAGAACAGAACGTTGCCTGTGGTCACTGCCTTCTGAGTACAGAAGGATTGGAAAAGAGCGCAGTGCCAGGACATGGAACATAAGAAATGCCTATGAAGGTTACAAAGTTTATCGTGATGACGTAGCGGAAGGAAATAAAACAGGCAGTGAATTTGTAGACGAACTGTATTACGTATACAAAATGCAGGAGTACCTCCAGGGATATACCGGCCGTCTGGTGCAGATAACCATGGCAGAAGGAACAGAAGAGTATCAGAAAGAAGCAGCAATGTTTTCTAATATTCCGTATATTATTGTGGCCATTTCCATCGCACTTATGATCATAGCGATCTGGCTGACAAAAATTCTTTCAAATTCCGTTGCAAAACCCATTGTATCTTTGGCTGCAAGTACCAGAAAGATAGCTGCCAATGACTTTGATGAGCCGGACCTGATCATAGAAAATAAAGATGAAATGGGAGAATTGGTCACAGCTTTCAATGTAATGAAACACAGTACCAAGGGCTATATTGCCACCATGAAAGAAAATAACAAAATGCAGGAGCTGCTCCACAAAGAGGAATTAGAGCGCAGTGAAATGGAAAAACAGTTAGGAAGCGCAAGGCTGGAACTGTTAAAAAGCCAGATCAATCCCCATTTTCTCTTTAATACCCTGAATATGATCGCATGTACCGCAAAACTGGAAGATGCTGTGGATACGGAAAAGATGATCTTAAGTCTGGGAAATCTGTTCCGCTATAACCTGAAAACAAGGGAGCAGACTGTAACATTAGACCGGGAGTTAAAGATCGTAAATGACTATATGTATCTTCAGAAAATGCGTTTTGGAAGCAGGATCAAATACCGTCTGAGCCTGGAGACGGATGCGGCAGACGTGATCATTCCGTCCCTGTCCCTGCAGCCTCTTGTAGAAAATGCGGTGGTTCATGGTCTTTCTAAAAAAGAAACGGGAGGTATCCTCCATATCCGGATCTGGAAAAAGGACCGTATGCTGATCCTTTCAGTGGCAGATACCGGCCTTGGTATGAGTCAGGAGCGGTGCGAAGAAGTTGCTGCAGCAATGAAAGAACACCGCACGGCAAAGATTGGGATCGGGCTTGGAAATATTTATAAGCGTGTCCATATGATGTACCAAAAGGGAGATCTGCGGATCTACAGCCGGGAAGGAAAAGGAACAGTGATACAATTGATGATACCGCAGGGAGAAGAAAAACAGGGGGAAGAAGTATATGTACCGACTGCTGATCGCAGATGATGAAATGATCGAGAGAAAGGTTCTTTTTAAAACATTAAGCCAGAACCTGAAGGGGCAGTGTGAGATCTTCCAGGCAGAAAACGGAAGAGAAGCACTGGAAATATATGAAAAAGAAAAGATCCAGATCGCCATACTGGATATTGAAATGCCAGGTATCAACGGAATCCAGGCAGCAGAGCGGATAAGGGAGAAGGATAAAAAATGCTGTATTATCTTTCTTACAGCTTTTGATGAATTTGCCTATGCCAAGAAGGCAATCACAGTCAGGGCGTTAGATTATCTTTTAAAACCCTGGGATGAAAAAGAATTGATGCTGGTACTGGAAGAAGCCATGCGAATGGCGGGAGAAGAAAAAGATTTTCAGAAAGAAAAGACAGAAGAGGTATCCGAGGAAGAAAAACGGGACGATCCGGAAGAACTGGCAGAAGATGATGCAGGTGAAAATCTGCGCATGAATAAAGTAACAGAGATCATACGGGACTATATCCGTGAAAATTACATGTATGATCTTTCTGTACAGGATCTGGCTGACAAGATGAATTATTCAGAGCCTTATTTCTGCCGGCTTTTCAAGCAGAGTTTTGGACAGAATTTTACAGCGTATCTTACAGAATACCGTGTTTCCATGGCGAAAAAAATGTTAGAAGAACCTACCGTCAATATTAAGGATATAGGAAAGTCAGTAGGATACGAAGACTCTAATTATTTTACAAAAGTGTTTAGAAGGATCACAGGGCAGAGTCCTTCAGAGTATCGAAATACTGTGTTCCGGGAAAAATAATCTCCAAGCCAGCGCATGGCTGAATTATAACAAAAAATTACGGTATAGGTCAAAATCATACTAGGATTATCAAAAATTTACCATGGTCAGAACAAGATTTTACCCTTATAATGAAATCAGCATAAAGAAAGCGTAAAAAAACATAAACAATATGTGAAAAACGTATTAACAGGAGGGTAAACAAAATGAAAAAAAGATGGTTAAGCGCAGCACTTTGCACAGCTATGGTAGCCGGATCACTGGCAGGATGCGGATTAAAATCCCCAGAAACAACTACTACAGCGGCAGCTAAGGAGGAAGCGACCACAGCAGCAGAAGCAAAAGAGGAATCCAAAGGAGAGTCTGCAGCAGCTGGGGAGCCTGTAGGACCTGCAGTTACTCTGGTAATGGCAGAGGTTAATCCACTGGATACTATCGTTGGACAGACTGATACAGCATTCAAAGAGAAAGTAGAAGAGCTGTCCGGCGGATCTATCACTGTAGACCTGCAGGCAAGTGGTGTTCTTGGTTCTGAGAACGACGTTCTGGATACCATGCTTGGTGGTGGCGGAACTATTGATATGTCCCGTATCTCCGCATTCGCTCTGACAAGCTACGGCGCAGAGAAGTCCGTACTTCTGTCTGTACCTTATACATTTGTAAACCGTGAACATTTCTGGAAATTTGCAGATAGCGAACTGGCTCCAGAGTTCTTAATGGAACCGCATGACAACGGACTGGGCGTAAGAGGTCTGTTCTACGGAGAAGAAGGTTTCCGTCATTTCTTCACTGTTAAGCCAGTAAATGGTCTGGAAGACTTAAAGGGAATGAAGCTTCGTGTTTCTAACGACCCGATCATGAACGGTATGGTAGCTGGACTTGGCGCAAACGCAACTGTTGTTTCCTTCAACGAACTGTACTCCGCACTGCAGACCGGCGTTGTTGACGGTGCTGAGCAGCCAATCGCAAACTATCAGTCCAACGCATTCCCAGAAGTTGCTCCTAACCTGATCCTTGATGGACATACCTTAGGTGCTATCCAGGTTATCATCACAGATGACGCTTGGGATAAATTAACTCCAGAGCAGCAGGATGTTCTGACCGAAGCTGGAAAGTATGCATCTGAATTCAACCGTAAGATCTCTGAAGAAGCAGAGAACAAAGTTCTGGATGAGTTAAAGGCAAATGGCGTAAACGTTGTAGAAGTAGAAGATAAGACTCCATGGCAGGAAGCTTGCAAGGACATTATCGAGTCCTCTACAAAGGATAACGCAGAACTGTATCAGCAGATCCTTGATATGGCAAAATAATCTGAGTCAGCCAGTTAAATAGGGAAATGGTGTATTAGGCGCAGGGGAGCGCGTCTCTCCTGCGCTTTTAATTAAGAAAGGGGACTGAAGAATGCCTTCAATTTTTGAAAAGATCGATAAGATCCGTCCTTTGTATGATGCGGTATATAAATTTGTATTATTTATCTGCAAGCTTTTGCTTGTAGTTGATATCGCTATTACCAGTATGTCCGTTGCAGGACGTTATATCTCATTTATTCCAGATCCGGCATGGTCTGAAGAAGTAGTTCTTTCCTGTATGGCTTATATGGCTGTGCTTTCCGCAGCTCTGGCAATCCGCCGCGGTGCTCATATCCGTATGACCGCTCTTGACAGCTATCTGCCAAAGAAGCTGGTTAAATCCCTGGATATCCTTGCTGATGTAGCTGTTTTAGTACTGGCTGTCATCATGCTGACTGTAGGCTGGACTTATGCTTCCGGTATCGGTTCAAAGGGTACTTATGTAAGTATGCCTGGAGTATCCCGTTTCTGGATGTATCTGCCGGTTCCGTTAGCAGGTGTTGCGATGATCATTTTCGAGATCGAAGCACTGTACAATCATATCAGAAGCTTTTATGTAAAGGAGGAGAAGTAGTATGGATGTAAATAGCATGGCAATTCTTATATTACTGGGAAGCTTCTTCCTTATGATCATGCTGCGTTTCCCGATTGCGTACGCAGTAGCTCTTTCTTCTGTATTCTGTCTGATGGCCCAGGGGCTTCCTCTGACTACCATCTGTCAGCAGATGGTAAAAGGTATCAGCTCTTTCAGCTTAATGGCAGTACCTTTCTTTATCACAATGGGATGCCTGATGGGTTCCGGTGGTATTTCTGAAAAACTGATCGCTCTGGCAAATGCCTGCGTAGGCTGGATGCGAGGCGGTATGGCAATGGTAAACATCGTTGCATCTTATTTCTTTGGTGGTATTTCCGGTTCTGCATCTGCAGATACTGCTTCCTTAGGATCTATTCTGATCCCTATGATGGTTGACCAGGGATATGACGGTGACTTCTCTACTGCAGTTACTATTACTTCTTCCTGTGAGGGACTTCTGGTTCCACCTAGCCACAACATGGTTATTTATGCTACCACAGCAGGTGGTATTTCCGTAGGAAGCTTATTCCTTGCGGGTTATGTTCCGGGAGCTCTTTTAGCAGCATCCCTGATGGTTGGTTCTTACATTATTTCTGTAAAGCGCAACTATCCAAAGGGCGACAAGTTCAGCATGAAGAACCTGTTAAAGCAGTTAAGCGTTTCCTTCTGGGCATTAGCAGCCGTTCTGATCGTAGTGTTCGGCGTTGTAGGCGGTGTGTTCACAGCTACTGAGTCTGCAGCAGTTGCAGTTATCTACAGCTTGATCGTCAGCGTATTTATCTACAAAGGTCTTGACTGGAAAGGTGTTTGGAGAGTCCTGGGCGAGTGTGTAGATACTCTTTCTATCGTACTGATCCTGATCGCAACCTCCAGTATCTTCGGTTACTGCCTTACAAGACTTCACGTACCGGATCTGGCAGCTCAGGCTATTGTTGGACTGACTGATAACCCAATCCTGATCGCTCTGTTATTAAACCTGATCCTTCTGGTATTAGGCTGCATTATGGATATGGCTCCGATCATCCTGATCGCAACTCCTATCCTTCTGCCGATCGCAACATCTATTGGTATTGACCCGATCCAGTTTGGTATCATGGTTGTCCTTAACTGTGGTATCGGACTTCTGACACCTCCTGTAGGTGCTGTACTTTTCATCGGTTCTGCTGTTGCAAAGATCCCGATGGAAAAGGTTGTAAAAGCAACATTACCATTCTATCTGTGCATGATCATTACCCTGCTGCTGATCACCTTCGTACCAGGAATCAGCTTATGGCTTCCAAGTGTATTTGCACATTGATAGAATGACAGAAGTTTGATAAAAGTGTAGTACATATAAAAATAAAGGGGCTGTGAAAAAACATAGCCTATAAAAAAGAAGGACCAAGAATTCATAATGAATCCAAGGTCCTCTTTTTGTGTTAAAATTAATCTGCAATGAAAAAAATAACACGCACTTATTCTAACCCCAAACGTAAACGCTCCATAGCAAGTACCTGTTCCTCCACTCCTTTTTCTGCCATAATAGTCTCACACTATACAGAGTCAAAAAAGTTAAGTACTCAACTTTTTTGACCGCCTATGGAGGCCTAACTATGAGCAGTCAAACAAGTTTAGTTGCTGAACAGGTTCGGTTGCAGCAATGGGCGGCACAGCTCCAGGATTGTAAAAACCGCCCTGCAGATATGAAAGTAGAAACCTGGTGCAGTGAGCATGGCATCACAAAAGCGAATTATTATTATCGTCTGAAAAGAGTCCGCAAAGCATGTTTGGAGGTCTGCAATCCAGAACCGGCGTTTGTGGAGCTTCCTCAGCCGACAGAGAAAGCTCTGCCCCGGGAAGACAGCAGCTTAAAACCGACAGCTATTCTGCGAAATTCCAGAGGATTGGCACTTGAAATTTATAATCCTGTCTCTAAAGATATGCTTCAGTGTATCCTGGAGGTGCTGTCTAATGCTGAATGACGCCACAGGTCTGAAAAAGATCTATCTTGCAGCTGGGTATACCGATCTGCGGAGAGGAATGGATGGTCTCGCAACGATCATCCGGTTCCGGTTTCAGCTCGATCCGTATGATAAAAATACGCTCTTTCTTTTCTGCGGGAAGAAGACGGACCGGATCAAGGGACTCTTATGGGAAGGGGATGGGTTCCTGCTTCTTTACAAGAGACTGAGCAACGGTGCCTTCAACTGGCCACGCTCCGTAGAAGAGGCGTTGGAAATATCCCCGGAACAGTATACGATGCTGATGCAAGGGCTTGAAATTCTCCCCAAACATCCGATCAGGCCAAATGATCCGCCTAAAAGATTGATGTAACATTTGTGCATTATGGAGAAAAAAATTTCCATATTTCACAGAAGAAAAGAGAATCTCTTCCGTTTCATAAAGCTTATCCACAGAATTCAGTCCGCAGGAATCAAACCACACGGTTTCGGGCAGAAAAATCGTTCTGAATCTGTGGATAGCAGTACAGAACATCTGGAATCCTGAAAAGCTATCCCAGGTGCTCTGTACTGTTATCCACCGTCATTATGCCGAAAGGAAAACAGGCGCCAAGTGGCAGAAAACGTACAGATCTGGTACAATGGACTCATTAAGAAAAGGAGTTCCTGCCATGGCGATGAAGTTCACAGAAGAACAGTTAAACAGCTTTGATAAATCTATGCTGATCCAGTTATTTTTGAATCAACAGGAACAGTTAGAAAAGGTCAGTGCCGACCTGCATTCCCTGGATACGAAGATGCAGGCAATGATGGAACAGCTGATCCTGGCTAATAAGAACCGGTTTGGACGTTCCTCTGAAAAAATGG
>ERZ773190.2814-NODE-2814-length-12664-cov-4.101991_pt1 | contig 12664 bp, 9 predicted proteins | sample MGYA00511111_ERZ773190 | MGnify/ENA primary metagenome ERZ773190 (study PRJEB29015, sample SAMEA2737777) | human gut metagenome | biome: human gut; feature: human-associated habitat; material: faeces | place: China | collected 2012 ... | reverse complement strand
GAGAATTATGATGTAGCAGGCTATAAGGTAGAGAAAGTTGTAGATACCGTTGGAGCCGGTGATGGATTTGCAGTCGGAGTGTTAAGTGGAATTCTGGAAGGATTGGATCTGAAGGACAGTGTAAAAAGAGGAAATGCGATTGGAGCAATTCAGGTAATGAATATCGGAGATAATGAAGGACTTCCGACACCGAAAGAATTAAAAGCATTTCAGGAAAAGCAGTAAATAGAAATTATGGATATTGGACAGGAGATTACCTCCGGAAAAACAGAGTCGGACTTTGATGTCGCGGCTCTGTTTTTGTATCGCCACGTGTTCGTAAGGAGCTGCCAGTGGCAGGTCCTGTAGATCAGGGTATGCAATAGAAGCTTATAAAATGTGGAAAAAGATAAGAAATCGCCATAATCAGGTTAATTTATAGGTGGTAAGTACAAAATCAGGTTGATATAATGACATTGTAAATAAGAGAACGACAAATGCACGGAGGAAATCAAATGGAGATTCTGAAAGCAATGGAGCATGCACCACTTCCACTGGATGAAGTAATCTATGAACCATCGATTGAAGAACTGGAAGGTCTGAAGATTGCAGATGAGATGAAAGAACGTGCTTACGGCGAACTGGAGATCCAGATCGGATACTGTAACGGTAATAATAAAAAATTAAATGCAGTAGAATATCACCGCTCCTCAGAGCTTGATATTGCCGTAGATGATCTGATTCTTTTGCTTGGATGCTGTACTTCCGAAAGATACGAATACAGAACTGACAGAAGTGCAGAAAAAGACAATTGAGGAAGCCAAAAAAGCAGAAGGAAAGATGCCGGAAGATGGATTACTTACCGCAAAGAATAAATGGCTGATCGCACATGAGGAAGCTGAGATCGAAGGCGCATTTAACTGTCTTTGCGGAGTCAATGTAACAGTGTAACGGCAACAGTATTACAGATGAAATAAAGCGGGACGAAAACCCGTTAGAATAATTATAAATAAAATATTTAGGAGGAATCACACAATGAACAATATGCCAGAAGTAAAAATTGGAGTAGTAGCAGTCAGCAGAGATTGTTTCCCGGAAAGTCTTTCTGTTAACAGAAGAAAGAATCTGATGAAAGCATACACAGAAAAATACGGAACAGAAGGGATCTATGAATGTCCGATTTGTATTGTAGAAAGCGAAATCCACATGGTACAGGCACTGGAAGATATCAAGAAAGCAGGATGTAATGCACTCTGCGTATATCTTGGAAACTTCGGACCAGAGATTTCTGAGACATTACTTGCAAAACATTTTGATGGACCGAAGATGTTCGTAGCAGCAGCTGAAGAAAGCGGAGATAACTTATTAGATGGACGTGGAGATGCATATTGCGGAATGTTAAATGCAAGCTATAATTTACAGCTTCGTAACATCAAAGCATATATCCCGGAATATCCGGTTGGAGATGCCAAAGAGTGTGCAGATATGATCCATGAGTTCCTTCCAATTGCAAGAGCTGTTGTAGGACTTCAGAATTTGAAGATCATCAGCTTCGGACCAAGACCGATGAACTTCCTTGCATGTAATGCACCAATCAAGCAGCTTTACAATATCGGAGTAGAGATTGAAGAAAACTCTGAGCTGGATCTTTTCGAGGCATTTAATAAGCATGCCGGAGATGAAAGAATTCCTGCAATCGTAAAAGAAATGGAAGAAGAACTTGGAGCCGGAAACAAGAAACCGGAGATTCTTCCAAAACTTGCACAGTATGAAATTACATTAAAAGACTGGGTAGAAGAACACAAAGGATATCGCAAATACGTAGCACTCACAAGCAAATGCTGGCCTGCATTCCAGACACAGTTCGGATTTGTGCCATGTTATGTGAACAGCCGTCTGACAGCACAGGGAATTCCTGTATCTTGCGAGGTTGATATCTACGGAACATTAAGTGAGTTCATCGGAACTGTTGTAAGTCAGGATACAGTAACATTACTCGACATCAACAACTCTGTACCTAAAGATATGTACAAGAACGATATTGAAGGAAAATACAACTATACACAGAAAGACACATTCATGGGATTCCACTGTGGAAATACTGCATCAAGCAAGCTTTCATTCTGCGAGATGAAGTATCAGCTTATCATGGCAAGATCACTTCCTATCGAGGTTACAAATGGAACACTTGAAGGGGATATCGTACCGGGTGATATTACATTCTATCGTTTGCAGAGCACAGCAGATACTAAGCTTCGCGCATATATAGCCCAGGGTGAGGTTCTTCCTGTTGCCACACATTCATTTGGTTCAATCGGTGTGTTCGCTATTCCTGAGATGGGACGTTTTTACCGTCATGTACTTATTGAGAAGAACTTCCCACATCATGGAGCAGTTGCGTTCGGACACTATGGCAAGGCTCTTTTCGAAGTATTTAAGTATCTTGGAGTTCCTGTAGAGGATATCAATTTCAATCAGCCTAAGGGTATGTTATATCCTACGGAGAATCCATTTTGTTAATAGGATGAATAATTTTTAGTTTGTCTAGGTGACAGCCAGCCCCCATAAATGTTGAATTTTCAATATTTGTGGGGGTATTTTAAAGTGGTAAATGAAATGGAGGGTATAAAATGTATTATATTGGTGTAGATTTGGGAACATCGGCAGTCAAGCTTCTTCTTATGAATGAGGCAGGCAGGATTTTAAATGTTGTTTCAAAGGAATATCCTTTATATTTTCCTAATCCGGGGTGGTCGGAACAGAAACCGGAGGACTGGTACGACAAGTCAATAGAAGGAATGAAGGAGCTTATTAAGGGCTTTGATGCGGATAAGGTAGCCGGTATCAGCTTTGGAGGGCAGATGCATGGACTTGTCGTTTTAGATGAAAATGATGATGTGATCCGTCCTGCAATCCTCTGGAATGACGGACGTACAGGCGAAGAGACAGAATATCTGAATACAGTGATCGGAAAAGACAAACTTTCACAGTATACAGCAAATATTGCTTTCGCAGGCTTCACAGCACCGAAGATCCTCTGGATGCAGAAAAATGAGCCTGAGAACTTTAAGAAGGTAGTAAAGATTATGCTTCCTAAGGATTATCTGGCATATCGTCTGTCCGGTTCTTTTTGTACAGATGTTTCTGATGCTTCCGGTATGCTTCTTCTTGATGTGAAGAACCGCTGCTGGTCAAAAGAAATGCTGGAGATCTGTGGAATCACAGAAGAGCAGCTTCCGAAACTGTATGAGAGCTGGGAAGTGGTCGGAACGCTGAAGCCGGAAGTGGCAGCGGAACTCGGATTTTCTGCCGATGTCAAAGTTGTGGCAGGTGCCGGAGATAATGCAGCAGCTGCGGTCGGAACAGGAACCGTTGGTGACGGACAGTGCAATATTTCTCTTGGAACGTCAGGAACCATTTTTATCTCCAGCAAGAACTTCGGCGTTGATGAGAATAACGCACTGCATTCTTTCTGCCATGCAGATGGAAGCTATCATCTGATGGGCTGTATGTTAAGTGCGGCATCCTGCAACAAATGGTGGGCAGAAGAAATCCTTCAGACCAAGGATTTTGCAGCAGAACAGGCTCCGATCGAGAAGCTTGGTGAAAATAACGTATTCTTCCTTCCGTACCTGATGGGAGAGCGGTCACCGCACAACAATCCGGACGCAAGAGGTGTGTTCTTTGGAATGTCCATGGACACCACAAGAGCTGACATGACACAGGCTGTTCTGGAAGGTGTGGCTTTCGGACTTCGTGATTCTCTGGAAGTAGCAAGAAAACTCGGCATTAAGATCGAACGAACCAAGATCTGTGGTGGCGGTGCGAAGAGTCCGCTTTGGAAAAAGATCATCGCAAATGTGATGAACCTTAAAGTAGATGTCCTTGAAGTTGAGGAAGGCCCGTCCATGGGCGGAGCCATGCTGGCAGCCGTAGGATGCGGAGCATATCTGGATGTTGAGACCATCGGAAAGAAGATGGCTCACGTAGTAGACACCGTTGAGCCGGAAGAAGAACTAGTGGCGAAATATGAAGAATGTTACCAGAGATTTAGAAAGTTATATCCTACATTAACCCCCTTATTTTAATAAAAAAAGATACCTGGAAATTATGATGTATGATTTCCGGGTATCTTTTTTGAGTTGTTTATTATCTCCGATAACGATTAAAACAGGAATAGATTTCCTGGAGTCTTGGCATGGCATAGCCACAGGAAATATAAGAACCTCCGGACAGGAAGGAGAGTCCGTTCTGCTCAAGCTGTCCGGAAAGAATTTCAATGATGTCTGCGACAGTGCGGTGGTCATCGGCAAGCTTTTCGATGGCATATTTGAGAAGCAGTCCAAGTGCTGCTGTCTGCTCCGGATCAATCAGCTGCTCCACGTAGCGGAGATCTACATCCTGTTTTCCGATCAGGAAACCATCTTTTCCATGTACTTTTATTTTGAGCTGTTCCGGTCGGCTGGCGTTTCTTCCGTGTGAGCGGATGGAAGGAGCCTGCTTTTTCATGATGCGATGACTTGTCGGAAAGGCAAAGGCTGATGCTTTGACAGGATTCAGAGGATACTTTCCACATAATGCCCTGACTTTTTCGGAGATATCCACAGGATGATAGGAATCCATCTGGATAATCGTGTCTGCGATGTGGAAAAATGCCCCGGAACTTCCGGCTACGAGGATCGTTGAGATCCCAGCTTTCTTATAGAGATCTTCGGCACGTTCGAGGAATGGGGTGATCGGCTCTTTTTCTCTGGCAATGACTTCCTGCATGAAAGCGTCGCGTACCATGAAATTGGTGGCAGAAGTATCTTCATCCAGCAGGAAGACTTTGCTTCCGGCTTCCATTCCTTCTATGATACCGGCAGCCTGGGAGGTACTTCCACTGGCGTCTTCCGTGGAAAAACAACGGGTGTCTTTCTTGTTCGGAAGATCATTGATGAAGAGGGAGATATCTACATCTTTGATGAAGCGTCCGTCCTCGGAGCGGAGTTTCAGGGCGGTTTCGTCGGTGATGACGTATTCGCGGCCGTCACCGGAAATATGGTTGTAGACGCCAAGCTCCAGGGCATTCAGAAGCGTGGATTTGCCATGATAGCCGCCGCCCACGATCAGAGTGATCCCCTGTGGGATCCCCATGCCGGAGATGCTTCCTCTGTGTGGAAGTTCCATGGTAACGCGCAGAGACTCCGGTGAGGTAAATGGGATCGAACCTTTCATCGGGCGTGAGGAAATGCCGCTTTCTCTCGGAAGGATGGAGCCGTCTGCGACAAAGGCGACGAGATTCTGCTCTGCAAGCTGGCTTCGGATATAGGTCTGGTCTTCGGCGAGAAGAATAGTCTGTTCCAGTTCTTTGTGATTGATATTTCTGTAAAGGAAAGCTTTCTGCACGCAGACCGGGAGAAAGTCGAAGAGGATTTTTTCCAGCTCAGTGGCATTAATCGTTCTTCCGTTGGCCGGAAAACCGATGAAGAAACGGGCAGTGATCCCTTTTTCTGTGATCTCGCAGGCGGTCCGCTCCAGGATTTCCTGCCCACAGTGACTCACCGAGATCAGACCGCTCTTGCCGGAGCCTTTGGCACGGAAGGTGTAGTGGCTGACCTGTTTTTCAAACTGTCTGGTAAGATAATCAGACAGCGTGATGCGGGTAACATGATCGCTATAATATTCCCGTGGAAATCCCGCAGTTTTGTGCGAAATCCGTACACTGATATGAGAAGGCGAAGCAAAAGGATCCCCCTGTACGTGGTCGATTGAGAGGATATAATTGTCAAACTGGTAACTGCCCTTCAGAGATTTATAGGCAGGATAACTCTTTCTGTGGACAGAATGCAGAAGATTCTGTAGATCGGTGGATTGCTGCATGTAGATGACCTCCATAATCATAAAATAAATACGAATTGTAGTTTGAATATGAATAATATTATTGTAACGGCGGAGGCGAATTTTTCAAGAAAAATTTGAGAAAACTGTGAAATAAGTAATGGAATTCTTATTTTTTGATTAAGAATTGTGAGGATTGTAGAAATATGGAAGTATTTGATTTATAATGTGGGAGATATGCAGAATTGCGGGAGCTGCTTGCAGCGGAGCAATTCGTTAATATCGGAGTAAATTAATCAATCGAAAGGTGGTTTTATATATTATGGAAAGAAAAAACGCATGGCTTTCTTATGGAGAATCGGATGAGAAAGAGATGGAGAAACTTGCAAAGGATTACCGCGCATTCCTTGATGCAGGCAAGACAGAGCGTGAATGTGTGACGGAACTTGTCAGAGAAGCAGAAGCCAACGGATATGTCAGCCTTGAAGCAAAACAGGCAGCAGGCGAGAAGATCCAGCCGGGAGATAAAGTATATGCAGTCGGAATGAAAAAGATCATGGCACTGTTCCACGTAGGCCAGGAACCGCTGGAAAAAGGTATGAACATCCTCGGCGCACACATCGACTCCCCACGTCTCGACGTAAAACAGAATCCTCTGTATGAAGACACAGACCTTGCATACCTCGATACCCACTACTATGGCGGTGTCAAGAAATATCAGTGGGTAGCTCTTCCACTCGCGATCCACGGCGTGATCGCAAAAAAAGACGGCAGCGTAGTCAACGTTACCATCGGTGAAGATGAAAATGATCCGATCGTATACATCACAGACCTTCTGATCCACCTTGCAGGCAAACAGCTTCAGAAAAAAGCAGCCGAGGTCATCGAAGGTGAAAATCTCGACATCCTGATCGGAAGCAGACCGCTCAGCGAAAGCACCGATGAGAAGAAAAAAGAAGCAGTCAAATCCAATGTTCTCCGTATCCTCAAAGAGAAATACGATGTAGAAGAGGAGGATTTCCTTTCAGCAGAGCTTGAGATCGTTCCGGCAGGCAAGGCACGTGACTGCGGTCTGGACAGAAGCATGGTAGCCGCATATGGACAGGATGACCGCGTATGCGCCTATACTTCCTTTGTCGCAATGATGGAAATGGACGCACCGAAACGCACAAGCTGCTGTCTCCTGACAGACAAAGAAGAGATTGGAAGCGTCGGCGCAACCGGAATGCAGTCCAGATTTTTTGAAAATACCGTTGCAGAACTTCTGGATGGAATGGGATGCTATTCTGATCTGGCACTCAGAAGAACTCTCCGCAACTCCAGCATGCTTTCCTCTGATGTAAGCGCGGGCTATGATCCGGCTTATGGAGAATGCTTCGAGAAAAAGAATGCTGCATATCTCGGAAGAGGCATCGTGCTCAATAAATTCACAGGAGCAAGAGGCAAATCCGGCTCCAACGATGCAAATGCTGAATATGTTGCAGAGGTCCGCAGGATCTTTGACGACCATCAGGTTGCATTCCAGACCGCAGAACTTGGTAAGGTCGATGTAGGCGGCGGCGGAACCATCGCATATATCGCAGCCCTTTATGGAATGAACGTGATCGACAGCGGTGTGGCAGTCTTAAGCATGCATGCTCCGTGGGAAGTCACAAGCAAAGCCGATATTTACGAAGCAAAGAAAGCCTACAAAGCATTTTTGCTTGATGCATGAAGATATCTGAAACAGCAATAAGCAGGCTCCATGAAGGGGCACCAGAGGAGGATTTATGGACAACGATACACTGATCAAAGTAGAAGACTTATGCAAGATTTACAATCCTGGAGAAAACGAAGTGCGTGCTCTGGATCATGTGAGCCTGGAGATCAAAAAAGGGGAACTGGTAGCGATCATCGGACAGTCCGGTTCCGGCAAATCCACGTTTATGAACATGCTTGGATGCCTTGATGTTCCGACTTCCGGCAGATATTATCTTAACGGAACAGATGTGTCCGAAATGACGGACAATGAACTCTCAGAAGTGCGAAACCGTGAGATCGGTTTTATCTTCCAGGGCTTTAACCTGATCGCAAATCTGAACGCGATCGAAAACGTAGAACTTCCCCTGATCTACAGAGGCGTAGACAAGAAAACAAGGCACCAGCTTGCCGTAGATTCGCTCAAACTGGTCGGTCTGGAGAAACGTATGGATCATAAGCCAAGCGAAATGTCCGGTGGTCAGCAGCAGAGAGTTGCCATCGCGAGAGCCATTGCCGCACAGCCGCCGGTGATCCTGGCAGATGAGCCGACCGGAAACCTGGACTCTGCATCCAGCAGAGAGATTCTCGCAATCCTCAAAAAGATGCACAAGTCAGGACGAACCGTGATCCTGATCACACATGACAATGGAATTGCGGCCCAGGCACGCCGTGTGGTACGTATCATGGACGGAAAAATCGAATCCGACACAATAAATGAGGATTTTGACCAGGAGGCAGAGGCATGAAGAAGAAAAAATCCAAAAAGAAACTGCTGATCGGCGCAGGCGTGATCGCAGTTGTGGCAGTGGGCGGTGTATCTGTCCTGGGAGGCAGGTCATCCGGCGAGGAGGCAGTTCCACAGGTTGAGGTGGTAAAGGCCGGGATCGGTGATGTCCAGCAGACCGTGGAGGCAAGCGGAACCGTAGTCAGCGAAGAATCCAAGACTTATTTTTCACCGGTGAATGCCAAAGTAGACAAGGTCGATTTCAAAGAAGGCGACACCGTCAAAGCCGGAACAGAGCTGGTGGCTTTTGACAAAAAGGATCTCGAAAGAGAACAGAAAAAAGCTGATCTGAACGTAGAGTCCGGGAAATTGGACATGACCAATACGATCAACAAATCGGACAAGGCAGTCCAGAAACAGAAAGATGCCGCAGGTAATGCGGCAAGCCTGAAACAGCAGGTGGCAGCGCAGGAAGATTATGTGGCGAGCCTTAAGGCACAGATTTCTCAGGTAACAGCCAATGCACAGGCACAGGCAGCAGCAGAATCTGCAAGAAAAGCAGCCGAGGCGCAGGCCGCCCAGGAAGCTGCACAGCAGAAAATCCAGCAGGAATATGCAGCCGACCTCAGTACATATCAGAACAAAACACTCCCGGCATATCAGAATAAGCTGAATGAACTTAACAATACGATGAATCAGACTCTTCAGGAATACAATCAGTCCGAGAGTGAGTATCAGATGGCTTTTCAGACCTGGTCGGGGGATCAGACGGACGAAAATGCAGATGCACTTTCCATTGCAGAACAGTTACGGAGTGAGTCACAGATTGCATATCAGGACGCAAAGCGTGACTACGAAGATTATAAGGCACAGAAGCCGGAAGCACCGGTGTTATCTGATTACACAGGAGAAAGTTCTGCAATCGTGTCAGATGGAACCAAGACAGAAACATCCTCTGATTTTTCGGATACTACAGAAACAGCGACAGTAACAGCAGATACCTCTGCTCTGGAATCTGAGCTGGAAAAAGCCAGCAGCGATCTTGCAGAGCTCCAGTCCAAACTGTCCAGTGAAGAAGCAACTGCAGAAGCAGACCCGGGAGCTGTGACCGAAGAAGAAAAAGAAAAAATGGAGATCACCAACAACCTCGCAGAACTGGATCAGATGTCAGCCAAGGAACTTGTAGAAGCAGCCAAAAAAGGAATCCACGCAGATTTTAACGGCGTAGTGACAAAGGTTGCTGTTGTGGAAGGCTCTACAACAGCACTCGGTACAGAACTTTTTACCCTTCAGAATACAGATAAAGTAGATGTAACAGTAAATATATCCAAGTATGACTACGACAAGGTTCAGGAAGGACAGAGCGCACAGATCACACTTGCAGGAAAAACATACGAAGGCGAAGTTATCAAGGTCAGCCACATTGCGACGCAGAATGAAAAAGGTGCATCCCTGATCTCAGCAGACATCCGTATCAAAAATCCGGACGAAGATATTTTTCTCGGCGTAGATGCCAAAGTAACGATCCAGGCACAGAAAGCAGAGAACGTTGTCGTTCTGCCGTCCGAAGTTGTCAACATTGGCAAAGAGGGTTCTTTTTGTTATGTCCTTGAAGATGGCGTGATCACCAGAAAAGATATCACAACAGGTATAAGTTCTGACGATTATATCGAGGTAACAGATGGCATTGAGGCAGATGAACAGGTGATCCGTGATATCGGTTCCCTGCAGGAAGGAATGCCTGCACAGGCCGTGGATGCCAGTGCGGAAGGCGTTGATGGAGCAGATGCTGTTCCTGCCGATGCAGAAGATGTGGTTACAGAAACAGAAGAAGGTGCTTGATGGGTGGAGTGTATGAATATATAAAAATGGCAGTCCAGAACATCCGTGCAAATAAAGGACGTTCTTTTCTGACCATGCTTGGAATCATCATAGGTATTGCCTCGGTTATTGCGATCGTTTCTATCGGTGAGGGAACCAAGAATCAGATGAACAGTGAGATCGACGGGATCGGTGCCGGTAAGATCGCGATCAGCGTCAGCAGTGATGCCATGACAGAGGACGAATGGATCACACCGGAAGATGTGCAGGAAGTCCGTAAACTGGATGATGTAGAGGGAGTCAGTGTTTCAAACAGTTATGACGGTGAGACTGTGACCGGTAAGGGTACTTTTTCTATTATGTTAACCGGCGAGGGCCCGGATGCCAAAATGATCAATAACTCTGAAATGAAATACGGAAATTATTTCGGAGAGCAGGAGACCGAGGAGGGCAAAAACGTCTGTGTCATTTCCGATTCCGATGCCAAAAGACTGTTTGGCACAGATGATGTCGTGGGTATGAGCCTTGATATCACCTGTTATGATTCTTCCAAATCATTTCGTATCATAGGTGTCACGACTCAGAAAGAAAATGGAACTTTTGTAAGTTATACTTATGATGGAATGCCGGTTACGGTGAATATCCCGTATTCATCCATGGATGATCTGGTCGTAGGGTCTGATGAATTTTATTCGATCACTGTCCAGGCAGACAAAACACAGGATTCCCAGGGGATTGCAGATCAGATCGTTCACCTGCTGGAAAAACGCCATCAGTGTGCCGGAGAAGATTATTTCCAGGTTGAGAGTTTCCAGGATATCATGAAATCTATGAACGAGATGCTTGGCATGGTCACTACTTTTATTTCTTTTGTGGCCGGAATTTCTCTTCTTGTCGGTGGAATCGGTGTCATGAATATCATGCTTGTGTCTGTCACAGAGCGAACGAGGGAGATCGGTATCCGTAAATCTCTTGGAGCCAAGACTGCTTCTATCATGCTGCAGTTCCTTGCAGAAGCAGCGATCCTGACAGTCATCGGTGGTCTGATCGGAATCCTGCTCGGTGTGCTGGCGGCATATGGAATCTGTACGGTCATGAGTAACAGTATGGGAATGGCAATCTCACCGGGGATCAGCCCGACAGTCGTGCTGGCAGCGACTTTGTTCTCCTGCGCGGTAGGTGTTTTCTTTGGAATCTACCCTGCAAGAAAAGCCGCAAAACTGAGCCCGATCGAGGCGCTGAGACGAAATTAAATATAACGAAGATCCTTCATCTTTCCCGAGGTGAAGGATTTTTTGTGCAAAAAATGTGACCGATTTCATAAAATCTCCTTATTTTTATCACATAAAGGTCACAAATCCAGCCTATATTGTTAGCTGTAAGCAACAGAAAGCAAAACAAAAAATCAAAATTAAAATAGAAGAGAGGAATTGATTATTATGAAACGTAAATATGCAGCAATGGTATTAGGACTGACAATGGCACTGACTTCTGTAAATATGGCATATGCAGCAAGTGATACTGCTGAGACAACAGAGGCTACAGCAGAGGACGAGAGCGCAGATTCCACAGATACAACTACAGATGAGGCAGAAGCTACAGAAGTTTACGGTGAAGTTACAGAAGTCGGAGAGGACAGCATTACGATCAATGTAGGAACTCCAAAAGAAGGACAGCAGCCGGATGGACAGGACCCGAAGGGTGAAAAACCAGAGGATGGCAAAGATGAGAAGGCAGATGATTCCAAGGACGAGAAAGCTGACGACAGCAAAGATGAAAAAGCAGATGATTCCAAAGATACAGAGGAAAGCACAGATGAGTCCGCAGACACAGAAGCAGCAGACGAATCTACAGAAGACAGCACAGACGAGGCAGCAGCTGATGAGAAAGATGCAAAAGTTCCAGATGACAAGGGCGAAGCTCCATCCATGCTGGATCTGACAGGAGAATCTCAGACGATCACAGTAACAGACACTACAACTTACGAGAAGGAAGCTCAGCCAGAAAAACCGGACGAAGCACCGGCAGATGATCAGAAAGCAGATGATTCCAAGGATGCTGACAGCGAGGACGCCAAAGCAGACGACACAGACTCTACAGATGAGTCCGCAGACACAGAGTCCACAGATGAAACAGCAGACAGCGACAGCACAGATGCAGGTGCTGCAGATGAAACAACAGACGAATCCGCAGATGCATCTGACAAAGATGCAAAACCAGACGATACAAAAGCTCCGGAGATGAAGACAGAAGCAATCGCATTCTCAGACATCAAAGTTGGTGATACCATCAAAGTTACTCTTGATGCAGATGGAAATGCAACAGCAGTTGTTGTAATGAATGCAGGTGCACCAGAAGCAAAAGAAGATGCAGCACCGGCAGATGACAAGAAAGATGACGCATCCAAAGACGACAGCGAAGCTGCAGAGACAACAGATGACAGCGCTGACGCTGAATAATAAAACAGTCGACATTATCTGAATTTGACGTAGAAATCCGCATAATTAACAGGCAGGTACTGTTCACAGGTAATATCCCGCGAGGTGTTTTGCCATAAATATGGCAAAATCCCGAGACATA
>ERZ773190.2813-NODE-2813-length-12666-cov-11.138688_pt1 | contig 12666 bp, 8 predicted proteins | sample MGYA00511111_ERZ773190 | MGnify/ENA primary metagenome ERZ773190 (study PRJEB29015, sample SAMEA2737777) | human gut metagenome | biome: human gut; feature: human-associated habitat; material: faeces | place: China | collected 2012 ... | reverse complement strand
CGTTGTTGCCCCAGAAGTTCACATCGCAGAACCAGTCCTTATAGCGGGCGTTCTCCCGGTTGGCCTTCAGGTCCTGGAAGGCGAAGAAGTCGCGGCCCACATGGTTGAACACACCATCCACGATGACATGCTGGCCGCGGGCGTGGCAGTTGGCCACGAACTCCTTGAACTCTTCGTTGGTGCCCAGACGGCGGTCCACCCGGCGGTAGTCGATGGTATCGTAGCCGTGGGAGCCGCTCTCAAACAGCGGGCCGATATAGATGGCGGTGCAGCCGATGTCTGCTGCATGGGCCGCCCAGTCGTTCAGTTTTTGGAATGCACCCGGGGTGGGCTGGCCGTCATTTTCGTGCGCGCAGCCGCACAGCCCCAGAGGATAGATGTGATAGAATACCGCATTGTCATACCAAGCCATTGTTGAATACCGCTCCCTCTTTGCAAATAATCTCCTGCCGCCGTTCGGTCAGCGGCAGGATTAGTATAACACAAAATCTAACAAATATGTGAATTTTTACCTGTTTTTGTCAAGATTCGCCAAGAATACCGGCTACAGTGCCGGTTATAAACCATTTTCCTTGGATAAATTGCCCAATTGCAGCACCGCAGCTGCCGGTGCTGCCCATCATACACAGGAGGAGATCTTTGCATGAATTACCCTGCCATTCCCCGTGAATTTTTCAATGGAGACTGCTTCGACGCCTACCGCATTCTGGGCGCACATCCCTGCACGGCCCCGGACGGTACCGAGGGCTGGCGGTTTGCGGTCTGGGCCCCCGGTGCCACCGCCGTGGAGGTGTGCGGCGGCTTTGACGGCTGGGAAGCCGGTGTGCCCATGGAGCGCGCCGAGACCGGCGTGTGGAGCGCCTTTATCCCGGGCCTGGCCGAGGGTGATCTTTATAAGTACCGCGTCCACGGATCCGACGGCAGCGTGGTGATGCGCAGCGACCCCTATGCCTTTTCCACCGAGCTGCGCCCCGGCACGGCCAGCCGTCTGGCAAAGCTGGATTTTGCCTTTGACGATCATGCCTGGATGGAGCGGCGCGACAAGTGCCGCAACCGCCCGCTGAACATCTACGAGCTGCACGCCGGGAGCTGGAAGCACAAACCCGGCAGCACCCAGCCCGACGGCTCGGACGGCTGGTACAACTACGAGGAGCTGGCCAAGGAGCTGATTCCCTGGCTGCTGGACCATCACTTTACCCATGTGGAGCTGCTGCCGCTGGCCGAGCATCCCTTTGACGGCAGCTGGGGCTACCAGACCACCGGGTATTTCTCGGTGACCAGCCGCTACGGCACCCCGGCCCAGTTCGCTGCCTTCGTCAACGCCTGCCACCGCATGGGCATTGGCGTCATCATGGACTTTGTTCCGGTGCACTTTGCCGCCAACGCCGACGCACTGGCCAAGTTCGACGGCACCCACCTGTACGAGTACGACAGCGACGTGGGACAGAGCGAGTGGGGCACCTGCAACTTCAACTACTACCGCCGGGAGGTGTGCAGCTTCCTGAGCAGCGCCGCCGGGCTGTGGATGGATGTGTACCACTGCGACGGCATCCGCATGGACGCCATCTCCCGGGCACTGTACTGGCAGGGTGACCCCAACCGCGGCGTGAACCAGGGTGCGGTGAACTTCCTGCGCAGCCTGAACCACGGGCTGAACAAGCGCTGGCCCACCGGCATCTACATGGCCGAGGACTCCACCAACTTCCTCAAGGTCACCGCCCCCACCCGCTACGACGGTGTGGGCTTCGACTACAAGTGGGACATGGGCTGGATGCATGACACGCTGGACTATTTCGCCACCCCCTTCGGGGAGCGGCCGAACGCCTACGGTAAGCTGCTGTTCAGCATGCATTACTTCTACAACGAACTGTATCTGTTGGCCCTGAGCCACGACGAAGTGGTGCACGGCAAAAAGACCATCATCGACAAGCTGTGGGGCACCTACGCCGAAAAGTGCGCCCAGCTGCGCACCCTCTATTTCTATATGTATATGCATCCGGGCAAAAAGCTCAACTTCATGGGCAACGAGCTGGGGCACTTCCGCGAGTGGGACGAAAAACGGGAGCTGGACTGGGACCTGCTCAAGTATCCCTTCCATGACGCTTTCCAGAAGTATTTCGCCCGCCTGAGCCTGGTATACGCCACCGAGCCCGCCCTGTTTGACGGCGAATACAACCCCGACTGCTTTGAGTGGGTGGCCAGCGAGAGCTGCACCGAGGGCGTCTACGCCTGGCTGCGCAAGGGCCGGGGCCAGAACCTGCTGTGCATCATGAACACCCAGGACCACGCCCACAAAAAGTTCCCGCTGTACCTCAAGTTCCCCTGCTCTGCGGAGCTGGTGCTGGACACCGAGGCTGCCGAGTGGGGCGGTGCCCACAAGGGCCGCCGCAAGCTGCACTTCCACACCACCGACGGCGGCGTGTACGGCCGGGATTATACCCTCACCGTGGACCTGCCCGCCATGGGCAGCTTCCTGCTGCGCCTGACCCCGGAGGCCCCCAACCCGGACGCCGCCCGCATCAGCGCCAACAAGGCCATGGCCCAGAAGCGCCGTATCGCCCGCGCCAAGAATTCCAGCAAGTAATATTTGTGCTAAAATGTCCCGTGTGCTTTGAAAGCAGCGGGGCATTTTTGGTTTTGCCTCCGCTATGGCTGGACAGTGCCCCCTGTGGTTTGCTATACTGTAAGCTGTGAATTTATGCTGTGTGCATCGCGCATTTTTATAAGGAGGATTTTTTCTCATGTCAGCAACTCTTTCCAAGCTGCGCACCTCGTGGGTAGGCAAGGCCCTGCTGGCCTATGCCGTGTCCGCACTGGCGCTGGTGGTGCTGGGCCTTGCCGCCCCCGGCAGTGCCGTATTTTTCCCGCTGGTGAGCCTGTGGTGCAACCTGGCCCTGTTCGGGCTGGTGCTGGTGGTGCTGCGGCTGGCGGACGTGAAGTTCGACCTGTTCCACTGGGCTGTGATCATCGGCTTCTGGGCCGCGGCGCTGCTCTACTTCTACTGGGCCGAGACCCGCCGCAGCTTCGTGTACATCTGGGACTACGTCAACTACATCAACAAGCAGTACAACGCCGAGGCCGCCTTTCTTCAGGGCCCGGCGGTCGGCTTCCATTTTATTCTGGACTCTCTGGCTGAGGACTATACCAACTTCAACACCCTGTTCATCGAGTTCCCGTTCTGCCTGACCGACCGCACCGGCGACAGCTTTGCGATCTGTCAGGTGTTCAGCATCGTGCCCATGCTGCTGCTTTTGCTGGCCGGCCTGGTGGTCAAAGTGGGCCAGATGCTGCAGGTGAAAAACCGCTTCTGGTATTTTCTCATCGGTCTGTCCTGGACCTTTACCTACCCGTGGCTGCGCATGAGCGCCGTGCTGAGCCAGCCGGACTGGTTCGGCCTGATCTTCGCCTTCAGCATCCTGCTGCTCACGCTGGATTTCCGGTTTGAAAAGCTGGACCTGCCCCGGTTCGGGCTGCTGTTCCTGGCCACGGCGGCCATCATCCTGTCCCGCCGGTGGTATCTGTACTTCGTGGTGGGCTACTACTTTGCCTACGCCGTGCTGGTGCTGGTGAGCAGCGCCCGCATTGCCAAAGTGGGCCGGAAGCAGGAGGCCCTGCTGCAGGTGCGCAACCTGATTCTGTTCGGCCTGATGTCCATGGTGGCCATGGTCATCCTGCTGTGGCCCCTGGTGAGCCACATTCTGGGCTACGACTACGCCGACCACTATTCCTACTACAACGGCGGCGGCATGGTCACTGAAACCTACCTGCAATGCGCCCGCATGGGCCTGATGAACCTGGTGCTTATGGGCATGGGCCTGTGGTTCTGCCTGAAAGTGCACAAAATGCCCGCCCTGCCCTGCCTTGCCGGGCTGGAGATCCTGCTGAGCATGGTGCTGTTCACCCGGGTGCAGACCACCGGTTCCCAACATATGCTGCTGTTTTTACCCGGCTGGTTCCTCCTGTTCCTGATCGGTGCCGCAGCCTTGGCAGAGGGCATGAACCGCCGCCGGAACCTAAAGATCGGCTTCTGGCTGTTCACCATCGCCTTTGCCACCTCGGTGCGCTGCTCCCCCCTGACCACCGTGGCTCTGCCGGATTTTCTCATCGGCCGCACTCTTCTCTCGGCTTCTCCGCAGGAGAGCGCCCGCGATTTTGCCGCCATTGATGACCTGGTCTATGACCGCAAGGATCTGCCGCAGATCAAGGCCATTGCCAGCTGGATCGACACCCACTGTGCCGATGGCGAGATCGCCTATATGATCCCCCACGACACGCTGTACTGCCCGGATCACTTCAAGAACTGCCTGCTGCCCCAGACCCCCATCAACAACAAGCTGGCCTTTGGCTTCTCGGTGCCTGGCACCCACTACTTCCCCATGCAGTTCTTTGAGGCAAAATACGTTCTCACCGCCGATCCTTTCCCGCTGACTCATGTAAATGACCCTGAGAACGAGATGTCCCACAAGCTGAACGACATGTTCCTGGCCGTGCGCGACGAATACTTCGCACTGGAAGAGACCTTTGACATGGGCAACGGCACCACCTTTACCATCTGGCGGCGCACTGTAGCCCCCACCCGCGCCGAGGTGGAATATTACCTCAGTGCCTTTACCGAAGAAGATGCCAAATACCCTGAGATGTTCTCTCAGGTCGCCGAAAACTGGCTTGCTGCCCGCGGGCTGTAAGCGCTTACTGGAAATGGAGGTTCCCTGCCATGGAACAAACCGCAAATGCTCTGCCGCCGGTCACGCTGGGGCAGTACAAGGGCCTGCCGGTCACCCGCCGGGTGCGCCCGGTGACCGAAGCCGCCGTTGCTTCTGAACTGAAAAGCCTTGCCCGCCGTCATGCGCCTTTCTGCGCCACCAGCGCCCCCGCTGCCCGGGGGATGCGGGTCACGCTGGATTTTGAGGGCTTTCTGGACGGTGCGCCCATCCCGGACAGCCGCATGGAACAGGTGACCGTGACACTGGGCACCGCCCAGCTCATGCCTGCCGCCGAGCAGGCCGTGTACGGCCACTGCGCCGGAGAGACCTTCCGCTTTGATTTCACCTACCCGGACGAGTTCCGCGTGCCGGAGCTCTCCGGCAAAACGGCGCAGTTCGAGATCTGCCTGCACACGGTGGAGCAGAAGCAGGAACCCACCGTGGACGATGCCCTGGCCCAGCGGCTGGGCTTTGCCACGCTGGACGCCCTGCGGGAGAGCATCCGTGCCAAGAAAGCGGCTTCTCACGAGGCCAACGCTGACCGTCTGGCTGAGGCTGCCCTGCTGGACCTGGCCGGGGCCAACCTGACCGTGGAGCTGCCTGCTGCCGTGCTGGACCAGAACGCCGACCACGCGCTGCAGCAGTTGAAGGATAAGCTTTCCCGGAGCCGCTTCTCGCTGGAGCTGTACTGCCAGGCCAACAACACCACGCCGGAACAGCTGCGGGCCGGCTATCGCCAGGATGCCGCACGCCGCATGCGCGCGATGCTGGCCGTGCCGGCCATTGCACAGGCCGAGAACATCACTGTGAGCAATGAGGAAGTGGACGCCGAATACGCCCGCCTGGCCCGGCTGCACGGCAACCCGGAGGAGGAGATCCGCCGGGTTCTGGCCCGTGATGCTGTGGCCGCCGCCCTTACCAACCAGAAGGTCCAGCGCTTTCTGCTGGACCATGCAGCTGTCACGTCGATCGTAGAAAAGGAGTGATCGTATGGGCTTTTTTACAAGAGCTGCGATGGATGCGCTGATGAAAACCACCCATCCGGAGATCAACCGCCGCCAGTGCTGGAACCTGCACCCGCACCGCAAATCCTGCACGGCCTGCAAGGATATCTGCCCCTACGGCGATCAGATCTTTACCCGTCCCAACCTCGTCAAGGACTGGGACCCCTGCACCGACTGCGGTCTGTGCGTCTCCGTATGCCGCAGCCGCTGCATCTCCCCCTCGCCGGAGCAGGTGGAGCGCGACACCTCTGCCGCCGACACCGACAACGATACCATCTGGATCGGCTGTGAGAAGTCGGCCCGCAAAAACTCCATGGTGCGCGCCTGCATCGCGTCCCTTTCCTGGGAGGTGCTGGCCTATCTGGCCCTGAACAAAAAGATCGTGCTGGACCTGACCCCCTGCGGCGAGTGCGAGAACGACACCTGCGCCGACCAGCTGCGGGCCGAGCTGACCCGCCTGGTGGAGTTCTTCGGGGAAACGATGTTCGAGGCCCGCTTCACGCTGGCCTATGAGCCGGACGAAGCCCCCTACCACGTCAAGGAGCTCACCCGCCGCGAGATGTTCGAGCAGGTGGGCCACGGCTCCAAGAGCGGCACCAAACAGCTGCTGCGCATGCTGCCCGGCCTGCGCGCCGACGAGGACGGCGGCGCAGACTTCCGCCTGCTGCTGCACCAGCGCACCAGGCAGCTCAAGGCCGCCATGCCGGACAATCCCCTGCACTACGGCTGCTATCTGCCCAGTTTCACCGACAAGTGCTTTGCCTGCGGCAAGTGCGAAAAAGCCTGCCGTGCGGGTGCCCTGAAGCAGGAGGATCTGCCGGACGGCCAGACCCGTATGGTGGTCACCCCGTGGAAGTGCAGTGAGTGCGGCGTGTGCGTGGCGGCCTGCTCCAACAAGGGGCTGGACGGCATGAAGCTGCGCCAGCTCACCACCCTTGGCCCGGTGAGCCTGCACAAGTGCACCAAGACCCTGTGCAAGAACTGCGGCAAGCCCATTGCCCCGGACAGCGCCGAGGGCCTGTGCTCGGTGTGCCGCATCAAGGAGCGCACCAAACAGCGGCAGGAAGAAGCCCGTGCCCGCGCACAGAAGCTCAAGGAAGAGCGGGAGGCCAAAAAGGCCGCTGAGGAAGCCGCCAAGGCGGCAGAGCAGGCAGCCGCCCCGGCTGCAGAACCTGCCGTGGAGGCCGCTGCTCCCGCCGCACCGCAGTCCGTGGCTGCCATGCTCACCGATGAGGCTGCCGCTGCTGCCGGTGCAGAAACTGCCGCCGCTGTGCCCAAAACCGATTGACGCCGCGCGGATTCAATGTTATACTTGCGTTGGTTACCCGTTGGTAGCTGTACGCTGTTACAAAGAGGTAACGGATGGATTCCGTTGCCTCTTTTTTCGGTTTGTGCCTGCGGGGCAATTTCATCCGATCCAGACCCGAATCTGAAAGAAAGAGGGATTTTTTATGCGTCATACCATTACCCGCCGCCAGTTCCTGAAAGTCGGCGGCGCCGCTGTTGTTTCCACAGCGGCAGCCGGCCTGCTGAGCAGCTGCGGCGGCTCGTCCGCTTCCGGCAGCTCCACCGGCGGCTCCGGCAGCAGCACCTACACCCTGCTGTACTCCCGTCAGCCCGCCACCCTGAACTATCTGATCTGCTCCGCAGACCCGGACCTGTACCACGGCACCCAGTGCGTGGACACGCTGGTGGAGTACGACAACCGCGGCAAGATCCGCGAGGGTCTGGCCACCACCTGGGAGTGGGATGCGGATACCCTGACCTGGACCTTCCACCTGCGGGACGAGAACTGGGTGGACTGCAACGGTGAGGTGCTGGGCCCGGTCACCGCACAGGACTTCGTGGATGCGCTGCAGTATGTGCTCACCCCGGCCTATGCATCCTCCACGGCCAGCCTGGTCACCCCCTATGTGGCCGGTGCCGAGGATTACTACAACTATCTGTTCTACAAAGCCAGCGCCGCCAACGGCACCGTGGCCGAGGACGGCACCACCTACACGCTGGAAGCCGACGGCTCGGTGACCGCCGCAGCCGCCGATGGCACCACCACGAGCTATGCTCCCGTGGATTTTGATACCGTGGGCGTCAAGGCCGTGGACGAGCACACCCTGACCTATACGCTGTGCTTCGACTTTCCCGGTTTTGTCAGCCTGCTGAGCTACGCTCCCTACGAGCCGGCCTACGGCCCCCTGCTGGAAGAGCTGGGCGACCAGTTCTGCACCAGCGCCGAGACCGCCTGCAGCTGCGGCGCGTTCTATCTGGCGGAGTATGTGCCGCTGGAAAGCTGGGTGATGAAGAAAAACCCCGAAAACTACGACAAGGACAACGTCTACATCGACACCATCCGCTACATCTACAACCAGGAAGAGCTCATCAGCGGCCCGGAAATGGTCCGGCGCGGCGAGATCGACCAGGCCACCATCAGCTCCGACATCCTCGACAGCTGGCTGTCCGACGACACCACCAAGGATATGGTGTCCATGGAGCGCCCGGAGACCGGCAAGAGCTACTTCTACATCTTCAACTTCCTGCCCTACGCCCACGAGTTCTCCAACTGGAACGTCACCGGCGTGGACGCCCAGTATGAGCCGGACAACTGGGCCAAGGCGGTCAACAGCACCAACTTCCGCAAAGCCTTCCTGTACGCCATCAACCCGTCGGTCACGCTGGCCGTCACCGCCCCGGAAGGCTACGACAACTACAAGCTGCACACCATCACCCCGCCGTCCTTCTGCGCCAACAGCCAGGGCGTGGACTACACCGAATGCGGCGATCTGGCCAACCTGTCCGACTTCTTTGACGAGGCAAAGGCCAAGGAATACCGCGACGCCGCTGTGGAAGAGCTGACTGCTGCCGGGGCCACCTTCCCCATCAAGGTGCAGTACCCCTACAACCCCGCCGTGGTGGACTGGGACAAACAGTGTCAGGTGTTCAAGCAGCAGGTGGAGGGCGTTCTGAACGACGGCTTCGACTTTATCAACATCATCATCACCCAGGGCCCCTCCGACAACTTCCTGAACGCCGTGCGCCGTGTGGGTGCCTATGAGCTCATGTCCTATTACTGGGGTGCCGACTACTCCGACCCCGAGACCGAGGTGTACCCCTTCTATCAGGAAGCCGGCGACCGCGGCACCTGCTATGCGTTCCTGCGCACCGGCGTGGAGGACGGCATCATCACCGGTGAGACGGCCGAGTACGTCATGACCTACATGGACATGGTGGAAAAGGCCAAGGCCATCACCGAGGATCTGGATGCCCGGTACGAAGCCTTTGCCAATGCCGAGGCCTATCTGATCCAGAATGCCCTGGTGGTGCCGCTGGGCCTGCCCGTGCCGCCGTACATTGCCACCCGCCTGAACCTGTGGGAGGGTCAGTACGCCCCCACCGGCCTTTCGTCCAACCGCCTGAAGGGCGTGCACATCCTGGACCACTACGTCTCCATGGACGAGTACGACCAGAACCGGGACGCCCGGTAAATCATTCTGAATATCCTCCGCTTCGCTCTGGATATTTTCAGCGGAAATATGTTTTTCTTTGCAACTCGGAAAAATCTGCGGATTTTTCCGAGTTGCTTTTTCATGGGAAGGGAACTCCCTCCGTCTGCTTCGCAGCCGTGACTGAGGGAGTTCCCACCGCCTTTTCAACAGCTTTTGCTCAAAAAATCTTCAAATCACTTTTCAAACTTAAGAAATTGCGGTATTCTATTCTTATCTGTATTTCAAAAGAAAAAGAGAGGTGCACACTATGGTGCAATATCTCGCAAAGCGCATCGGGCGTTCTCTGCTGACGCTGTTCATCATTGTAACGCTGGTGTTCTGCCTGCTGCGGCTCATGCCGGTGGAAGGCTATTTTGCAAACTACGAAAAAATGACCGCGGCCCAGATCCAGGCGGGTCTGCAGTCCATGGGCCTGCTGGACCCGCTGCCGGTGCAGATCGGCCGGTTCTGGAAAGACGCCCTGCACGGTGACCTGGGCGTGAGCCACATCTACAAGGTCAACGTGCCGGTGACCGAGATCCTGGCCCAAAAGCTGCCCATCTCCATCCAGATGGGCGTGCTGGCTATGCTGCTGAGCCTTGTGCTGGGCATCCCGCTGGGGCTTGTCATGGGCCGGTGCAAGAACCGCTGGCCCGACAAACTGGGCACAGCCCTCATCGTGCTCATCCAGGCCGTGCCGGCTGCCGTGTACTTTTTGTACATCCAGATGTACGGCACCTCCGTTCTGGGGGTGGGCCTGCTGTTCGACGCCGCCAACTGGCGCTACTGGGCGCTGCCGGTGTGCAGCATGAGCCTGGCAAACCTGGCCTTCTACGCCATGTGGCTGCGCCGCTATATGGTGGACGAGAGCAACAAGGACTACGTCAAGCTGGCCCGTGCCAAGGGTGTGAGCGAAAGCAATATCGCGCTGCATCATGTGTTCCGCAACGCCATGGTGCCGCTGGTGCAGTACATTCCCTCGGCGTTCCTCAACACGGTGGTGGGCTCCATTTACATTGAGAGCCTGTACAGCATCCCCGGTATGGGCGGACTGCTGGTGACCTGCGTGCAGCGCCACGACAACACCATGGTGCAGGGCATCGTGCTGCTGTACGCCTGCGTGGGCATCATCGGCCTGATTTTGGGCGATGTGCTCATGGTGCTCATTGACCCCCGCATCAACTTTGGCAAGAAAGAAGGTGGACGCTGATGCTCTCTTTTCTGAAACGCGAAAAATCGAAGCAGCTGGAGGATCAGCTGAATGCTGCTCAGGCACAGCGCCGCACCGGCTGGGAAAATCTGCCGGAGGATGAGCTGTTCACCCCCGCCGGGTTCAGTGAGGAACAGGCCGAAGCCACCGCCAGCTCCAACTACAGCTACTGGGGCAGCACCTTCCGTGCCTTTTTCAAGAACAAGTTCGCCGTGGCCCTGCTGATCGCGCTGGTGGTCGTGGTTGCCTTTGCCTTCATCCAGCCCCACCTGCCCGGTCAGGCAGACCCGAACCTGTGCGCCGTGGACCCTGTGACCGGCATCCAGTACCGCAACATCGCCCCCGGGCAGGACGGCTTTATCTGGGGTTCCAACTCCATCGGTCAGGACCTGTGGGCACGCATCTGGGCCGGTGCACGCACCAGTCTGACTATCGCCTTCTTCGTGGCCCTCATCGAAGCTGTGGTGGGCATTACCGCCGGTGTGCTGTGGGGCTATGTGCGCGGGCTGGACTTTGTGTTCACCGAGCTGTACAACATCTTCGATAACATTCCCACCGCCATCGTGCTGATCCTCATTTCCTATGTAGCCACCCCCAGCATCTGGACCATGGTCCTTGGCATGGCCATCAAGGGCTGGATCGAAATGGCACGCTTCATCCGCAACCAGATCCTCATCATCCGCGACCGGGATTATAATGTGGCTTCCCGCTGCATCGGCACGCCCACCATCCGCATCGTGCTGCGCAACCTGCTGCCCTACCTCGTCTCGGTCATCATGCTTCGCATGGCCCTCACCATCCCGGAAGCCATCGGCAATGAGGTGTTCATCACCTACATCGGTCTGGGCCTGTCCGTGGAGACCCCCTCGCTGGGCAACCTGGTCAACGACGGCCGCAAGGTGATGATGCAGGCCGGGCTGCGCTACCAGCTGCTGTACCCCACCCTCATCCTGAGCTTTGTTACCATTGCGTTCTATCTGATCGGCAACGCCTTCTCGGATGCTGCCGATCCGAAGAACCATCTGCAGTAAGGAGGGGGTATCATGGAACACAACCAGCTCATTCTCTCCGCAAAAGATGTCAACATCCAGTTCAACCTGCGTGGAAAAGTGCTGCACGCCATCCGTGGCATCGATCTTGACCTCTATCAGGGAGAGGTGCTTGCCATCGTAGGCGAGAGCGGCTCCGGCAAGAGCGTTTTTACCAAGAGCTTCATGGGCCTGCTGGATGCCAACGGCTCCATTACCAGCGGCACCATTGATTACTACGGCATGGCGGACGGCAAGCCGCTGCGCCTTTCTGACCTCAGAACCGAAAAGGACTGGCTGCGGGTACGCGGCCGAGAGATTGCCATGGTCATGCAGGACCCCATGACCAGCCTGAACCCGCTGAAGACCATCGGGGCACAGATCATGGAAGCCGTTGCCCTGCATCAGGGCTTAAAGGGTGCTGCCGCCAAGGAAAAAACGCTGGAATACCTGCGGGATGTGGGCATCTCTGACCCGGAAAAGCGCTTTAAGCAGTACCCGCACGAGTTCTCCGGCGGCATGCGCCAGCGTGTGGTCATTGCCATTGCGGTGGCCTGCAGCCCCAAGATCCTGATCTGCGACGAGCCTACTACCGCACTGGACGTGACCATTCAAGCCCAGATTTTGCAGCTTTTGAAGGAAATGCGGTTCAAGTACGATCTGACCATCGTCATGATCACCCACGATCTGGGCGTTGTGGCAAACATTGCAGACCGCGTGGCTGTGATGTACGCAGGCGACATTGTGGAGATCGGCACTGCTGACGAAATTTATTACGATCCCCGCCACCCCTACACATGGGCGCTGCTTTCCAGTATGCCGCAGATGGGCGTGAAGGGCGAGGACCTGTTCAACATCGTGGGCACACCGCCAAACCTGTTTGCGGAAATTCGCGGCGATGCTTTTGCGCCCCGCAACCCGCAGGCGCTGAAGATCGATTTTGTCAAGCGCCCGCCTTACTTTGAGGTAACGCCCACCCACAAGGCCAAAACATGGCTGCTGGACCCCCGGGCACCCCACATCGAGCCGCCTGCTGCGGGAAAAATGCTGCGAGAGGAGGGGCTGTAAGATGGAAAATGAACGCGAAGTTCTTGTGGAAGTGAACCACCTGAACGTAACCTACGGCTCCGGCAAAAAAGCATATGAAGCTGTGCAGGATGCCAACTTTAAAATTTATAAGGGCGAGACCTTCGGCCTTGTAGGCGAAAGCGGCAGCGGCAAAACTACCATTGGCCGCGCCAT